>Ga0114923_10001556_pt1 | contig 15887 bp, 17 predicted proteins | sample SumtaG_FD_89578 | JGI IMG/M metagenome (GOLD analysis project Ga0114923, IMG submission 89578) | Deep subsurface microbial communities from Indian Ocean to uncover new lineages of life (NeLLi) - Sumatra_00157 metaG | ecosystem: Environmental > Aquatic > Marine > Oceanic > Sediment | place: near...
GCAACCAATCGATTAACAGTCGATGGCTCTACCATTGAGCTACCCCGGAATATTTAAATAATACAATATTTTCATTCTCTTTTCAACAGTTTTTAGCTTTAAACTGTAGTTTTGTGCTTTACGCTTTGTGCTTTGACTTTTAAGCTTTTTTAGTATCCCTTAAGTTTCTTTAATTTCTCGTGTTCGCGGATTCTTTGAAGAGATTTTGCTTCTATCTGCATGATTCTTTCTCTGGTTACGCCAAATTCCTGACCTACTTCTTCTAAAGTGTGAGTAATTCCATCATCTAAGCCAAATCTCATTGCCAGGATTCTTTGTTCTCTGGGAGTTAAATCAGCCAGAACTTCTTGTAATCTTTCTTTAAGTAAAGTTCTAGCTGCCTGAATAGAAGGGGCAACTATTTTTTCATCTTCAATAAATTCAGCCAAAACACTATCTTCTTCATTTTCTCCTACCGGTGTTTCCAGAGAAATTGTTTCCTGAGAAATTTTTCTAATATGATGGGCTTTAGCAACATCAATTCCCATTTCAGCAGCAATTTCCTCTGCCATTGGCTCTCTTCCTAAATCCTGTAAAAGAGAACGTCTAACTTTAGTATATTTTGAAATAGTCTCAACCATATGAACAGGAATTCTTATTGTTCTGGCCTGATCAGCTAAAGCTCTGGTAATTGCCTGTCTTATCCACCAGGTAGCGTAAGTTGAAAATTTATAACCTCTTCTCCAATCAAATTTTTCTACTGCCCGGAAAAGACCAAGATTTCCTTCTTGGATTAAATCAAGCAAAGTCAAATTAGGGGATCTTCCAATATATCTTTTAGCGATAGAAACAACCAACCGTAAGTTAGCTGTAGCTAATTTTTTCTTTGCCTCTCCAACTCCCTTTTCAATTTGACGGGCTAATTCTTTTTCTTCTTCAGCGGTTAAAAATGAAACTTTGCCGATTTCTTTTAAATAAAGCTGGATTGGATCTATTCTTAATACAGAATCCTTTGTAGCTTTTTTTGTTTTTTTAAGTTCTTCTGAAATTACTAAAAATTCCTTTGTTTCTTTAACTTCAATCCCCTGGGCTTCTAACTCTTCGTAGAATTTTTCTAAGCCCATAATATCTTTTTCTATTTTTGGAAAATAATGTAAAATTTCTGAAGTAGTAATAAATCCCCGCTGTCTTCCTTTTTCAAATAATTCTTGAAATTTATCTGGCGCAAAAACTGACCTTTTAAAATTTTTCTCTTTTTTTGTAGTCAGTTTTTTCTTTTCTGTCTTTTTTTGAACCTTCTTTTTTGTTTTCTGTTTTTTGTTTTCTGTTTTTTGTTTCTTTTTCATATTAACTAATTTCTAAATCACATCGTGATTTAGAACAATTATTGAATTCCTGGGTTAACTCTTGAACTCTTTGAAATTCTTTTTCCTCTTCTGCTTTTTTAATTTGTTTAGAAATTTCATCTAATTTATTTTTAATCATTAATCTTCTAAACTCTTTCAAGCAATTTTTAAACTCTTCTTCAGGATCAATATTAGATTCCTCAATTTCTGCTTTTAACGAAAGAATATCGATAAAAGCCTTTTGCTCATCAGAAAAATTATTCTCATAATCTATCCCTTTTTCTTTAAGCTGGCTGAATATCTGGGAAATTTGAGGAGAAAAAAAATTAAAGTCCTCTTCTTTAATAAACTCAAGATTTTTAGGCAATTTCACAGCCAATGCAACCAGATGCTCTTCTAAAAGTTCTTTTCTTGATTTAAAAGGCGAAGAAGTTATTTTTTCAACAAACTCTTCTATTTTAGTTTCCGCTCCTTTTGCCTTTGTTTTCGCAAGTTCCTCTGATATGTCTTCTTCTTTCACTTCCAAAACTCCGGCCAAACTCTGAATCCAGAATGTATATTCAATTTTATTAGGAATTCTTTTAATAACAGGCAATAAAATCTTGGAAATTTCTTTTTTGCCTTCTAAAGTATTTTTATCAAATTTAGAAAGAGTGGTCTCAAAATAAAAATCGTGGATTGCTTTTGAGTTTTCAATCAAACTGTCCCAATTTTGAGGATTTTGGGAAATAATATCTGCTGGATCAGAATTTTCTGGCATAGTAACTACTTTTATATCAAACCCCAGGGCCTGAGCTAAATCAATTCCTCTTTTAGTTGCAGAATCACCGGCAATATCCATATCAAAAGCAGTTAAAAGATTATCTGAATAACGTTTCAGAATTTTCAGCTGGAAATTTGTCAGAGCAGTTCCAGAAGTTGCTACCACATTTTCAAATCCTGCCTGATGAGCCAAAAGAACATCAGTATAACCTTCAACTAAAATACAAGTATTTCTCTTTCTAATTCCTACTCCGGCCTTATTCAAACCATATAAAATTTGGCTTTTATCATAAAGAGGAGTGGCAGGACTATTAATATATTTTGCCTCTTCTTGACCGTCCTGGCGTTTTGTTTGCTTAAAAACTCTTCCTCCAAAGCCAACTGGCTGGGAACTTAAATCAAAAATAGGAAAAATAATTCTTCCCCGAAATCTATCATAGTAATTTCCAGTTCTCTCAGATTTTAAACATAAACCTGCTTTTTCTATTTCTTCTCTTTTATAATCCCTGCCAACCAAAAAATCAGATAATCCCTGCCAAGCATCAGGAGCATAACCTAAACGCCATTTTTTTATAGTTTCTTCTTTTATTCCTCTATTTAAAAGATATTTCTCTGCTTCCTGGCCAGCCAAACTTTCTCCTAACTGCTTTTCAAAAAAACAACAGGCCAATTCAGAAATTTCATAAAGACGTTGTCTTTCTGTTCTTAATTTCGGGTCCTGTTTTGTCAGCTCTACTCCTGCCTTTTGGGCTAAAATCCGCAAAGCATCACTAAATTCAACTCCTTCAATTCTCATTATAAACTTAAAGATGTCACCTCCTTCAGAACAAGCCCCAAAACAATGCCAAATTTGACGACTAGGGGAAACAAAAAAAGATGGTTTCTTTTCTGAATGAAAAGGGCAAACAGCCCGAAAATTAGCTCCTGCTTTATGAAGCTTAATATAACCGCCAACTACCTCAACAACATCCAACCGATTTTTAATTTCTTCAATAGGAGAACTTAACATAAAAAAAACTTTAAAAATCAGAGATTTTATTCTCTGATTTCAGTTTTACTCTTTTTTAAAATAAATTCAATTATTTTCTTGAAAAATTAGAAGCGGTTTTGATTTGACCATTAAGAATAAAATGAATTGTTCCTTTATCATCCTTAATAACTGTTCTTCTTAAATGTAAATCTATAACTTTACCTTTAATTCCGCCTATATCAATTTCCTCCCCTACTCTGTATTGATCCTCAAGAAGTATAAAAAGGCCTGATAGATAATCCTGGATTAGATTTTTAGCTCCCATGCCAATAGCCAATCCTGCTAAACCTGCTCCAGCTAAAAGCGGGGTAACATTAATGCCTAATTCCGGCAGAATAGTTAAAAAGGCTATTGTCCAAATAACAATACTGAAAGTGGACTTAAAAACTTTTGTTAAAGTTTTAATTCTTTGCTCCTGAATTACCCCGTCCTTTCTTATTCTTTTGCTGGTCTTCATAAACGCTTTTACTGATCTGGAAATAATAATTCTGCCAATTCTAACTACAATCCAAGCCACAATTAAAATCACGATTACTTTTATCCCTTCGCCGAAAATCCAATTATTTAATTTTTCAAGAAAAATTTGGTAATTCATATTTTATGCGGTGTGTATTTGAAAAAATCCGAACTTAGCAATAATAATCAACATTGATAACAAAATTAATAACGCGCTGATAATTTTATTTGTTGTTATAATTTTCTTTCAAATAATTAAACAAAGCCATCAAATTATCTCGTCTTACTCCGTCAAGATCTTGTTGCATTGCTTTTTTGACTCTTTCATCTCTTTCAAATTTTGAACCAACAAGAATAAGAAGTTTATCAAACATGGTAAGTTTTCGGAATATTAACCTGCCTCTTAATGGAAAATATTTTATTTTCTGGCGAATGTAGTCAGGGAAGCAATGCTCGTACATTTCCTTAAGATTGGGGTCTTCTGCAGGTAAACCTGAAGCGGTAAACAATATAATCTTTTTATCTTTTATTTTGTTCCAGTTGTCAATTATAAATGGCGCTATTTTTATTTTCCCCATACGCAAATAACCTCCAAATATAATTATATCATAGCCTTGAAAATTAGGCTGATTTTTTTCTTTTACATTGTAAATGTCGCAGCCTATTTCGTTCTGTATCCATTTTGCGTATTGTTCTGTGCTTCCATATTTGCTTTGATAACATATTAAGGCTTTTGTTTCTTTTTCAGTAATCATATTATTTTAATGTACTACAATTTACTCATTAAGGGAACCGACTTATTATACCAAAATCCAAAAAGTGAAAATTGGCGGTGGGAGTGAGATTCGAACTCACGGTAAGTTTCCCTACACACGCTTTCCAAGCGTGCACCTTAAACCACTCGGTCATCCCACCTTATCTTGGCATCTGAGAAATAATTTTAGACAAAACCGGATGTTGAACAGCGAATTTACAATTTAATAATTTTAAAACTGTTAAAAAATCAAGGACTTCTTCTCTTAGAGTTTCTGGTCCAATAAAAATCTCAAAAGCTTGCCGAAATAAATTTTTAGCATAATTATTCAAAATCTCATAATCAGCTTTTTTTCTAAGCCAGCTAATTATTTTTCTAAACTCTCCTCTGTCCAGCCAAATTCCATGACAAACATTACAAACATCAACAATTATTCCAGAATCTCCATAATATACCTCATAAAGAGGCAGACGGCAAGAGGGACAGAAACTTTTTCCATAAGAAATTTTAAATTTTTCCTTATGTTTCCATAAATCAATGTCTAACCAATTTAAACTTTCGTCTTTTTCATCTTTTGCCCACTTTAATTCTTCTAACTCAAACCAAAAACCAAGACAATCAGGACAATAATTTATTTCAACATTAGCAATAATTGAACTTGAAAGAGATTTTTTACAACGAGGGCAAAACATATAATATAATTATTCACATTCTCATTCCCCTCAACGCCTTTACTCGTTTTTCTACTGGAGGATGAGTCATAAACAATTTTGAAAACCAGCTTTTAGATTGTTTTCCCCTAAGAGGAGAAGCGATATAAAGATGGGCAGTAGAATTATTAGCTGTTCTTAAAACATGGGGATTTTGAGAAATTTTCTCAAGAGCCCTAGCCAGCCCTTCTGGATATCTTGTTAAAAGAGCGCCAGAAGCATCAGCTAAAAATTCTCTTTTGCGAGAAATTGCTAATTTAATCAAAGTAGCAAAAATAGGAGCTAAAATCGCTAAAACAACAGCAACTAAGAGTAAAATTAATCCTGCATTGCCCTTATTATCTCTTCGGGAAGAAAATCCTCCCCAAAGACCGATTCTAAAGAAAAAATCAGTCATCATTACTACTACCCCGACTAAAATAACTACAATTGTTTGCAGTAAAGCATCTCTGTTGCCAATATGAGCTAATTCATGAGCGATTACTCCTTCTAATTCAGTTCTTTCAAGTTGTTCTAATAATCCTTTAGTAACAGCTACTACTGCGTGTTTAGGATCCCGGCCAGTAGCAAAAGCATTGGGCTGGGCTTCATTGATAATATAAATTTTGGGCAAAGGAAGACCGGCTGTAATAGCAAGATTTTCAACAAGCCGATAAAGTTCAGGATTATCTCTTTTCTCAATAGGCCTGGCATGACTCATTGCTAAAACAATCTTATCAGAATACCAATAACTGAAAAAACTCATCAAAATACTATAAATTACAGCTATCCAAAGGATAAGATAGCTTTCCAGGATTTGAGAAATCAAAAAACCAACAGCAATAACAAGAATTAAGAAAAAACCCATATAAAACCAGGTCTTTCTGATATTGGAGTCAGCGTGAGTGTATAATGTCGGCATAACTTCAAAATTGAACTTTGACGGGTTTTCTGGCTTCTGGTTCTTCTATCTCAAACAAATCTTGTTTTTTGAAGCTAAACAGAGAAGCAACAATCTTTTCAGGAAATTTTTCAATCTTAATATTTATGTCCCTGACATTTCCATTATAAAATCTTCTGGATGCCTGAACTTTATCTTCAGTATCACGAAGTTCGCGCTGAAGTTCTAAAAAATTCTCTGAAGCTCTTAATTGAGGGTAGTTTTCAGCAACTGCAAATAAACTTTTCAAAGTAGAGGAAAGAGCATTTTCAGCTTTAGCATGATCATCCACTGTCTTAGCTCCCACTGCCTGCGCTCTTGCTTGAGTAACTTTCTCAAAAAGTTCTCTTTCATGAGTAGCATAACCTTTTACTGTTTCAACTAAATTAGGAATCAGGTTATATCTTCTTTTCAACTGAACTTCAATGTCTGACCAGGCCTCTTTTGTCCGATTTAAAAGAACGATTAAACGATTATAGGTAAAAATTACCCAAAAAACTATTAAGGCAAGAACTCCTAAAATAATATATAGAATAATCATTTTGAGTTTTAATTTAATTATTAATTATTAAGACCTTTGCCAAGCACATAAAACATTATGTGCTCGGTTAATCCTATCGCCCAAAACATTGAATGTTTTGTTTAATTTTTATATTATTCAATAATATCAAGATCTCTTTGAGAAACAGTGGTTTGAATTTTTATTCTTGGTGGGCTAGGATTTATATTTTTTACTTCTATATCTAAATAAATTGTCACTTTTGGCTGATAAGGATCTTCGGCGCCAAAAACCCCTTGATATTCTCCATCAATATAAAATTTAAGAGAATTTACTTTTAAATCATCAGAGGTCAAAGACATAAAACTGCCTCCATCAATTTCCTGATAAATTTGATCGTTGTCTGGACCAGCTAAATAAAATTCCAAACATTTCTGCGTTCCATCAGTAACTTTTATAAATCTTATTCCAAGATCATTTCCACCTATATTTTCATAATTATATCCCTCGGTAATACAAATCAAAGGACTATCACTAGTCTGTTTTTTTGCCATTCTTATTGCTCGGCTCATATATTCCATAATATAACTACTCTGGTCCAAAAGCTTTTGGGAAGCTAAATAATATCTTTGGGTCCGAAGAGATGAAACAAAAACACCGATAATACCTCCTATCAATATTGTAAAAATAACCATAGAAACCAACATTTCAGTCAGAGTAAATCCATTTCTTTTGGAACTTGCCTGCCCTGTAGGTCCCGCCTTGGCGGGATCCTTCAGGGGAACTTGGAACTTGGAACTTTTCATTTTGATTTATAAGTTATGAGTTATGAGTTATGAAATCTAATTTGGCCACCACTCATATAAATTTTCCTGAGCTGTAACATTATAATTTTTACCTTTTTCTGTCCAGCTTACTTCAACAGAAACTTCTAAATAATTAGGATCTGAATCGTCAATTGTAATTTTTCTTTTAAATTTTGTTTCACCGCCTGAACTATCATTATGATTATACCAACCATTACTATCAAAATATAAACGACCGTCGTCTACTAACCCATTCAAACTCGTATCATCATAACCAATCTGCCATGTACCTCCTACTAAACCATCAATCCAAGAAGGAGGAGGAGGTTTTTCCAACCAATTTGCATCTCTTATATTTCTAACAATTTCAATTCCCTCCTGAGAAAGATAAGTAGCTATAAACTGCTGAGTAGAAACCCTGGAAGCGCTAATTGGATATTGAACAAAACTAAAAACACCTAATAATCCAACTATAATTACAAAAAAAACAATTATAATTTCTAAAAAAGTAAACCCGTTTTTTTTGTAATTTGAAACTTGGAACTTGGAATTTATCATTTTAAGTTATGAGTTTTAGGTTATAAGATCTAATCAGCATCAATTAAACCAGATTTATACACGCTAATAGTTTTAGTTTTTGCTATTTCTTTTTCTAAATGAATAGTAATTACTGCTAAATCTGGAGCAATACCCATACCATTACCATTAATAAAAACACTTGGATCAGGAGGCGCAAAAACTATATCAAGAGGGTTTGCGACTGTTAAACTGCTAATCTCAACTTCTTTTTCAAATTCTATAGTTTCTATGTTTATGTCAATAGCACCATTATAAATTTCATTGCCGTTACAATCAGCAAAAAGAATATAACTTTTGGGATTGCCTGTATCAAGATGTATTCCATATCCATATTGATAATCAACAACACCAACACACCCTGTTTCTTCTAATCCTGCCATTGATTGAATTTTTCTTATGTCTTGGCCTAATTTATAAGATGCTCTTTGTAAGGCAAGTTGCCGTTGGCCTGATCTATAATTGATAGTTGTTATTACTGTTAAAATAATAATAATAGTTACTACTACTAAAAGCTCTATCAATGTAAACCCGTTTTTTTTGGAATTTGCCTGCCCCGTAGGTCCCGCCTTGGCGGGATCCTTTGAGTGAACTTGAAACTTGGAACTTTTCATTTTAAGTTATGAGTTATAAGTTTTAAGTTATAAGATTAAAATACCAATTAAATAGTGCTTGTCCCCAAAAAAAAGCAATAAACGTGCCTATAATTAAAAATGGTCCAAAGGGCACTTCACTTTTTAAGGTCTTTTTTTTCATTAAAATCAACCCTATTCCTATTATAGCACCAATTACAAAAGCAAAAAAGAGAGAAACTAAGATATTGGGAAAACTAAGAAAAAGGCCCATAAAAAATGCTAATTTAATATCGCCAATGCCCATACCGCGACCTCGAGAAACAAGAACAATAATCAAGAAAAAACCAGATGCAAAAATAGCTGACAGAATAGGGTATATTAAAAGTTTCAAAACTTCAAATTCCAGCGACCAGTGACTGATGACCAAAATTTTAAATAGAGCGTATAAAAAAGTTATTACTATAAGAGGGTAAACTATTTTGTCTGGGATTATAAAATGTTTTAGATCAGAAACGAAAATAATAATTAAAAAACAAGAAATAACAAAAAGCCATAAAAACTGTAAAGCTATAAAAACCGTAAGACCGTCATAGATTTGATAAAAAATTAATAGAAATAACAATCCTGTTGCTATTTCCACTAAAGGATATTGGAAAGAGATTCTTTTTTGGCAATAGCGGCACTTTCCTTTTAAAATTAAAAAACTTAAAACAGGAATTAAATCTTGCCATTTTAAAACCTGTTTACAATAAGGACAATAAGAACGTCCTTTTAAAAAACTTTTTTCTTTTTCTAATCTATAAATCACGCAATTCAGAAAACTTCCTATGCCTAAACCAAAAATAAAAATAATAGGATACAAAAACCAGATCATCATTTTTTATAATATCAAAAATATCTATTTTTATCAAAAACTGACTGAAATCTATTTAAACTTATACTTAACTAATACCCAAACTGCTTTAAGACCGTCTCTCCATCTTGTTTTCTTTCCTTCTTCTCTACTACGAGGGTTATAAGAAACAGGAACTTCATATATTTTAATTCCTTTTTTGGCAATTTTTGCTGTAACTTCAGGACAAAATTCAAATCCTTTATATTCTAAATCTATATCCTTTAATATCTCGGCTTTAAACACTTTATAACAAATTGACTCATCAGTAATATCTAATCCATATAAAAAGTTGGCAAAAAAAGTCAGAAATTTTCCCCCTAAATAGAATGACCAGTTTCTCTGCTTTTTATCTTCCATTTTATTATGACCTAAAACTCGGGAACCATAAACCACTTCTGCTTTTCTTTCCAAAAGAGGCTTAAGCAAAATTGGATATTCTTGAGGATTTAATTCTAAATCAGCATCCTGGATAAGAATAAAATCGCCAGTTGTTTCAGAAAGACCAGTTTTTATTGCTGCTCCCTTGCCTTGGTTTTCTTGATGTTCTATCAAAACAAAATTAAATTGTTTTTTTAACAGTTCCAATATATTTTTAGTATTATCAAAAGAACCATCGTCAACTACAATAATCTCTTTTTTAATCGGCAAAGAAACAGATTCAACTTGTTTAATTATTTCTTTTATAGTATTCTCTTCATTAAATACTGGAATAATAATAGATAACATAATTTTAGATTTGATTTTTCTCCTTATTTAAATATAATAAACAAAATAGTACTATTACTCAAGACTAAATCCAACTATGCTTAAAACTATTCTCTTAATATCTGTAGTACCCCTTTTAGTGATTATTAGCCAACTTTTTTTAAAACAGGGCTTAACAAAAACCAAGGGAATTAAGATAGATAATTTTTCAGAATTTGCTGAAAGTTTTTTAAAATTATTCCAGGAAAAATATATTTATATCGGCGTTTTTATTGCTATAATAGGCGCTTTTATTTGGTTAATTGTTATTTCAAAAAAAGATTTAACGCTTGCTTTTCCTGTTTCTAGCGGTATTTTCTTTGTATTATTATTTTTATTTTCCTGGCTTTTCCTTGGTGAAAATATAACTGCCTGGAAAATAATCGGAACAGGAACTATTTTAATCGGTATCTCAATACTTTTCAAATAAAAATATGAATAAAAGAATTTTAATAACTGGAGGAGCAGGATTTGTGGGCCATCATTGCACCGAGCACCTGCTTAAAAATACTAATTGGGAAATACTAATCCTAGATTCTTTAAATTATGCAGGTAATATGAATAGAATTATTGAAGTAAATTCTCCAGAGGGTGGGGATATGAACAGAATTACTGATATTGAAGTATTTAATCCTAATAGAGTTAAATTTGTCTGGCATGACCTAAGAAGCCCTATTTTGGGAGCTACTAAAAGATTACTGGGAAAATTGGACTACTGCATCCATTTTGCAGCAGAATCTCATGTAGACAGAAGTTTGGAAGACAGCATTCCTTTTGTTGCTTCTAATGTTGTTGGCACAGCACACTTATTAGAATATTTAAAACGTTACCAGCCCCAATGTAAAACCATTATATTTTCAACAGATGAGGTCTTCGGTCCAGCTCCAGAAGGAATATTTTTTAAAGAAAATGATCCTCATAAACCAAGTAATCCTTATGCAGCTGCCAAATCAGGCGAAGAAATGATTTCATTTAGTTTTGCTCATGCTTTTGGACTGCCAATCTCAATTGTCCGTTCAATGAATATAATCGGAGAACGTCAAAATGCGGAAAAATTTGTCCCTAAAACAATAAAATCTATTCTAAAAAATGAAAAGGTTACTTTACATGGCCGAGGAAAAGAAGATCTGTCTTCAAGGTGTTGGATTCATGCCAGAAATGTTAGCGACGGTCTTCTTTTTTTACTGGATAAAGCAGAAAAAGAACAATCTTATCATATTGTAGGAGAAGAAAAAACAGTTTTAGAAATCGCAAATTGGATTTGTGAAGTGATTAAAGGAAGAGAATTAGAAGGAAACGAAGTTGAATGGCTTGATTATCATACTGCTCGGCCTGGACACGATAAAAGATATGCTCTCTCTGGAGAAAAAATAGAAAAAATGGGCTGGAAACCGCCGATTGATTTAGAAAAATCTATGAAAAAAACTGTGAGGTGGACTTTACAAAGTAAAAAATGGTTAAATCTGTGAAAAAAAATTATTCTAATGCAAAAAGTTCAAAAATCAGAGAGTTTATAAAAATACATTTTTTAAGTTCTCCCCTTTTTCAAACTAAATCTGCTAATGAAAAAGTATTAGATTTAGGTTGTGGCTGGGGTTTTTATTTTAAAATCAATCCAAATGCTTATGGAATAGATGCTGATGAAAATTGTGTAAATTATCTAAAAAACTTGGGGTATAAAATTATTCAAGGAGATATCAGAAATCAGATTCCCTTTAAAAATAATCATTTTAAATGGGTTATTTGTCATGACGTATTAGAACATTTTGAATTAAACGAGGTTGAAAAAATCTTTCCTGAAATCCATAGAATTTTAGAATCAAATGGCTGTTTTTTTATTTTAATCCCAAACCAAAAAGGATATGAATTTGGCTGCAGAACAAACGTAGGCCATAAGCATTTTATAAATCTTCAGGAAATCTTGTCTATTGCTAAAGAAAATTTTATTCTTCAAAAAAGTTTTTTTTATCCTTTTCCCAAAATAATCGGCGATTATTTTACTCATAATAAAGAAATAATTATTTTAAAAAAAATTAAATAGATTATGTCAAAAAACTTATTATCAATTAAACCTTATGGAATAAAAAAAACTATCCTCCAGGATAAACCTCTTGTATCAGTAATTATTCTTAATTGGAACGGGGAAAAATACCTTAAAGATTGCTTTGTATCTTTAGAAAATCAAACTTATCCTAACCTTGAAATCCTCTTAGCGGATAATGGATCTGAAGATAATTCAATCAGATTTATAAAAGAGAATTTTCCTTGGGTTAAAATAATTGAAAATAAAAAAAACTTAGGTTTTGCCGAAGGCAATAACAGAGGAATAAAAATAGCCAAAGGAAAATATATTTTTATCCTTAATAATGATACAAAAACAGATAAAAATTGTCTTGAAAAATTGATAGAGATTGCTGAAAAAGATAATAGAATAGGAATGTGCGCTCCAAAAATAGTTTCTTTTAAAAATCCTCAAATAATAGATTCATTAGGAATAAATATATATTTTGATGGAATGTCAAGAGGAAGAAAAAGAACAAAAATAGATAAAGGACAATACAATCAAATTGAAGAGATACTTCTGCCTTCTGCCTGCGCTGCTTTATATAGAAAAAGAATGCTTGATGAGATCGGCTTATTTGATAAGGATTTTTTTGCTTATTGCGAAGATACTGATTTAGGATTAAGAGGAAGATTGGCAGGCGGGAAAGCTTTTTTAATTCCTTCGGCTATTGTTTCTCACCATTATTCCGGCACTGTTGGAAAGTACTCTGATTTTAAGGCCTTTCTGGTTGAACGCAATCATTTCTGGGTAGCCCTGAAAAATTTTCCCTTAAGTTTAATTCTTCTGCTTCCCTTTTATACAACCCTAAGATATTTTTTTCTAATCTATGGAATTCTAACACATCAAGGACCAGCAGCAGAATTTCAATCTTCTAAATTTAAGTTATTCCCTGTTCTAATAAAAGCTTACATCTCTACTTTAAAAGGAATGCCCTTGATTTTAAAAAAGAGAAAATTAATCCAAAAAAATAAAAAATTAACTAATAAAGAAATATACAATCTATTTAAAAAAAATTCATTAAAAATCTCAGAACTCACTCTCAAAGATTAATTTTTATAGCTTTTACAAAATAGTTTAATGTATAATCACGCTCTTTGTCAAAAAAATCTATTATATTAAGTATCACCGGGAATATCAAAACAAAAAAGAAATACGAAAGCAATTCAAAAGGAAACATAATTATTCTTATCCATTGACTTTTAATCTGCCAAAACATCTTTGGGAAAATCGTTAAACGGTTGGCTAAATAGCCAAAATAACCGCAAGAAGGCCTTATATATATTACTCTAAATCCTACTTTCTCTAATAAATACTGTAAACCATAACAGGTATATCTATAATAATCGTGTGGTGCTTGATGCACGCCCCATCCTTGGGGAGCAGATAAATAAAGAAAACCTCCTTTTTTAAGAACCTTATGCAACTCCTCTAATACTTTTCCAGGTTCTTTAACATGTTCTAATACTTGAGTGCAAAGAACGGCATCAAAAGTTCCTTCCTTAAAAGGCAACTTTGCGAGATCTCCAGCAAAGTCTAAGTTAGAGTAGTCCCAATCAGCGTCTCCACATTTTGTATCAATGGCTATATATTTATGGCTTTTAAAAAACTTCTTAAAAGGAGCTTCTCCTGCCCCTGCGTCCAAAATTTTTGCATCAGGCGGCAACTCTTTTGATAACGAAAAAACAAACTGCTCTATTCCATAACTAGCAGAATCTATCCATCGTCTAATACTAGAAGGAATTAAGTAAAAGATTTTTAATATTTTTGATTTTTCCATTTTAATTAAATATTAGGAAGTTTTATTGTTTTTCCTTCCAACACATCTTCTTCGGAAACATTGATTTCAATTTCTTTGTTTTTGATTTTTAATTTATTAAACTAGTGAAAAGAACCATAATATTATTTTAAAATTTTAAATAAAACAAATTTATCATTGCTTAATTGAGGTACAAACTCAAAATATTTAGAACTATCTATTTGTTTTATTTTTTTATTTGTTTGTTCAAATCCAAATTGGTACACACAGCCTGTATCTACTATCAAGTATGAGTAGTCATACTTCTTTAAGAATTTATAATTATTATCTAGGATATCATTAAAGGCATAATTTTTGTAATCTTCCACTTCTTTTATCCAAGGATAATCCATTTTATCAATTCCTATAACAGTTTTTGGATTCTGACATAAGCTATATACTGAAACATTTGAAGGCAACCTCTTCAAATTTATGTAACCTATCAACTGTTCATTACTTGACCACCCGCTACCCGGAGGCCACTTCAAAGAGGCCTCAACAAGATATTTTGGATAACCTGAAGTTATAATTATACCAATAAATATCGCCAGTAGAAAAGAATAACAAATTAGTTTCTTTTTTTTAGCAAAGTTATATATAAAAACTATTCCAAGTGCTGTTATTATCGCTGCCGGAATAGCAAAAAATACCCAAAACCTATGAGGGAAAAGTTTATAGGGAAAAGCATCTCCCTCTACTCCAAATATAGTGATAACTAACCAAATCAATGAAATAATCAAATACTTACTTTTTTCAATAGGTATTTTTTTTATTTGATAAAATACTATAATAATGGAAAAAATTAACAGGCCGAAAATAACCGGCCCCAATCCTGTTGGTTGATCTATTTTAGTTATCGTCGGAGCTATTATAAAATCTTTAAACCCGTAAACAGTTCCTTTAGAGCTATCTATGGTTGTTCCTCCAATAAATATATTATTATTCTCACCAAAACCTAAAAACTGATTTGAATTTTCCCATCCCCTAAAAATTATTTCAGGAACCCAGTATATTGATAAAGCAATAATTAGACCTAAAAATCCAGCAATAAATAAAGATTTTATCGGCTCGTTTTTAAATACATTGAATCTTGCTTTAGATTTTATCAATCTAACAATCAATTCAATACAGAAATAAGAGAAAAAGAATATTCCAAATACTACTGCGCTGAAGGCCTGAGTTATTAAAACAGAGGCTATCGTTAAAACCGCTACCCATACCCATTTTTTACTTCTTTCTTCCTTGATTTTCTCAATAGAATACAAAGCAGGAAACCAAAGTATCAAAGATAAAGTCTGAGCCCAAATAAAATGGCTCATAAAACAAGGAAGAATGGCTAATAAAAACACAGCTACTAAGCTTATTTTAGTTGAAGCTGTAAATTTTCTAAGCCAAATATAAGCAAATAGGAGTCCTAAACTAATTAACAAAACATTGAAAAATTTAAGAACCCATTGAATTGATTTTGGATAGACCTGATGCAAGACCCCCATCAGAGCGCTATAAAAAGGAGGGTAGGGCTCCAAAGTCAACATTGGTAAATGATTTGGTTGTATATAAGTGTGATTTATAGAAACATACTTCGCTGCTTCTGCATGTCTCCAAGAATCATCGTCTTCAAGATAAGAATAACTAAAAGCTCCTTTTAAATATACAGCGAAAAAAATTAAAACGATCAACCCCAAAATTATATATATTTTAAGTTCTTTTTTAGGAAGATTTAAAAAAAATTTCTTTTTCTTTTTAATTTTTAAAAATATATCATAGGCAGGAATTAACAAAGCAAGAATTAAAAACAAATACCAATAGAGAGCTCCAGCCAAACTTAAAGGTATAGATATTAAAACAAAAAAAGATAAACCTAAACCAGCTAAAAATATTATCTTTTCAACGCTATCTCTAAATTCCTTTAAATTTAATATTCTCTTTAGGGTATAACCTAAACTAATAGTAATTCCAAAAAAATATAATATAGA
>Ga0114923_10001558_pt1 | contig 15876 bp, 16 predicted proteins | sample SumtaG_FD_89578 | JGI IMG/M metagenome (GOLD analysis project Ga0114923, IMG submission 89578) | Deep subsurface microbial communities from Indian Ocean to uncover new lineages of life (NeLLi) - Sumatra_00157 metaG | ecosystem: Environmental > Aquatic > Marine > Oceanic > Sediment | place: near...
GCTCTTTGGTCAAAATAGTAAAGGTTATCCATATCTTAAACTTATTTTGTCAAATTTAGAATAACAAAATAAATTTATGAATTACACTCATTCTTAATTTTTTCTCAATGTATATGTTATCTTTTAGAAATTAATCAAGAGAATCAATTCGAGCAGTCTAATATAATATCCGATCTAGAGGCTAAAACTGGTGTTAAAATCCCTATTGGTTAAAGCTCTAATAATTTTTTAACACATCATACCATCCTCTAATCTAAGTTCGAGGTAGCTGTTAATAAGAAATATAAACATCAAGAATTTGTGGGTCTCCTTAAGCTATAATTTTTTTTGTATTTAGAAGATTACCTTTGTTGGTAAATGTTAAATTTCAATACAAGAAGATACATATTATGGAGGATTTAATAAAAATTCTGTATAAAAGGATTCCCTTTTACTCAACATTAGGTCTTAAACTACAAGAAATTGGGAATGGAAGGGCAACTTTTGAAATTCTAATTAGGGAAGAATTAACTCAGAATGGCATGGTTCATGGTGGGGTTATAGCATCTATTATCGATTCTTCCTGTGCATGCGCTGCAATCTCTTTAGTCTATCCTAATGGATATATAACAACTATTGATTTACAGGTTGAATTTCTTAAGTCCGTCACCAAAGGTAAACTGATAGCAAAAGCTAAATGTACGAAAGCGGGAAGAACTATTTTTTTCTGTAAAGCAAAAGTCTGGAATGGTGAAGGTGAACTTATAGGCACCGGTAGCTCGCAACTTCTTCGGATCTCGTAAATTTAGAAATCAACTCCCACACTTTTTTTTGTTCTACTATTACGCAAAACAAATTTTATCGTACTTTTTTAAATTAAACACAAAATTGTATTTAATAAAATGAAAAAGACGATTAAGGTTATTGTCTCCGGAGATGGAGGAGTAGGAAAAACCTCATTTCTTAACCGATTAATTAACGATAATTTCGATGCGAATAGTTCTTTAACTAAGGGTATAGATTTTTTTTCAAAAGACGTTTATATTAATGGATCTGAATATAATTTTATAATGTGGGATTTTGCCGGTCAAAATCAGTTTAGAAGGCTATTATCTGATTTTGTAAATGGATCTCTTGCAGCAATTGTATTATTTGATCTATCTCGGTTCAATACAATTGGTGGTGTTGAAGATTGGATTAAAAAATTAAATAGATTTGGTGAAATACCAACGTTGATATTAGGATCTAAAACAGATACAATTGATCGTAATGAAATTAATGCTTTCGATGACTATATTTCAGAAATTAGAAGGAAAAATAAAAATATAATTGGGTATTTAAAAATATCCTCAAAAACAGGCTCTAATATTAACGAAGCTTTTTATAGGTTAGTAGAGAATATTTCAAAAGAAAAGAAAGAAAATAATTAAATTTTAGTCATCCACCCAAATTCATCTTCAAGATCCAAATATTGAATTCCCGTTAACAATTTATATATTTTTGTGGTAAGTTCACCGGGTTCACTGTTATTGTAAATTTTCTTTTGGTTTTCTAAAGAAACAGAAGCGATTGGTGTTATTACTGCAGCCGTGCCTGTGCAGAAGGCTTCAGTACAATTTTCTTCAAATATTTCTCTATAGGGTATATCTCGTTCTTCAACTTCAATCCCAAGTTTTTTCGATGCAAGTTTTATTACTGAATCTCGAGTAACTCCTTCTAATATAGTTCCGGTTTTTCTGGGCGTCGTAAGTTTATTATCTATGATCCCAAAAAAATTAGCAGTTCCGACTTCTTCTATATTTTCCTTGTTTATCGCATCCAAATAAATTATTTGAGCAAAACCTCTTGATTTGGTTTCCTTTGCAGGTAACATCGTACCAGCATAATTACAACAAGTTTTAGCTGATCCTGTACCTCCAGGTGCTGCTCTTATATATTCTTTTGAAATCTCTAGGTTAATTCCTTTAAACCCTTCAGGAAAATAAGGTCCTACAGGGACAGTGAAAATTATAAATTTATACTCCTCGGCGGGTGCAACCCCTAAAATGGGTTGGTTTCCAATTAGCAAAGGCCTAATATACAGTGCGCCCCCACTATCATACGGGGGGATATATTCAAAATTAGCCTTCACCACCTTTTTTATAGCGTCTACAAATTTATCTACATCATATTGAGGCATAAGTAGCCTGGTAGCGCTTTTGTTTAGCCTTTTTCCATTTTCTTCTGGTCTGAATAATGTAATTTCTCCAGATTTTGCTTTTAAAGCTTTCATACCTTCAAAAATACCTTGACCATAATTTAATACACAAGCTGCGGGAGAAATTTCAAAGTTTCCAAAAGGTGCTAATCTACCTTCATCCCACTTCCCATTCTTATAGTCAGAGATAAACATAGATTTCGTTGCCATAAAATTAAATCCTAATGAATAAAAATCAATATCTTTCGGTTCCACCATAATATTCAACTTCTAAAACATGTAAAAAAAATATATGAACCTTTAATAAAAAATCTTATCAAGAAATAAGAAATAATTAATGAAATCAAATATTGAAAAAAATATTATCTCGATAACTCATTAAATTAAAAGTATTATAACGGAATCCCCTTTTGTTGATATAAATAAAATTATAAATTTGTATTTATAGTTATTATATATAAAAGCTTGTACATTTTAGAAAATTTATAGAAATAATTTAATTTGAAACCTATACAGTGACTATGTAATGGCTGAAGAATACGACTATCTATTTAAATCTATTGTTGTAGGCGATGGAGGAGTTGGAAAAACCGCCTTAACACTTCGATTTAGCAAAGGATTCTTTACAGAGGATTATAAAATGACAATCGGAGTAGATTTCCACGTTAAAACGATTGCGATCGATTCTAATGAGGGACCAATTCGATCTAAGCTACAAATATGGGATACAGGTGGTCAAGAACGTTTTAGCTCAATTAGACCAATGTATTACAGAGGATCATTAGGAGCATTATTAATTTTTGATTTAACCAATTCATCAAGCTTTGAACATCTTCCTCAATGGATTGAAGAAGTCAGAGCAAATGTAAAAACCGAAATACCATTATTACTTGTAGGGAATAAAAGTGATTTAGTTGATCAAAGAGCGGTTTCTCTTGAAGAAATCAATAGTTTTACTTATAATTTTAATTTGTATTACATGGAAACATCAGCAAAAACAGGTGAAGGTGTTGGCGATTGCTTTTATATTCTTGCTTGTTTAATGATAGGATCTGGAGTACCAGATCAACTTATATCGAACAGCATTGTTTTTAACCCTGGTCAGATCTTTCCTATGGCTCCCGAAACTAATACCCCTTCATTATCTCAAGAACAACCTGATAATGAATTCTCTGCTCCACCTGTTCCTGAACCTTTCTCACCTGTGAAACGAGAATCATCTAATTCGTTTGAGCCTGAACCTGAGTTTGAATACTCCGCTCCTCCCGTTCCCGAGCCGGCTAATATCAAACAAACACATCCTAATCCTCCCTTTGAATCAGAAATTGAACCAGAAATCCCCATTCCCGAACCTAAAAAAGAAGAACCATCAACAATTTCAACAGATTTTGATTTCAAAACCCCAGATGAAATATTAGACAAAGAAAAATCAGAAGAGTCTACTATGGGATTTATCAAGGATACTTATATTCCAAAAGCTGCCCCTTTTACTTCAAACATCCCCGTTCCTGCCCCGGCTCCAGAAGGTTTTAATATGGGTCAAGCAATACCTCCGACTGAAAGTAGTTCTGCTGCCCCTGCTCTATTTTTACAGTCTAAAGAGCAGTCACCTGTCAGATCTGACTCGCTAGTGGATCCTATGGCCGAACCAATTTATTCAAAGAAAGATAAGAAGAAAAAAGAAAAACAGAAGAAGAAAGAAGAAAAAGAAAAGAAACTTCAAGAAGAGAAAGAACGGCAACAGAAATTAATAGAAGAGATGAAAAAGGCGAAAAAGGAAAAAAAAGAAAAGCCTAAAAAAGAAAAGAAAGAGAAATTTGAACAGATGGATACTACAGGCTCCCCACCAACTCCAACAACCACCTCTTCAAGTGAGACTCCAAAAACCCCTTCTCTCTTTCAAGCTTTGACGCAGAAAGAGGATGAATCGGAAAAAGATCAATCATCTTCGTTTGTCCCATTTAGTAAAGCGGAAAATGCCCAAATTCAAGAAAAAAGCAAACTGAGGATAATTCCAAATGCCGATGATATAGAGACCAAACCCAGTGCTTTCACACCACTTCAATCAACCCCACAAACTCAAAATAAAAGTTCCACATCGAATAAAAAGGAGCTTATAATATGTAAAAATTGTGGTGCTATGCTGTCTTCTGATTACACTTTCTGTAATAAGTGCGGAAGCCAATTATAAGAATCTACAAAGATTTATAAATTCAAAGCTTTGATCTTTAATTTATTCAAGAGTTTTCCCGCATATGGGGCAAGTGCTCCACATTTTTTTGATTTTAGAATTACAATAGGTACAAACCTTTAGATCAGGATCAATTCTTGTTTGAGGTTTTCCAAAAATTGTTAAATTATTTGATGAAGGTTTGGGGGAACTATCTATAACACTAGATTTTATCGGTTCTTGAGGCGTCTTTGCGGATGGTGATATCACCTTTTTAGTGATATGGGGTAAAGGTTTTTGGGGTATGTCAGGTTTTTTAGTATATCGTTGAGGATTAATTTTAGTTTCCTTAATTTTTCCTTTTAATGTATTTCTTTCAAACTCTGAAGGTTTTTCTTCTGGTTCTCCAACTGAGACTCCAACTTTATAATAGAAATATTTGTTATCATTATTTTCAATGATTTTCTCTCCATTTTCTAAATGAACTTCTATATAATACACTATAACAGAACCCGCTGGGATTTCAGCTATTTCAGCGAGATAATAATCCATTTTTGAGTCCATCAGCATCTGATACCATGATTTTCCTTGATCCGCACTAAAGATTAAATTTACACTTAGGATTGTTCTATAAAAATCTTCTTCTGTTATTTTTACAACAATTTTAATCTTTTTTTTCTGTGGTTCGGTTGATGGAGAAAAGGCTTTAGCTTCCAATTCATCCCATGCCGATCCGCATTTTGGACAGTTAGTAAACCAATTTGGATATTCGAAACCACATTTAGAACAATTTTTCGTAAAATATCGAGTTGTTTTTATCCCTAAGACTTTTTTTTCTTTCCCCATATTATGAAATCAAACTTTATGAAATTAAACTCCCAAATAAATTTTTTCTAAATAGTAAATTGTAAAAATTGTTAATTATATCTTTTCATGGGCAAGATAATTTAGTTAGAGAAACATTTTAACAAAATCGGGTCGAATCTCTCTCAGAGTATTTATTAAATACATTGATTAATTCTTTATCCAAATCAATTTTATAATGATTTGCGATGCAAATTATAGAAAAAAGAAGATCTGCTAATTCCTCTCCTAGTTTTGAATTCTTTAACCCGGTCTTTTTAGGTTTATATCCCTCAAGTGAATTAATCTCTCGAGCTACCTCTCCTAATTCTTCCATTGTCGCACAAACCATTGATAAAGAAGGCCAATATCCACCATGTTCGCCGATCCACTTATCAACCCTTTCTTGAATTTCTTTGAGTGAATTCTTTGTTACCATATATGAAATAAGAATTAGGAATATTTAAAAAATTGAAAATAATTTTTTAATGAAAAAGAGATTCTCGCCTACGAGCTTCCCATTCAGCTCTTTTACCCGGATTATACCTATTTACCTCACTATAATAACCTGTTACTCTTGAATAAACTTTCACATCTTTTGAATAGCAATGTGGGCATTGAAATTGAGTACCCCTAACCATTTTTCTACATGAAGGGCAATAAATAAAATCGGATGTATAAGCAAAATAGGCAGTATTTGTATTTAGGCAGATTTTCTTTGTCAGTTCCCATAGTCCATGTATATCTGGCTTTTGTTCGCCAAGCCAAATGTGGGTAATAACTCCACCATTTACTATCGGATGAAATTCTCCTTGTCCTTTAATTCTTGTTGATAAAGATATGTCTGCATCATATCTAAAATGATCTGAGTTTGTATAATAAGCAGAATTACCATGCGATTGAGGAATTGCTTTTTTTGGGAAATGTTTTAAATCTAACTTTGCTAAACGATTAGCCGTTGATTCAGAGGGTTGTTCCCAGAGTGAATAATCTTTCTTGTCTCTTTCTGTCATTGTATTGCATTTTGCAACCATATAATTCAAAATTCTTTTTCCAAGTTCATATGCTGTATTGTCTTCATGCAATTCATAACCAGATAAATATTTCACGGCCTCATTTAATCCAGTAAAACCAATTGAAAGATTTTGATCTTTAATATTAAAAATGGATTTACCATTAATTTTTCCGCTACATAGAGGTAAATGACCAGTTTTTAACCGTTTTTCTATCAAATTCCATTTTTTTATTAAAATTCTGGCAGAAAGTTCCATTTTCTTATCTAATAATGCAAAATAAGCATCTTCAGTGTCAGTTTGGTAGGCATACCGCGGTAAGTTTAGACTTATAGATTGTAGTGAACCAATTGTCACGTAGTTTTCCCATATATTGGAATTTTTTCTCTTCTCAGGATCAAGGTTGCATTGTTCAATTATTTGATTACCACTTAAAAATTTCCTACAACACTGACTATGAATTTCATCTGGCATCCATTCTGGACACATATTCAGAAAATATGGTGTCCCCATTGTAGCAGCTTCTTCCATAAGTTTTAAATAAGATGGCTCAAATTCTTGAAGCCATTCTTTTTTGATCTTGATTTCGTGTTTCGGAAAAGCAAAAAGCTTCCCATTATGATCACCTTGAATATATACATCGGTTAAAGCATCAAAAAGTTTGAGACATTCATCTAGATAATCTCCATAATTTCCGACAATCTTCCCTTTAGGTCCGACTGCGGGAATATTTAATAAACCATCTGGTACTGTTGGGGTACAAGAAATTGAAGTAAAAGGCACTTGTCCTCCTCTTGCGGCGAAAATCTGATTAGTTTCAAAAATTAAACATTGCATTGATTGTTCTATTTCTTTCCCAGAAAGCCCATGTGCATATGGTGCTAAAAAAGTAGTTATATAATCATAACCTTGACCACCACTGAATTCACCTTGGATAATACCTAGCCATTTGGCTAAGTGAGTAACTGCTACTCTTAAGCTACCAGCGGGACCTGATTTATTACAATGAGCCCAACTATCTACTGGCGGTAAACCATGTTGAAGAATCATTCGGGGATCCCATTCTTGACAAAATGGACGTAAATCAAAATAACGGAGCATGTGGATATGTATATCTCCAAATAAATGAGCATGTGCTTCTTCTGAATCTAAAATTCTTAACAAGGCGTATTCCTCAGATATCCTATTTGCAGCCCAATGATGGATACTCTCAGGATTCATGTCTTGATTTGCGTTTTCATCAACACCGTATTCTAAAATCGCTTCATAATCCATTAAAGGCATTCCTATTCTGGTATAAATTTTTCTTTCCTCTTCATAGTGTTGTTCTGATAAAATTGAACAAACAATTTCTCTAATATGAGGTCCAGATAAAAATTTAATCCCAGATGATATGATTCTCCGGGCTACAAGTTCAGTTATTCTATCCGCAGTCTTTTGATCTAGATTGGTTTCTCTCATGAGACTCTGTTCGATTTTAACTGCATCAAAAGCTACGACATCACCTTCAGTTCTAAAAACTTGAGGTAGTAATTTTGTTAAATATTTTCTCCTTATTTTTATGCTTTCTTTTTCATTTATTGATTTTGTATCTGTTTCCAATACCACTATTAAACATCTCTTTTAAATTTCTGATAAACATTAACAATAAAGGATTCCGATCTATGAGATTTTAAAGTAAAAATTTTTGTCGGTAGCATGAGCTGAATTAAGAGAATTATTAATTCTTTATTATCGTTAATATTTTACCTCTTTTGATATAAAAATTTATATATTTTTCCAATTTAAAGTTAATTTATTAACACCTTATTTGCATTTTCTTTTGTTGTTTATTTATATTAGAGAAAACCACATAATTTATTGGAGTCTAACTGATTTCTAACTTTTTATTTCGGTTATTCCCAATATCTACAAATTTTGTCGTAGTAACAAGAGTTTTTCATAACATTAACCAAGAATAAATTTCTAAAAAGTTTCATATGTAGGTATTTAAACAAAAAATTTATCAGATTGAATTCCTTGAGTAAATTTATTATGCCAACAAATGTTAAGAATAAAGTAGATGTTCAACCTATAAAATTATTAGAAGGAGTTTATCGAAGAACATTAGTTTATGATAATAACCTTATGATATGTCATTTCACTCTTGAAAAAAACGCAGAGATTCCGCTGCATGTTCATAAAGAACACCAAATAGGGTATATAATAAAAGGAAAACTGAAATTTATGACTGAACATCGTGATTTTATATGTAAAGAAGGAGATAGTTATATCTTCAAATCCAATGAAAAACATGGTGCGTCAATTTTAGAAGATTCTGAAGTAATTGATATATTTAATCCTGCCAGAGAAGACTATAAATGACGTATGATATCTTTACTGAACAATGGTTCAATATATGAAAAACTAAAGCGAATTTCACCATTGATAAGCGGCAACGACAAAAATAGCAATCATACAAAGAAAAAATTCCCCAATTAACCAGTCAAGAAAAAAACCTCTTTTTTTATCAGGGTTATCTTTTATTTTTGATGCCAATCCAAAACTAATAGCTGAGTTTGTTCCAGTAAAAATAATAAGACTGAAACTCATAGCATCTAATTTTAAAATTAAAATATTTAAAATGTCGTCAAGGAGTACCCATCCGCCCAAAAAGACCCCAAGGGCCAATAAAAACATCCAGCCCGAAAATTGTATAATTTTTTCAAATTTAATATCTATTTCCGAAATTGCTCTTTTACGGGTGATCTGTTTTCGTCTAACTTTTGACATTTCTTTATCAATAAATCTTCTTTTTGAATAGTAAAAATTTGATGATTCTTATTTTTTATTATTTCTCGATTCAGAAAAAATTCATCTATTATATTCTATTTTTTAAAAATAAAATTGCCTTAGCAATATCCCCATTGCATTCATTTAATACGGATTCTGCTTCTTTTTTATCTACGTTAGCTTGAGTTGCAACCAACATTATATCATTCTCAGTTATAGCCGGGGTAATTTCTGTAGCCCCTAATAGCTCATCTTCTTCAATTTCTTCATTAGACATGATTGTAATGTCTTCTGAAGAACGTTCTTCTGCGGTCCCTATTATTTGATATATCTCCTGGCCTGCTTGTTTCATAAGAATAACTTCAGGTTGTTCTAGTATCAATGTTTTCTCCGTTCCTTCGATTATAACTCTAGTTGCCTCAATCTGATCCATCTCAACGCCTTGTTGTTGCATTTTTCTTCGCATCTGTCTTGATCCAAATTGAGCACCTTCTCTCTTTTTGGTAATTTGAGGACGTTTAGGTTTATTTTTTACTTTATCTTGCATTTCTTTTGGTAATTTTACCAAGATCTTCACTTTCGAATGTATATTATATATAATAAAATAATAAATTGCAATTTAAATTTTTGATTTATTAACTCCTTTTCGAACATTTACAGCAACACCACTTGAAAAAGATTTAACATAAGTTACTGGCAATTTCAGCCTTCCAATGGCTAATATTTCGTCATCTTGATTAACCACGATAACCTCATCTAAGGGCCTTAAATTTTCATCAATATCGATTACATGTTTACAGAATACATTCCTTCCTTTTTTTATGAACTCAGATATTTCGTTTAAAACAATAACTCTCAATTTAGGCATCTCGAAGTTAGTTTTAATGATACGAGCTGAATGCATACTTAAAGTAAAGAATCCATTATTAGGTCGTAATACAAGTATTAAATTATTCTCTAGAAAAATATATCGTAGTTTTTGAGTAGCACGTGATCTTTCAATTCGAATACTGTCGACATCTTTGAATAGTAGATTTGTGATATCTTTCCCAAATTGATAATCTGAAATTGCTTTAGCCTGCCTTAAGCCTAATAAAAGCTGGTTATCCATTCGTTATAACAAATAAAAAGTTATTTATATTAGAAGAAGTAGTATGGACATAAATAGATTATAGTTTATACTCATTATGAGTATAATCTTGAATCAGCACAATTATCTCTGAGTTTTTTCATCACTTTTTCAATTGCTTCAACAAAATCTTTGTTAATTATTTTATCAGCATCCTTTCTTATTGCAAACATGCCCGCCTCTGTGGCAATTGCTTTTATATCCGCACCAGTCGCTCCTTCCGTTAAACTTACTAGCCTGTTTATATCAATGGTTTCTTCAACCCGTAGTTTTCTTGTGTGAATTTTAAAAATAGCCTTTCTTAACTCTTCATCTGGAATAGGAAACTCAATCATTCTATCAAATCTTCCTGGTCTTAGTAAGGCAGGATCTAAAATGTCAACTCTGTTTGTTGCGCCTATAATTTTCACATCTCCTCTCATTTCAAAGCCATCCAATTCACTTAATAATTGCATTAAAGTTCTTTGAACTTCTCTATCTCCAGATGTGGCGATTTTTAATCTTTGAGAGCCAATTGCATCTAATTCATCAATAAACAATATTGTCGGAGCCTTTTCTTTTGCCATATTGAAAATTTCTCTAACTAATCGAGCACCTTCACCAATAAATTTTTGCACTAATTCAGATCCAATAATTCTTATAAATGTAGCTTCTGTTTCATGAGCAACTGCTTTTGCTAATAGAGTCTTTCCAGTGCCGGGTGGTCCGTATAATAATACACCTTTAGGTGGTTCAATTCCTATTCTCTCGAAGAGTTCTGGTTTTTTTAATGGCAATTCGACTGTTTCTCTAACTTCCAATAGTTGATCCTCTAAACCTCCGACATCAGAGTAGGATATATCCGGAATTGAGTCAATTACCTCCATCCCTTTAACAAATGGATCTAATTTTGTTGGTAAGACTTCCATAATTGCGAATGTTCTCTGATTTAAAGCCACCCTCATTCCCGGGGCTAATTTTTCATTTTTTACTTTTCGGCTGGCATTTACAACAAAGCTTGGTCCAGTTGAGCTTTTTACTATTGCCCTTCCTTTATCGTCTATGAAGTCAATTATGGTTGCAGAAACTAAAGGTGGTTCTCTTAGCCTATCAATTTCATTTCTTAAACTGTGTAATTCTTGTTCTAATCTAAGTCGTTCAGCATCCAATAGTTGTTTTTCTGTTTCTAAATTTCTTAATCTTTTTTCCAGATGACGGGTGTACGTTATTAAATACTCGCCATCTTTTGTCTCTTCTCTTTTTTTCTTTTCCTTTGTTGTAGTCAAAAATCTTATACTCCTTCTTTTCTCATTTATATATGAAGTCTTACTAAAGCAAGTACTTTAAATTTATAATAAACTTTTAATCATTTAAATTTAAGGTTACCTATTTTCTATTTATTGAAAATCTCGATTTTTAAAAAATTTATAGATTATAAAATATAATGGGCTAAAAACCATAAAATTATAAGAGTTATCCGTTATACTCTCTTATTAACGGAAGAAATTTTCATTTTGTATCACTCGAGATACGCAAATGCCAAAATCTGCATCTATTGATAATGATAAGGAATGTCAAATATGCGGAAGCATAATTTGGGGAAAAGGCCAAAAAGTTATCCTAGAGGGTGCTAGAATTACAGTCTGTCATAATTGTGCTCAACATGGAACAAAAATCCATAAACCATCATCTTATACTTATGGAAAGAAACCAATTAAAAAAAAACCTTTTGTTGGTCACAAAAGACAATATATTAAGCAAAACACAATTGAGGAATTAGAAATTGTTTCAGATTATGCTAGAAGAGTTAATAATGCTAGGAATAACCTTGGACTCAACCAGGATCAATTTGCTCAAAAATTGAATGAAAAACCATCCTTAGTTAGAAGAATCGAAGCTGGAAAAGCTAAACCGACGGTAAAACTCGCTAAAAAAATTCAAAAAATATATAAAATTCAATTATTAACAAAATCTGATGAGATGGATATCAATGTCCAAGAGAATAAATTCATGAAAAAATCATCAGGAAGTTCCTTAGGAGATATTGCGTTTGTTAAAAAAAAGAGAAAAGACTCGGATTCTTGAATAAATTTATTAATTGTATTATTGTTGATAGGTTCTCTATTTTTAGTTTCTTCTTCGAATTTGTATTATTGTAGAGTAATATGATCCTGAAAGACCTAACTCCTCAGGAACGTCTGGAGTAAAAAGATTCACATTCGGCCTTTTTTCATAAGGGGAACTACCCCCTGAATAAATAAGTGCGGTTCCAGACTTTAGAATCTTGAGTTCATCTAAATTATAGTGATCGGAGCCAAATTCATTCGAAACTACCACTTTTTCCCCGACATTTAATTCTAGGCGGCTAATATCTTCTGGGGTTAAAAAAACTTTACTAAAATCTTCACAGTATTTAGAATTTAAATGGCCTAATTGAGAATGTAAAAATTGAGAATGAGAAGGTGAAATTAAGACAAATTCATCTAATTTACGATTTAATTTCTTATATAAAAATTCTTTATGAAAATCAAAACTAAAATTTCGAATTTGGATCTTGTGATTTGGAGTAGGAAATTCAAGATTATTAAAGGGAATCTGTTGTTGATTAAATAATAAATGATACCCATTAGCACGAAGATCTTCACTGATTTTAGATGGTAGCATACTCAGAGAATTATTGAATATTCTCTCCTCAGTTTCAGTGAAAATTGGAGAATTTTTGTATCCAATACTTTGAGCTAATTGTTGAAAAAATTCATAATTCGACATGCAATCTGGATACGGACAAGGCCCCCCTATATTAATTGATAAACTTGGTATATAATATGGCTTGATTATGTCATATGATTCTAAATCAAACTTTGCTGGAATTACAACATCAGCATATTTTGTTGTTTCATTTAAAAACATATCTAATACTACGACATATAAATCCTTCCTTAAAAGCGCTTCCCTAAATGCATTTTGATTAGGTAGGGAGCTTGCTGGATTAAGATTATATACAAACAATAATTTATAATCCCCGGAAGATAAAGTTTTACCAAGTTTAATCAAAGGAATTTCATTTAAATTAGAATCAATTGTAGAATTAGTAATGTAATCTAGAATTGGTTTGAGAATAGGGTTAATGAAATCACTCTGAGAGTAAATTAAACCCGTTCCTCGTTTTGCAAGGTTACCAAGTAAGATTTGAATTAAGGCTATGGCTTGGACTATTCTTCCACCAAAAAAATCCTTCTGAACCCCGTAACCGATCATAAATAGTGTATGATGTTTGTATTTAACCAATAGTTCAACAAACTCCTGATAAGATTCAAAATTGATACCAATTTTAGTTAACAATGCTTTTTCATCAAGACTATCTAATTTTGAAAATAAAGATAAATAATTATCAACATTTTCTTTTAAGAATTCGAGATCATGTGCATTCCGCTTAAATAACGCTTTATTTAACAATCCAGCTAATAAATGTTCAGTTCCAGGGTAGATTTGAAGAAACAAATCCGATTTCTTTGCAATTTGTGTGATTCGAGAATCAATAACTACCAACTTGGTTTTATTTTTTATAGCTTGTTTCACTAAAAAGTAGGCATGAATATTACTCTCTGAAAGATTACTCCCCCAAATTACAATTAACCTAGTTTGGGGATCCGTTATTTGAAAAGGATTGGATATAGAATGCGTACCAAATAATATTTTTAATCCTGCGTTTCCTCCTTCATTGCAGATACCACCATTAGTAATTGTAGCTCCTAATTTTGAAAAAAATCTAAGAGGTGAGTACATTGATATTAATCCTGAATTTCCAGAATAAAATGCACCAATTATAGATTTTAAATCACCAGTTTCTTTTATATCTGTTATTTTTTGCGTGATAATGTCAAAAGCTCTGTGAGATGAAATAGTTTTAAAACTATTATTGGGTTTTATACTATTTCTTAGCAATGGTTTTGTTATACGCTTTGAATGATAAATTGAATCTTGTCTTCGATTATATTTGGAACAGAAAAAACCATTGGTAAAAGGGTGACTCTTTAATGGTGTGGCACCAATAAATTTCTTTTCTTGGGCGTCATCATTCCATAATCCATTGAACACGCAAGCTCCATAACAATCTTTTGTGCATGTACCATGTCTATTTTTTCTATTCATGAAAGAGTTTCAAAGTAAATAATAATTTCTTGTGCTTGAATAAACAACAATATTTACCTTCCCTACCCCTCTTCTAATCTATTGAAATCTTAATTTTCTGAATCAGAGCGATCCTACTTCTTAAGAAATCAATTATTTTCTTGTTATCTTGAGCTTCTAAAGGGCTTCCACAATCAGGACATCTAAAGTTGAGTTCAAAAGCTTCATCAAAATTATACTTTTTATTTTTATTTTGACAGGATGCACAGAAGAAGAAATAATTGGTCTCTTCAAAATTTAATCTTTCTCTTAATTTGGCATCTAACAGATTTTTTTTTTCAATAAGAATTTCTTCGAGCAAATCGAATTCGTGCCACCAATAATATATAAACCATCCCGTAGATTTATCTCTTATGCGTCTAAATTGGATCAATTTCTCAGAATATAATTTATAGAGTGTTCTTCGCACAGAATTCAATTTTAAAACTTCTTTATCATCGTTTTCAAAATCAATTTCCGTACCCTTAATCTTTTCTTTAATATTTTCCGTGATATCTTCATCCGTTATGTCTTTGGAAGCAGAATTTAAGAGTTCTGATCCCACACAAATCGCGATCTCTCCACCAATTATATATAGAAGACTTTTTAGTTCAGGATTTAATTCTTTAATATAACTTGACCTCGTTCAACTCAGAGTATTAAATTGATAATTAAATATCTTTTATTGAAATTAAATTTTTTTAAAATTCATAAAGAAAATAAAAAATTCTACTATTAGGCTGAAAAAGAATATTGTTTTTCGAATACGTCACCATCAATGTCTATTGAACGAAAGAGGTTACCTTTTCTAATAGCAAGAATTCGTTTTAATCCCCAATTATCTACATGGTCGGGTAGAACGATATCTGTTATCTTATAATTATTCTTGATTATGATTTTTTTCCATTTTTGGGGAATCTCTGATAAGAAATCATGTAAAGTTAGCTTTTCTACCATATTCAAGTTCTTCTCGCTATTATTGATAATACCCGTACAAAATCCAATTCTCTTGGTTATGTCATCTTCCTCTACTTTTTTTTTAGATGGTTGAGGAATATTTTTTTTAGTTGTTACCTTACAAGTAGGATTTAGATTGAAAGAAATCAAATAATAACTCGTTTTTCTAAAAGCTTCAATACTTTCTAAAAGTGTTCCCTTATTAGTTCTACTCAAAATAATTGCCTTATAATTCTTTGTCTTCCCAGATGATTTTTTTAAATTCCAATCAAACCCTAAATTCATAATCAAATCACTGATATCACTCCCAGATATTAAAGTTCCTTTTATATCGACTTCATCTTCAGAAATGGTGTTAGCTACGACTTCAAGTATTAAATCTTCATACTCATGACTCCCTTTTAAAGTTATTCGTGCATTACTTTTAGTTATTTTTAACGCTGGGCCAATAAATTCTCCTTTTGAGTATCTATAAAAATGGCGATGAACATCTTTATGTTGTTGTGCTGGATCTTTTAAAATGGGAGATTCTGTTAATTTTTTTAGGAAATACATTATTATCTTTTAAGATATTTTATTAAAAATTAATATAGGTTTGTTTATTAAATATCAAAAGTAAATTGTTTTAAAGTTTATTCATCATAAAATTAAAAAAAAATAAATCATA
>Ga0114923_10001559_pt1 | contig 15872 bp, 11 predicted proteins | sample SumtaG_FD_89578 | JGI IMG/M metagenome (GOLD analysis project Ga0114923, IMG submission 89578) | Deep subsurface microbial communities from Indian Ocean to uncover new lineages of life (NeLLi) - Sumatra_00157 metaG | ecosystem: Environmental > Aquatic > Marine > Oceanic > Sediment | place: near...
ACAACAGGATGGCGTCCCTCTTCAATCTTTAAAAGACCGCGGGTATTGATTTTCGGACGAATGTAACCATGCAGGGTGGCGGCAAAGGCAAAGGATTGCAGTACATCAACATCAGCTATGATTTCGCAAAGGTCCAGGATAATACCGGTTACTTCGCCTACTCTGGAACGTATCTTCAGAAATAACTCTCTCTCCAGTTCTACGATTTTTTCCGAAGCATTATTAATTTCAATTTCCTTCTCACTTAAGATCTCAGTAGTAAAACGTTCGCCGTTAAGCAGGGTCTGGCGGCGAATAAAATGATCAGGAACCAGGTTGAGATTAGCTTTGGTAACCTCGAAAAAATAACCTAAAATACGGTTGTATTTGAGTTTCAAGGAGGATATGCCGCATTCTTCTCTCTCCCGGTTCAGATACTCTGCCAATATACTGCGGGCATTTTTCTGCAATATCTGCAGACTGTCCAGATCGGTGTTGTATCCCCTTTTTATAAGATTTCCTTCGGAAAGGAGCAGAGAGGGCTCTTCCAGTATTGATTCCGCCAATAAACCCTTCAGCTCTTCTATCTCTTTCTTATATTTTGTAAGACGAGCTGCCTCCTCCTCCAGGTCCGGATAGCTTTGCAGTAGTTCTTCTAAAGAGAGGATAACTGCCAGGGAAGATTTTATAGCCAGAAGATCTTTAGCGTGTGCTCTTCCCATAGCCACCCTGGATATAAGACGCTCCAGATCAAAAAAGTTTTTAAATCGCTCTCGTACCTGGGAAAGCAGAATTTGATGGTGATAAAAACTATCGACAATATCCAGCCTCTTTTCAATCTGTTTTCTATTCTTCAAAGGATGTAGAATAACCCTTTTCAACCTGCGTGAACCCATGGAGGTACGGCTCTGATCGAGTACCTCGAGCAGCGTGTGCCGGCGGCTGCGGTCCTGCATATTCTGAACCAGCTCCAGATTTCTCTGGCTGGTTTCATCAAGACCGACAAAGGTATTTTCTGAATAGATGGTTAAATTGCGGATATGGGAGAGCAGGCCTCTGGATGTATCATTAATATAATCAAGTATGACACCGGCAGACAATATTTCCGGCGCCTCCCCTTCGAGGCCGAATCCCTTTAAATTAACAACTTTCAGCTGTTTTTCTAAAAGGCGCCGGTTTAAGTCCAGGTCAAAATTCCAGTCAGGATAGCGGTTTATAACCAATCCTTCCAGCTCGTGTATTAATGCGCAGATATCCTTATCATCTTTTAAAAGAGTTTCCTGGATCAATATTTCCCTGGGAGAGAGCCGGAAAAACTCTTTGCGCAATCCTGATGCTCTATCCATGTATTTAATACGCGTGGCCAGAAATTCGCCGGTGGAGAGATCAATATAGGCAAATGAAATAAATTCATTCAATCGCCCGATAGCTGCCAGGTAATTGTTGGTATTTTTATCTAAGAAACCCTCCTCTACAGCGGTGCCCGGTGTTATTATCTCGGTTACCTCGCGTTTGGCTATTCCCTTTCCATCAGCAGGGAGCTGGGTTTGTTCACAGATGGCAATCTTCTTGCCTGCTTTGAGCAGTCGGGTTATGTAATTGGGAGCTGCATGATATGGTATACCGCACATGGGCACACCATTTCTCCTGGTAAGGGTAATATCCAGAAGTTTGGATACTTCGAAAGCATCCTGTTCAAACATTTCATAGAAATCGCCGAGGCGGAAAAAAAGAATGGAGTTACGGTGCTCATTCTTTATTCTTTTATATTGGAGCATCATTGGGGTTGTATTGTCCATTGAAGTGGATTATATTATAAGTAATAGGAGAGGACAATATGGAAATTCAAAGCCCTGACCCCATGAACCTACCGCCGGAGAATATTTCTCCCCCTCCCGCAGAAAAAGTGGAGCCAACACCCAAAGAAACTCCACCTGCTCCTGTAGTAGAGGAAGAAGCGGAAAAACAGGTTGATCTATTCGCCTGAAAAAAAGGGACTGTCAGGTTAGTACCCTGACCCGCACTTTCTACAGCCGGCAGCCCTACAGGTTGTAGCCCTGCTGAAAGGCAGTCTTGTTTACCTCCAGAAATCTCTTCTTTACCTTTTCTTCGATAGCATGCAGCCATAATTCCGGCGCTGTACCCAGATGCCGGGCCAGGCTGCCAAGCAGGATTAAATTAACCACCCTGGGATTGCCCAATTGTTCAGCCATGTTTTGAGCATCGATCCAGAGGGTTTTCTTTCCTGAATTCTGAATTCTTTCTTTGAGGTCTCCGGGATATTCCGATATTTTCTTTAATAGCATACTGCCGGGAACAATTTGATAATCATTAATGAAAAAATATCCGCAATTTTTGAGCATATAGAGATAGCGGTAGCCCTCGAGCTTTTCAAAACCAACCAGAAAATCCGCCTCACCCTGAGGAATGACCGGTGAGGCAACCTGAGTGCCGAAGCGTATATGGCTGGTTACACTGCCGCCGCGCTGGCTCATACCGTGAATTTCATTTTTTTTAACATCCAGCCCCTGGGCAATAAAAACCGAACAGATCAGTTCTGAGGCTAATAGTATTCCCTGGCCGCCAACGCCGCTGAGCAGAATATTGGTAACCCTTGATTCCATAATTATTCATTCTCCTTTATCTGATGGATAGCATCAAATTTACAGACCTGAAAACAAACTCCGCAGCCGGTGCAGCTGTTGATATCAATATGGGATTTATTATTCTTTACACTTATCGCAGGGCAGCCGGTGCGGATACACGCCTTACAGAGAGTGCACTTATCTGTATCCACCTGGTATGGAGCAGAGGCCTGGTAGAATGGTATCAGGGCACAGGGACCCTTGCTGATGATAACTGAGGGTTCATTCAGCTCCTTGTGCTTGTTCAGCGCCTCTGTTATCTCTTTTAGATCCCAGGGATCAACCGTATCTACCTCTTTTATACCGATTGCCAGGCATACCTTTTTCAGGTCCAGCATCGGAGCCTCTTCCCCTTTGATGTTCAGACCGGTTACCGGATTCACCTGGTGGCCGGTCATGGCGGTGATGCGGTTATCCAGGATGATAACATGGGTGGGAATCTGATTATAAACAGCATCGATTAAGGGTTGAATCCCGGAATGAATAAATGTCGAATCACCAATAGTGGCAAAGATGGGCGGTGAAGTCTCTCCATTACGGACCAGCATGGCGGTCATGCCGTTGGCCATGGAAATTGAAGCGCCCATACATACACAGGTATCCATGGCCTCTAAAGGCGGTAAAGCCCCCAGGGTATAGCAGCCGATATCGCCGTGTATTATTGCTTTCTGTTTGCGCAGACTATGGTAAATGCCCCGGTGAGGACAGCCTGCACAGAGCACCGGCGGCCTGGAAGGCAGAGTGGTATCGGTTTCGCTATTTTCCATTGTTTCCTGCTGTTCGCTGAATACTCTCTGCAATTTTTCCGGTGAAAGCTCATAAAGAAGTCCGGTTTTATCCTTACCATTGATCCGGCTGTAGCCCCAGCTCTTTATCCGGCTTTCCATAACCGGATCCAGGCTCTCGATTACTGAAACCCTGCCCCGATGTCTATCGATAAAATCGCTGATCAACTGTTTCGGCAGGGGGTTGGATAGGCAAATTTTCAGTATATCCGCCTCCGGAAAAGCCTCGCGTACATATTGGAAATCAATCCCTGAAGTAATTATTGCTCTTCCCTTTCCCGGAATATGGCGATTAAAGGAAAAATCTTCGGAAACCGCTTTAAGATTTTCCATTCTCTCCTCAACTATTCTATGTTTAATCCGGGCATTCATGGGCATCAGGATATTTTTTCTGAAGTTCTTCTTATATGAAAAGCCGGAAGGTGGTGTCTCACGATTTTCCAGGGTCACAATGGTCTTTGAATGGGCGATCCTGGTGGTAATCCGCAGAATCACCGGTGTATCATACTTTTCAGAAAGTTTAAAACCCTCTTTAACCAGCTCTTTTGCTTCCTGGCTGTCTGAAGGTTCAAGCACTGGAATCTTGGCGAATATGCCGTACCAGCGGTTATCCTGTTCATTTTGCGAAGAGAACATGGAAGGCTCATCCGCAGTTACAATTACCATACCACCATTTACCCCCATATAGGACAGGGAAAAAAGGGGGTCGGCAGCTACATTCAGGCCTACATGTTTCATGGCAACCAGGGTACGGGCACCATATAGTGAAGAACCTATTGCCGATTCTAAAGAGACTTTTTCATTAGGAGCCCATTCTGAGTATATTTCAGGAAACTCAGAGGCAATATACTGGAGAATTTCAGTGCTTGGTGTGCCCGGATAGGCAAAAGCCGCTTCAGCTCCCGCTTCAAAAGCGCCGCGGGCAATTGCTTCATTTCCGGAAAGCAGTTTTTCCATTTTATCCTTCCTTCGTCTTTATATAGTCTTCAAGAATTAAGGAGGCAGCGACCTTATCAATCTTGTCAATCGCTTTTCTCCAGTTAAGACCGGCCTCTTTTAAAATACTTTCAGCGCCCATGCTGGTGTAGCGTTCATCCCAGAGCTCAGTCTTAATACCCCTGGCTGTAAGCTGCCGGGCAAGATCTTCAGAGCTCCGGCATCCGGGGCTTTCAGTCCCGTTTTCATTCAAGGGGTAACCGATGATAACCCTTTCGATATCCTGTTTCTCGACTATCACGAGCAGCTCAGCTATCAATTTTTTTTTATTGGTGAAGTTCAGAGTTAAAAACGGAGATGCAAAAATTTTCAAAGGATCTGAGAGTGCAAGTCCTACCCGGCGGCTGCCCAGGTCGATACATAATAATCTCTTCAAAAAAACTCTATTCCTATTGATTTGTATTTCTGCCTGCGCGGCTCATCAATTCCTGAATAACCTTATCTGTGATATCCACTTCTTTGGTGTAATAAAAGAAAAATTGCTTAAATTGTTTACTGTTATTCAGGATAATGGAAAAACCCTCGCTTTCGGCAACAAAGTTGATTGCTTCCAGCAATTCGTCCAGGAATTCATCAGACTGATAGAGATTCTCGGATAATTTCTTAAGCTGCTGCATTTTGATCCGTTTGTAATCTTCAAGGTATTGTTTCCTGTCAAAGATTTCCCTGTCAAGCTTTAAAGCATTCTCCTGGTCGCCGCGCATCTCCGCTTCCAGTTTTTTATTCTCCAGAGTTAATATCTGGTCGTCTATCCGCTGGATATCCCGAAGAATTGCATTCTGCTTTTCCTGCAGATCCATAACTGTTCTGGATTCCCGGAAGTAGATGGAATAGACCTTTTCGATGTCGATAATTCCAATCCTGGTCAACTGTTCGGAAAAGAGAATCGTGGAAACCAGAAAGAGAAGTGTGGAGAGCAAGATAATTTTATCAACCCTTTTCAATATTTTCCTCCTAGAAAGTATCGCCGCCCAGTGAAATTACAAAATCCAGCTTCAGCCCGAAAAAGGGCATATTGCCGTCAATCCAATGCCATTTGCCATCCTCTTTTTGAAAACGCTGGGCCATATATAGACGTATTGGAAACTGGGGGATTGTAAAACGGATACCGCCGCCCAGGCTGAAGTAGAAATTTTCAATTGAAGTGTCTGACATATACTCCAGCTTGTCCCAGGCGGTGGCTGCATCAAAGAAAAATGTCCACCAGAGGAATTGCTCCGCTATGGGTATGCGCAGCTCAAGGCGATTGTCCCACAATGCTTCCTGCTCCTTGAGTAGAGGCCAGCCGCGGGCAATATTCATGCCGTCAATATATAGTAGATCGGTTGGTACGGTTATCGGATTCTCTTCGCCGAACTGGGGTAGAATTAAAGAGAGCGATGTATGGGCTGCCAGGACTACTTTCAGGTTCCAGTTGGTAAAAAGGGGCAGATCCAGAAGGGTCATAAAGCCCTCTGCCGTGCTGTCCGTACGTATATAGTGGCGATCGCCGAATAAAAAACCGCCGGTAAAGGACAGCCCCTGAGCCAGGTAAAAACCTTTTGTGGGATTAAGGAAATAATCCCGTTTATCCCAGTAGAGTGTATTTCCCAGCTTGTTTACTATACTCCAGTTGTCCAGGCCGGCCCGTACCTCCGGATCAAAGGGCCGGTAAAGGGTTTCATCATAGGTCAGGAGCTCCAGGCTGGTACTGAATCCTGAGCGTATACCCAGCCAACCCAGGGGTGTGTAATAACGGTACCCTGTATTAATTCCGGTTGACACCTTCCAGCTGGTATACTCCATGTTATACTGATAAGGAGGAGTTTCACCATTGGCTAAGGCCTCCTGGTACTCCTCCCAGGTTTCATAGGGATCAGGAAAGCCCTCATCTTCATATCCGGTAAAGATGGGTGGTAGAATATCCTGGTAGATGTTGGGAACGATAGCATGTTCAAGAGAAAAATTGACGCCTCCTGACCAACGGGTTCCGAACATCCAGGGTTCCCTGAAAGTTACAGCTCCCATTTGCCTTAAGGTGGAAAGCTCCATTTCCAGGCCGAAGGTCTGTCCCCTGCCCCGCCAGTTGTTCTCTGTCCATTTGATCATTCCGTTTATCGGATAATCGCCGCCGGAAAACATAATGCCGAAGTTTATACTGGCTGTGCTTCCCTCTTCTATATTTATTACCAGGTCCATCAGCCCCTCTTCGCTTCCCTGCGGGGTTTCCGGGGTAATGGCGGTGAAGTACTGCAGATTGTAGAGGTTCCTCAATCCCTGAATGATCTTAGCTTTATTAAATATATCGCCTACCTCAAAGGGCAGTTCGCGGTAAATTACAAAATCCTTTGTTTTTTCATTGCCTTTCAGGATTATATTTTCAATATGGGCACGGTCTTTCTCAATAATACGTACCAGGTAAACAATGTCTTTCTTTGCCTCATCACGAAGTTCCTGACGGTCAATTATGTTGAATATATAGCCATTTTCATAATAGAGGTCAGTTACCCGCTGAAAATCAGTTTCCAACTTCAGTTTATTAATTATACTCCCCTCTTTCTGACGGACCAGCTTATTCAGCTCCTCATCAGAAAAAATATTATTTCCCTCAAATTTCATACCGCCATAGGTATATTGCTCACCCTCTTCAATAAAAAGAGTAAGCAGCAGGTAATTTTTATCCTTTTCCGGATCTTTTTCCTGGGTTCGGTCTACCTTTACCACCCTGGTATCAATAAAACCATTTTCACCATAATATTCCTGGATTCTTAAGATATCCTCTTCCAGCTTGCTTTCCTGGAAGATACCCTTGGAAAAAAGAGCCTGGGCTTTGGTTTTCATTTCCTTCCGCAGGGTGCTGTCTGAGGCGAAAGAATTGCCTGAAAAGGAAATCTCTTTAATTGTGGTCTGCGAGCCTTCTATTATCTCAAAGCGTACCCTTACCGTATTATCCTCATCAACCATTTCAACCTTTCCGGAAACCTGGGCAGACATAAAACCCTTCTGTATATAGAGCTCATTAATTGCGTCTGAATCCAAATCCACCTTGGTCTGACTTATCATATCTCCTTTTTTCAGGAGAATAGTATCGAGAATCTCACCTTTGCGCAGATGGTGAGCGCCCTTAATTACAATTTTAGAGACGGTAGGTTTTTCGGTAACCAGGAATTCAATAATTACACTTGTTTTTTCTTCATCACCGGGCAGAGCATTAGATTCAATTTCCTCAAAATAATCCAATGCGTACAACCTGCCCTGCATTTCCCAGAAAATATCCAGATCGAAGTTTTCACCAATATATGGGCGCACCAGGGGCAGTAATTCACTTTCCGATACAGTATCTAATCCGGAAATATTTATATCAGCAATAGGCTTGCCAAGATACCACTCTTCTTCCTCCTGAGCAAAAAGCACGTGAAAGGGTAATAAGAGTAGAAAAATAATCAATAACAGCTTCGGCATAAGGTCTCCTTAATCAAATTCAGCTATTTCTGCTGTTCTATATTCTCCGGCTTCCCTTTAATAGGAATATGACCACCGCAATCCCAGGGAATTATCAGTGATAAAAAGGTCTTCCGGATGTTTGGGAGCGAAGGACCACTCCAGAAGGAAAAAAGGCGTTGCCCATTCAAAGTTTATCTCTCCCTCAGTCTGCACTCCGCTTTCCGCATATAATCCGCTTTCGGTCACATTGGCCGCCTGAAATCTAACCACCATCTCCAGGAAGAGGTCCGTACCAAGATACTTTCCAAGAGAGAGGGTGGTATTGTCAAGTGGGTTAACCACATTGCCAATTGTTTTTCCACCAAGTATTTTATCTATTAATACGTTTTGTACAAGCTGTGTACGAATAGTAAATAGATCAAGTTTTAATACATCTCTTACTGCGTGCTCAAATGGACGCAGAATTCCAAACTGGCTTACTACATCACTTGTCAGGTAAACTGCGGAAACACCGAAACCACTTTCCTGAAAACGATTTGCTATTGAGCCGCCGATGAGGCTTAAGATTTCGGTATCCGGGCGGGATGGTTCAGAGAAAAAACGCGGCGAGAACTGGCTTAGCCGGTTATCCACCTGCAGATAGATCTTTATCTCTTCATTATTCTGATCCCGCTCTCTTATTTCAGCTAAAGCCTTGATCCGTGGATCAAACTCTTCATAACTTTCGACAAAGGTAATATTACCCTCCTTTAAATAAAAGCTGCGGTCGAAATAGAATATTTCTCCGCCGCGAATTTCAATTTTTCCGGCCAGGCTGAAATCATTTCTCTCCCGATCAGTGGACACGGTCATTAGGCGACCCTGTTTAGCATAGGTGCGGATTACGGGAAAATTAATGGAGGGCCAGAAAAACTCTACCCTTTTGCCCGTCTTCAGGTTGAGATCTACTGAAATTGGAATCTCAACCGCCTCTTCGGTACGGCTCTGATCAACAGCAATTCGGCAACTGTCTATCAGTATATCACCCTGCAGGCGAGCCGTTTGGGGGGAAACCAGGAGATCAAGCCTGCCTCTGGCAAAGCCGTCGGTGAGAACAGGTCCGAAACGATATTTAATCCATAGCCCCGGAGGTGTTTTCAGGCGCGGATCATCAAATGCGCGGCCGCTAACATCAAAAGAAAGCTCGAAGGCATTGGGCAGCCAGTGATCAATATAAAAAATTCCTTCTGCCGAGACAAGCGCTCCCCCTGCTTTCGTGCTGACCGGCTCTAAAGTAAAACTCTTGCCGCGGAATACCAGCAAGCCGTTAGTCTTATCTGTCACACTGGGAGAAAGGGCAAAATATATAACTGTATCACTTGCACTCAACTGCCCCAGGTAATCGGGATCATTAAAGGGACCGGAAATGCGCAAACGCCCCTTGGCTGAACCAGCAATAAATTTTATGATCTCATTGCCGGTGAGAAGATTAATAACACCCATATCCAAATGTGAAACTGTAAAGAGGGCTTCAATATCCCGGTCTGAAATAATACCCTCAACTATACCCTGAATTGGCAGCGGTTCCAGCAGTTGAAGCTCAAAAGAACCGTCTTTACTTACCAGAGCATGTATAGTGTCTTCCGGTCCGCCGTCAATATGGAGTTTCCGGTTTTTAGTGATAAAATCCAGGATCCAGTCCTCATGAGGCTCCTTTTCCACTGCAATATTGGTCAATGTGAGACGACTGGAGAAATTCCTTTCGAATAGAGAGGCAAGATCAAATTGTTCTGTCGGAGCCTCGACTTTTCCCCTGAAATCAAGATCCAGATCTACCCTCTTCTTAAAATGTACCGCCCGGTAGCTGGAGCCGTAGTTGAAATCACCATCTATTAAATCAAAAACCCCGCTCCCATCGAGAAAACGATGCTTCAAGTAGGCAAGATTAAAGGATTGCAGGCTAAATGATGCCGGTGTGTATTTAAAATCCAGATCAAAACTTATCGGGTCAGTATTAAGCCTGGCTTCGCTCAAGCTTAACTTGCCTGCCGCTTCCGGGAAACGGAGAGTGCCGGTGAAAAGGATATCTCCCGTTAGTTCACCGCTGATTATGAAATGACCGAATCTATACAGGGGCGCCTGGTTAAAGGTAAGGGCACTGTTCAGTACTCCCTGGTCAAGGCCGATTTTCAGGGTATAACTCTCGGCGCCGCTTGCCCCCTGCAGCCGGATAATTCCGGAAATATCAGCGGCTGAAATAACTTTACAGCTTCCCCTTCCCTGCAGTATAGAGATAGCATCATCATAGACTATCTGCTCCAGTTCTAACCTATCTCCCTGGAGAGCAAAAGCTATTTTTAGTTTATTCTCTCTGGATTCACCAAGGGGTAAATCAAAGAGCTCAAGGGTCGAGGGTTCCAGATATACCCGGCCGCTGCTGGTCACTACTCCCTGAAGATCAAGATTACAATACATTACCTGGTTTTGCCTTTTAAGCGGGATGGGCAGTCTATCCATGGATATCCCTAAACTGCGGCTCCCCAGCTCAATTAGAGCGCTACCCGGATGAAAACCCTCAGCCAGGTTCAGAAAAGCCTTGAGATTGTATGATCCTTTTATTTCCAGCCATTTTTCCGGTATGTGGATAGCTTCGAATGAATATGGTATTTCCTCTACCTGCAAGGTTGACTTTATAATGTTGATACCGGAAAGCTCCTTTTCTGAAAAAAAATCTCCCTGTACCTCATAATCACTCCAACAAATCCGGAAATCAGGAACAGCAATTCCACGGCTATCCGCTTTAAAGGTCAGGTCGATTGAATTATCCTGATTGTGAGAATCTTCGAGGTGAAAAGCATCGGAAACCAGAGTTACCTCTTTAAAATCAGTAGCCAGTGTCAGATCGGTGGTAAGGCTCAACTTCGCTGCTATCCGCTTTAATGGTGGCGGAATTGAGAAACCCTTGAAAAAAAGCTGGTATACTGTAAAGATTGGTATGTTTTTAACGGAAATATTCGATTGCAGGGAGAACTCCGGCTTAATTATGAGTTCTCCATGGCTTTTTATCGAATTATCTTTAATACTATTGGCCAGATTCGCGGTTAAGTCAAAGATGATACTGTTCAAAAGGGGTTTGAGCTCAAGCTCGAACTCGCTGAAATGATTCGACCCCACAGTTAACTTGTGACCGTTGATGGTAAGACTACGGCTGCCTCTTACCACCTGGAGCGCGGCATTCAGGCTTTCTCCTGAAAGGGTGCGAACATTTATCAGATGCAGGAATCCTGCCGGATACATATTTTGCAGCAGTATATTGCCGAAAAATTCTATGGAACCAAGCCTTGAGTGCAACATCAAAGGTTTGAGATAGATAATCCGCTCATTTCCATTCAGATGAGTTACCAGATTGATTTCACCCCCAATCTCGCCGGGTAAAATTCCATCCTGCAAATACATCTGCAGGTCGAGAAAATAACTGACTTTTCCATTCTCCAGGTTATACTCTATTGAACCGGTAGCCGTTAATGAGCTGTTCAGGAAGCGGTTGAAATAATCAAGCCGGTCGGTAAATTGGAGCATTGATGCGGGAGTAAATTTATCACTGTTAAATTTGAAAACCAGTTGCCGCTGCTCAACATCAAAGATCAACCACAGGTCAATTGGCGCCCGATCCTGTATTTTTCTGATTTCGAGTATTTTTTCCTGGTAAGTGAGCTGAAAGGTTTGCCGTCCCAGTGTGAAATCCGGGGTGTTAAGTGAATAGATACGCACTGACATATCCGCCCATGACAGAGCAGGATCTAATTTTCCATTCAGCTTCACCCGTGAAGTAATTCGTAAACCTTTGTTGACATCTGATCCGATATTCACTTCTGCAAAACAGCGGAAAGTGAGCTTCAGGTAATCTTTTTTCGCTGCCAGGGTAAAGAAGAGTTTTGATAATCTAAATTCACGCTTTCCCGAGCGAAATCTGACATTAATACTTCTGCCGCTTAGTTTAAGGGCAATTGTCTGCCCCTCCTCTTTTTCACCGGTTGTCAAATCCCGCAGGAGCTCTAAAAACTCCCGGTCCCTTTGAGCGTCGAAATCAAAATTTGAGTTGGAAATTTGTATCTCTGACAGGGAGCCGGCAATATCCCTTTTAAAAATTAATTTAAGAATATTATATTTGATTTTCAACCGGTTTACCCGCAGCAGAACGGAACCTTCAAGGGCAGAGCTGTAGATCTTCAGGTCCCGTACAGCCAGAAAACCCAGAATTGAAGGTGAAATACTCTGATAGGTAATCTCTCTTCCAAGCTTTTTTTCTAAGAGATTGACCGCTTCCTCTTTAAGCAAACCCATCTTACGGTCAAGCTGACTGTCGAGGAGTTGAACAGAGAGTACAACCAGGGTGATCAGAATAAAAATAAAGAGCAGCTCAAGTGGTTTAACCGGCCATTTGTAGAAGGGATTGCCCAATTCATCGCTCCAGGCGAAAGTGAAAGCGGATCAAGCCGGTATCACTTTCTGTTGATTCTGATTTCTCGAACAGATAATCCCTTAAAGCAGTGGTTACGGCATTATCAACCAGGGTATATCCCGAACTGCGGGTGATTTGCACGCCGGTAACATATCCGGCGGGGCTGACAGTAATCAAAGCCTCTACATCGACTTCCAATCCCGCCAGGATAAGACGGTCGGGAAAAGAAGGCAGGCTTTTTTCCAGGAGCTCCCTTTGGCCTGTTGACCAGTCGATCTCTTTTTGCGAAACAATTCCGCTTGAACTTGTTGCCGTTGTTTCCTGACTACTTCTGACCTGATTGAGTATGTCCAGGAAATCGGGTTGAGGGATTTCTGCAGTTCTTTTTCGAACTACTCTATTTTCAGCCTGCTTCAGTTCAGCTCTTTTTAGCGGCAGCACCGGCAGAAGAGTGCTTTCAGCCGCTTGCTGCGGCGGGGGCACCTTTACGGTGTCCATAGGAAAATCCTGGCTTTCCCTGCTCTTCTCCCCGCTTGCCGCCTGTGGCAGATCCAACGGTGAAACGAAATTAAGTATTACCCGGCGGCGGGAAAAGGGTTGGGCAAAGGGCAGTTCCCAGCGGGAAATAAAAAGCAGCAGCAGTCCATGAACCGCTACAGATAGTCCCAGGTAAGAAAAACTCCTGCTTATCATCTGGGCAGCCCCTTCAGTGAAGTAACCAGGCCTATGCTTTCCACTCCGGTCAGGCGCGCGATATCCATAATTTCTATCAGGTTTCGGTAAGGAAGAGCTTCATCAGCCTGCAGGAATATCCGTTTTCGCTGCAGTTTAGCCATTTCCTTTTTTAGCTCTGAAGGAAAACGCTCTATTGTTACCTCGTTTTTGCCTAGAAAAATTGTTCCGCTTTCATCTACGGTTACTATAATCTCTTCTTCCAGGGCCGCCTGTGAGGTATAAGCCGGCGGCAGATCTATTTCTATAGCCGGATTCAGGGAGAGTGAGGCATTGATCATGAAAAAAATTACCACCAGGAAAATTATATCAATCAGCGGGGTAATGAGTAATCCGTCCCGGCTTTTTTCTTTTCTAATCAGCTTCATCGCTCTTTCCTGATTATCTCCAGTTTCTTAATACGGCGTGCATCCCGCTCGATCACTCTGTATAAAACTCCACCTTCTTCAAGGGTAGCACCAATTTCGGGTATTTCTCCCATTCTTTCACAAATAAAACCGCCGATTGTATCGTAGTTGCCCCTGACAAAGGGTATTCCGGTTTCCTTCTGAAGATCCTCCAGGTCGGTTGTACCGGAAACATGGAAATGACCGGGAGCCAGCTTATGAATTATATCTTTTTTAAAAAGTTCCTTGCCCGGGATAAAACCGACAATCTCAGAGGCAATCTGTTTGGGAGTTATCACCCCGGATACAGCTCCATATTCATCTGAGAGAAAGACAACCGCCATTTTATTGCGATTCATCTCCAGAAGCAGTTCAGGAAGTCTTTTGGTTTCAGGATAAAAAAGAGCATTCCGCATGATCTCACCGATTGAATGAGTATCTTCATAAAGCATTTCTTCAGCATCCACATAGCCCAGCAGATTATCCGTACGATCCTGATAAACGGGAATGAAGCGATAACCGGTACGAAAATAGATCTCAGCCAGTTCGGACGGCCGTCTGTCAATTCGGCAAACCGGGTATTCATGCAGCGGTATGGCGGCCTCCCTGGCCATGGTATTACGAAAATTAAAGATATCGATAAACAGGTTGTAATCGGAGGGATTTAATCCGGCTTCACGGCTGCTCAGGTGTACCAACAGCCGTAAATCCTCTCTTGACTGGGGCAGTTTTGACTGGAATTTGTAGCGGCCCATAATAAGAAGCGCCAGATTCACAATGCTGTTGAGTAAAAAAGTGATCGGCAGGAATAAAAAGTAGAAAAAAAGCAAAACCGGAGCCAGTTTAATACTGATGGTCTCTGATCTCTGCCTGAAGAAAGATTTGGGTACGATCTCGGAAAAAATAAGTAAAACCAGGCTTAAACAAAGGCTGCCTATCCATGCGCCCCAGGAAAGTCCTATTTTCCTCAAGGAGCTGCTGAGCAGAACGGCTGCAGTTACTACGGCAATATTGGTGCCTGCAAGGGTTGTTCCCAGTAATCTTTTCGGCTTTTTAAGCAGGAAATCAGCAGCCCTGGCAGTAAGCAAACCCCGTTCTTTCAGCGAATAGATAACCAGCTGGTCAGCGGACAATAGCCCGGTTTCCAGGCCGGCAAAGAAAGCGGCAAATAATAGACAGGAAAATAGTTCCAGAAAAATCATATTCAACCTTTAAGCTTTACTTCAACTTTCAGGATTTTATTCCTGGCAATGCTCCGAATGGTAAATTCAAGTTTGCCGTATTCAATCCTGGTGCCCTTTTCGGGAATGTCACCAAGCTTAAGAAAGATCAATCCGGCTACAGTGCGAACATCTGCCTGCAGTTCAATGTCAAAGAGCCTCGCCAGCGCTTCTATCTCCATATCCGCCGGAATAATATAGCGATGCGGCTCGATCTCCTTTATGCTTTCCTCTTCAGCCGGATAAAAGTGGCTGAGCAGGCTTTCCACCATATTCTGAAAGGTAATGATTCCTGCAGTTCCACCATACTCGTCCACAACCTGGGCAATTTCCGCATTCATATTTCTCATTTCCGTCATTAATTCAGGAAGATCTTTTGATTCAGGAATAGTGTAAAGGGGTTTTACTATCTCTTTCAGCACTGCCGGCTCCTTCAAACCGTATTTGAAGTTCAGAAGGTCCTTCATATCTATATAACCTTCCAGATGGTCCATATCCTTTTCATAACCGATTATGTAGGAATCGATTAATGGTACCTGTCCTCCGGTTAAATCATGAAGCAAATCCCCGGTGGTGGAATTGATATTCACCCCTTTTAAAGCAGTCCTTGGCACCATTACATCGGAAGCCAGCTTCTCTTTAAAGCTAAAAAAGGATTTAAATAGGGAAAGCTCGGATGAATTTAAAATACCCCGTCTGAATCCCTGCTGAACAGCTGAAAGGATCAGGGTATCTTTCTTTTCTTTTATCTGTGACAACTCGCCTGGGATAAACGAAATTATCCAATCAGAGATACCATGAAATACCCAGCGCATGGGAGTAAAGAGAATATGAAGACAATAGATAGGCAGAGCAGAAAAGCGTGCAAAAGCCAGGGAATGACGTACGGCCAGGTTTTTAGGCGTCATCTCACCAAAAAGTAGGATTATCAGGGTCATGGAGATAATTAAAAGAACCTCTGATTCATGACTAAAGAATCTATCACCCATTATCTCTGCCAGAGTCGAAGCGAAAACATTTACCACCATATTTCCGGTTAATATGGTAATAAGCAGGGCATCAGGGGCGGAAGTAATACGCGCCACTATCTTTTTCAGCATAGATGAGGATCGCTTCTTGAGCGAATCCTGTTCCAGCTTGCTTAATGAGAAAAAAGCGGTTTCAGAGCCTGAAAAAAAAGCGGAACAGAGCAATAGCAGGCTTAAAATGATAATTTGTAATATGCTCTCCTCGCTCATGGCCTAATATTTTTCACCTGAAAAAAA
>Ga0114923_10001560_pt1 | contig 15866 bp, 15 predicted proteins | sample SumtaG_FD_89578 | JGI IMG/M metagenome (GOLD analysis project Ga0114923, IMG submission 89578) | Deep subsurface microbial communities from Indian Ocean to uncover new lineages of life (NeLLi) - Sumatra_00157 metaG | ecosystem: Environmental > Aquatic > Marine > Oceanic > Sediment | place: near...
ATGGAGCTAGTCCAAAAAACTTTCAAACCCGAATTTTTAAACCGCTTGGATCAAATCATCATGTACGAAGCCTTATCCAAACAAGAATTAGCTAAAATTGTTGATCTTCAACTCAATTTAGCTCAAAAACGCCTGCAGAAACAGGGCATAACTTTAATAATTACCACTAAACTGAAAAATTATTTAGCTGCACAAGGCTATGATCCTATTTACGGCGCCCGTTCCTTAAAAAGACTAATCCAAACTAAAATCCTTGATCCACTTGCTCTACAAATCATCGGTTCAGATTCCAAAGATAAAAAAACTATTACCGCCGACATGAAAAATAAAAAAATATCCTTTACATAAGCCTTTTTCTCATTTATCATACTTTTTCATACCTTTGCACACCTCTTACATATTGACCTTTTTTACAGTCATCCTTACAATGCAAAAGGCATGAAATTCAACACTTTTTTTCAAATCAAGCAAATTAAGCTTAAAAGATAAGTGGCTGTTTTTAATATAAAAAATTACAAATAGCCACCAGAACCAACAGGTGGTTTTTTTAAAGCCAAATTTATAACCTGAAAGGAGCCTGCCATGAGTCCAGATGAAGCATCTGAGACCTACGAAACATTACTAAGGGAAGCCAGAGACTACCGGGGGCCTCGTACGCCCGGACTGAATGAAGCTGCCAAAGGAGTGAAAAAAGGGTTAAAGCACTTAAGCGAAATCAATCAAAACGCCAAACAATAAAATGAACAATCAGGGAACTTTGTTTCTTATCAAGCAAAATATTTTTGATCTAAAAAGCTAGGTTGTTTTTAACAATTAATAACAAAAAACCATCAACTTTAGGTGGTTTTATTACTTTAAAAGTATGTTTACCTTTTCGTCAAATCAACAAAACCAACAAGCCATTCGCGCATAGCGTGGTTAGGTTGGTTGCGGTAAAATAACAAACTAGCCATCGTTTATCCTGAGCGCACCGAAGGGCTAGTTTTTTTACTTGAAAAAATATGAAATCAAAAACTATCAACAGCAAAATAGTTCGTTACGTAGGCACTTTAGCCAAGATAAGTTTAACTCCAAAAGAAGTAATAAAATTTACTTCTCAGTTTGGCAATGTCCTTGAGTTTTTCAACAAAGTCTCTCAACTAAAAACAAAAGGTTCAGCTGGTACTTATCAGGTAACAAATATTAACAATCGTTTTAGAGAAGATAAAATTGACAAATCTAACATGCTTACTCAAAAACAAGCCCTTTCTAACGCAAAAAAAACTCATCAAGGCTATTTTGTCGTCAAATCAATATTTAAATAATTATGGACTTAGCCAAGCAAACCCTCCAAGAAACTTTAAGTGGATTAAATAACAAAGAATTTTCAAGTGTCGAATTAGTCAATTCTTGTTTGGCGCGAATCAAAAAATACAATCCTAAACTAAATGGTTTTATTACAGTGCGAGAGGAAGAAGCAATAAAAGAAGCCATGCTAGCTGATAAAGCAAGAAAAAAAGGTGAAAAAAAACCACTTTTGGGCATTCCGATAGGTATAAAGGACAACTTTCTTACTAAAGGCATTCGTACCACTGCCTCATCACCAGTTTTGGACGATTACATCCCCCAATACGACGCTACAACTGTTAGACGCCTAAAAAAAGCAGGCGCCATTATCATTGGCAAGACCAACTTGGATGCCTGGGGTCATGGCTCTTCAGGTGAACACACAGTTTATGGTATTCCTCACAACCCATATGCTTACGGCCGAGTTACTGGTGGTTCTTCCAGTGGTTCAGGAGCATCCGTGGCAGCAGACTTTTGTTTTATGGGAACAGGATCTGATACTGGAGGATCCAATCGCCAGCCAGGCTCATACTGTAATGTAGTTGGACTCAAGCCCACTTATGGTCGCACTTCTCGTTACGGTGTTATTGCCATGGCTTCTTCAGCTGATTGCATCGGGGTTCTAACCAAAACCATCTGGGATGCAGCTGCTTGTTTGACTATTATGGCCGGTCACGACCCCTTAGATGCAACTACTTCAACTTCTCCTATAGAAAAATACCACTCCAAAATAACCAAGTCTTTTACAGGCAAAATTGGCATACCTAAAGAGTTTTTAGAAGGCTTAGACAAACAATATGTGGCCTCAGTTATTAAAGCCTTAAAAGTTTTAGAGAAAAAGGGTCACCATTTAATAGATATCTCCATCCCTGAATTAAAATTTGCTTATCCCATTTACGCCCTAACAACTTTCTCAGAAATTTCTTCCAATCTGGCCCGCTTTGATGGTGTTCGCTACGGTGATAATCGAACTAAATTTCAAGAAGAAGCCAAACGTAGAATTATGATCGGAACCCATTCACTCTCCAGCGGCTATGCAGATAAATACTATAAAAGAGCGATGAAAGGAAGATCTTTATTAATCAAGAGATTTAAACAAACTTTTGAAAAAGTAGATTTAATCGCTGGTCCAGTTTTCCCTTTTTCTCCTTTTAAGCACGGAGAAAGAGAAACAGATCCTTTGAAAATGTATTTATCAGATGTTTTAACTGTCCCAGCCAACCTAACTGGCCATCCAGCCATTTCAGTACCTGTAGATTTTGTCAATAATCTCCCCAATGGTCTACAGCTTATTGCTCCCCACTTTATGGAAAGCAGACTTTTTCAAGTAGGTTATCAAGTGGAACAAGAATACCAGATGTACAAAAGAAAGCCTACTCTAAAAGAATGAAACAAGAAAAATACCAACCCACAATAGGCATGGAAGTTCACGTAGAGTTAGCCACTCAAAGCAAAATGTTTTGTAGTTGTCCGGCCAATCATTTCCGCATCAAGCCCAACACTCACACTTGCCCTGTTTGCTTAGGTCTCCCTGGAGCATTACCAGTACCTAACAAAAAAGCAATCGATTGGACTTTAATGATAGGCTTAGCTTTAAACAGCCAGGTAAGTCTAGAATCAAAATTTGACCGCAAGCACTACTTTTACCCAGATCTTCCCAAAGGTTATCAAATCAGCCAATACGATGAGCCCTTTTGTACTGGGGGTGATCTAGAAACTTCTAAAGGACAAGTAGGTATAACTCGGGTGCATTTAGAAGAAGATACCGGCAAGCTAGTCCACAAAAAAATAAAAGGCAAAAACGTTTCTCTAGTAGATTTTAACCGCTGTGGTGTTCCCCTGGTAGAAATCGTCACCGAACCGGACATTCACTCAGCAAAACAAGCCAAAGAATTTACCAAAACCTTGCAAACCATTATCCGCTACTTAGGCGCATCTGACTGCGACATGGAAAAAGGCTCCATGCGTCTTGAAGCCAATATTTCACTTGGTAAAGATTTAGGCTACAAAGTAGAAATAAAAAACTTAAATTCATTTAGGTTTTTAGAAAAAGCTATAATCTACGAGATTAACCGCCAAGAAAAAATGCTCCAATCAGGTAAAACCCCTACCCAAGAAACCAGAGGCTGGGACGAAAAACGCCAGCAGACTTTGTCTCAAAGAGGCAAAGAAACAGCCGAAGACTATCGCTATTTCCCTGAACCAGACATACCTCCTCTAAAATTTAAAAAAGAGCAAATAGACTCAATAAAAAAATCTTTGCCAGAATTGCCCACAACTAAAGCTAAAAGGTTTACTAGCGAGTTTAATATTCGCCCAGACTATGCTCTAGTTTTGGTATCACAACAAGAAACAGCAATAAAAGCTGAAAATCTTTTTAAATTAGCCCAAAAAGAAAAACTAGCTCCTCAAAAGGTGGCTTCCGACATAGTTAATAAAAAAATAAGTATCAAAACTAAAACCCCGACTCAAATAGTCAAAGCTTTAAAAGCAAAGCAACAATCCCAAGTTTCGGATCAAAATCAATTAACCAGTTGGGTAGAGGAGGCGATTAAATTTCTTCCAAAAGCAGCAAAAGACTACCAATCAGGCAAAAATTCCGCCATAGGCGCCCTTATGGGTAAAATAATGGGCTTATCTCAAGGAAAAGCTGACCCACAAGCCGTGAAAAAAATACTCCAGGATAAACTAAAGTAAAAATCAAGTTATAGTATAGTAAAGAAGTAAATTACTTGCATGCCCCGTAGTAAGCTACGTTTTACTACTGGGGTTACTATTTGCGTATGAGTAAATTCGTTCACTTGCACGTTCATACAGAATACTCCCTTCTAGACGGTTTAAGTAAAATTGACAAGCTTCTAGTCAGGGCAAAAAAACAAAATCAAAACTCCTTAGCCATAACTGACCACGGCACCATGTATGGAGTCATTAAGTTTTATTTAAAAGCCAAAGCAGCAGGCATAAAACCCATCATTGGTGTTGAGTCCTACCTGGCTGAAAAAAGCCGTTACGACAAACAGCTAAGAATGGGCGCAGACCAATTTCACCAACTTCTTCTTGCCAAAACTACAAAAGGCTACAAAAACTTAATGAAATTAATTTCCATTGCTCATTTAGAAGGCCATCACTATAAACCCAGAATTGATCTAGAAGTTTTAAAAAAATACTCCCAAGACCTGATCGCCACAAGCAGTTGCCTTAAAGGAATAATTCCTCAAAAACTTATTCAAGGTAAGGAAAAAGAAGCCTTATCCTGGATAAAAAAATTCCAAGACATATTTAAAGAAGACTTTTACTTAGAAATCCAAGCTCACTCAAAGATCCCCGAAGTGGAAGATTCGCGTAAAAAACTAATCAAACTTTCCCGCCAATTAGGCATTCCTCTAGTTGCTACCAACGATGTCCACTATGTAGATCCAGATGACGCCGAAGCCCAGGATGCTCTTTTAGCCGTCCAAACTAGAAAAACCATAGCAGACAAAGTTCGTCTCAGCATGCTTGATTCACCTGATTTTTATCTTCGCTCCAACGAAGAAATGGTAAAACTTTTTAAAGATACACCAGACGCCATAGAAAACACCATCAAAATCGCCGACAGCTGCGAAGTAGACATTCCTATTGGAAAGATGATTTTTCCAGACTACCCTATTCCCAAAGGCGAAACTTCCGAATCTTATCTAGAAAAAATGTCTAGAAAACGCCTTAAAGATCGTTTTAAAAAACCTACAAAGGAACACTTAGCCAGATTAAAATATGAACTAGACATCATCAATTCCAAAGGGTTTGCCACCTACTTTCTCATTGTCCAAGACTTTGTAAATTGGGCCAAAGACCAAGGTATTCGCGTTGGCCCCGGAAGGGGCTCGGTAGCAGGGTCGTTAGTTTCTTTTGCTCTAAGAATCACTTCGATCGACCCCTTAAAGCACAACATTCCTTTTGAGCGATTCATGAATCCACAGCGCCCAAGCCCACCGGATATTGACATCGATATAGCCGATGAGCGTCGGGATGAAGTTATCCGCTACGTTGCCGATCGTTATGGCGAGGATCACGTTGCCCAAATAATCACTTTTGGAACTATGGAGGCTAGGGGTAGTATTAGAGATATTGGCAGAGTTTTAGGAATGCCTTATTCCCAACCTGATCGGATTGCTAAACTTATTCCTGTCGGTTACTCCATTGAAGAAGCCCTAACTAGCGTCTTTGAACTTCAGGAATACTACAAACAAGATCGTTTTAAAAAACTCCTCAATTTAGCCAAAAAAGTAGAGGGCGTAGCTCGCCATGCTAGCGTTCATGCTGCGGGCGTAGTTATTGCCGACAAAGACTTAACTGAATACACCCCCATTCAAAGGGAAGCTAGAGGTGGCAAAATTGTCACTCAATATGATATGTATTCTTTGGATCTAAACATTTCCGAAAAGGCCATTGGTCTTTTAAAAATGGACTTTTTGGGTTTACGAAACCTATCTATTCTTGGCCACACTATAGAATTTATTAAACAAACTAAAAATAAACACGTAGATCTCTCATCTATCCCGCTAGACGACAAAAAAGTCTACAACCTTTTATCCAAAGGTGAGACAACAGGCATGTTTCAATTAGAATCAGCTGGCATGCGCCGGGTAGCTCGATCCCTCAAGCCATCTCGTTTTTCAGACATTACCGCCATGGTGGCTCTTTATCGCCCTGGACCAATGGATCTAATCAATGATTTTATTGAAGGTAAAAAACGACCTCACAAAGTCAAATACATTCACAAAGACTTAACCCCTATTTTAGAAGAAACCTACGGCATTCCAGTATATCAAGAGCAAGTTCTTCAAATCGCCAATGTTATGGCCGGTTATTCTCTTGGCGAAGCTGATATTCTTCGTCGCGCTATCGGCAAGAAGAAAAAATCAATTCTGGATAAAGAAAAAAAGCGTTTTTTAAAAGGTGCCAAAGACAAAGGGTATTCCAAACAAGTTGCTGAAAAAGTTTGGGGGTTTATTGAGAAATTCGCCGGTTACGGTTTTAACAAAGCCCATTCAGTTTCATATGCCATGATTGCCTATCAAACAGCTTATATGAAAGCAAATTACCCAGTAGAATTTATGGCGTCTCTGCTTTCTACTGAAGCACTATCTCGGGCTACTAATTGGGAAGAAAAAACTGGTAAGGCTGTTGAAGAGTGTAGGCACATGAACATCATCCTTCTTCCGCCGGATATTAATAAATCAAAGACTAGTTTTACTATAGAAGCAAACTCAAAATTTTTAGAAAAAAAGTCTATCCGCGTTGGTCTTGCCGCTGTCAAAAACGTAGGTGAAGCAGCCATTGGCGAAATAGTATCCGCTAGGATTAAGAAAAAATTTAGCTCTTTATCAAATTTTTGTTTGCGAACTGACACTCAAAAAGTCAACAAAAAAGTCATCGAAAGCTTAATAAAGGTAGGAGCTTTCGATTATTTTGGCAAACGTTCTGCCATGCTCGCTTCTATAGACACTATTAGGGGTAGAGCTCAAATGGACCAACAGCGGCGCCAGTCAGGTCAAGCAGGACTTTTTGACTCTATAGCCAAATCCAATCTTGCGGATGCAGAAAAACTTCCCAGTATCGACGAACTTCCCAAAAGCGAGCTGCTGGCATTTGAAAAAGAACTTCTTGGCGTTTATTTAACAGAACATCCTTTAGCTGATGCCTTACGCCTTCTACGTCACCAGGTCACTAGCAAAATCACTGACATAGATGTAAATATGCATCAAAAACGCTCAATAACTTTAGGGGGTATTATTACCAGCACTCGTCAGGTGTTTACTAAAAAAAATAATCAAGAAATGGCCTTTGCCACTTTAGAAGACGACTCTGGCGCTATAGATTTAGTTTTTTTCCCCCGCGTGTTTAACGCTAACAAAAACCTTTTACGTCAGGAGATGGCTATTATTGTTACTGGCACCATTGATATTAGGGAAAACAAACCTTCCCTTTTAGTAGAAACTGTTCAAGAAGTGAGTGCTGATTCTAAAATTCCCGACCAGTCAATCATTTTAGAGATTCCAAGAGGCACTAAAAAACCAGTCTTAGAAAAAATTGGTCAAATCTTACGCTCAAACAAAGGTTCTCAGTCAATCACCATTATTCTGCCCAATGGAACAGATTTTAAAAAAATGAAATTGCCCTATACTATTAACTACACCGATGAAGTTCAAACAAAAATCAAATCACTTTTAAAAAATTAAAAACATGAAAATTCTTTCCGGCTCATCAAACTTACCCTTAGCAAAAAAAATCGCTTCTAATTTAGACTCAAACCTTGTTGAAGTAGAGCTTGCTCAATTCCCCAACGGCGAAAAAAGAGTTTGGGTAAAAGAAAGCCTTGAAAATCACTCTGTAGCTATTGTCCAATCTTTTTCCGACCCAGTTGATGAGCATATTATTGAATTATGTCTTCTCATCGATGCAGTTAAAAACCTAAAAGCTAAAAAAATCATTGCAGTTATCCCCTGGTTTGGCTACAGTCCTCAAGATAAGCTTTTTCGCACCGGTGAACCAATTTCTGCCCAAGTAATCGCTCGACTTGTTGAGTCGGTTGGCTTAGATCACGTAGTCATCGCAGATATTCATTCACACGATAGTTTAAAATTTTTTACCATTCCCACTACTCATGTTAGCGCCTTACCCATTTTCACCAACTGTTTTAGCCAAAAAAAACTTAATAACTTTGTTACTCTTGCTCTTGATAAAGGCGCTGTTGAAAGAGCCCAAAGCTTCGCCGCCCACTTTGATCTTCCCGTAGCGTATTTTAAAAAAGTCAGAGATGGTAAAACCGGAAAAGTTACTTTTAAGCATTTAAAAGGTGATATAACTGGCAAAAAAGTAATCTCTTTTGATGATTTTGTCTCTACAGGCTCTACAAGAATTCAGGCAGCCCAAATCTTAAAAACCCAAGGAGCCACTTACTACATTGACTGTATTACTCACGCAATTTTAGCTGGAAATACTCACAAACTTTTACAACTTAGCTTAATCGACAAAATTTTTGTTACAGACACATATCCGATTCCATCAGCCAAACATATACCTAAAATGAGCATTTTATCTTCAGCTTCCACGCTGGCGCAAAGCATAAAAGCACTATAATATTTGCTTGACTTACTTACTACCTCAAGATAAAATTATCTATGCCCCAAATTAAGAATGTAAAATTCATTTTTACAATTGGCGGAGTTCTCTCAGGACTAGGCAAAGGTGTTACCACCGCCTCTGTGGGTCTTCTTCTCAAATCCAAAGGCTACTGCGTAACTGCTATCAAAATTGATCCTTATATCAGTATTGATGCTGGCACTATGCGCCCAGCTGAACACGGCGAAGTTTTTGTTACCGACGATGGTGGCGAAATAGACCAAGATTTGGGAAATTACGAGCGTTTCTTAAATCAAAGTCTCACCAAACATCACAACATCACTACTGGCAAAGTTTATCAAAACGTTATTCACAACGAACGTCATTTTAAATACAAAGGTCGTGACGCTCAACTTTTTCCAGATGTCATCAACGAAATCAAACGTTTAATATTAAAACCAATTAAAAACGAGGATTTTTGTTTGGTAGAAATTGGTGGAACAACTGGCGATTTAGAAAACTTACCCTTTTTGCACGCTATTCGCGAACTTGGCCGCGAGTATAAGAGCATTTATATTCTCGTTACTTATTTGCCTTACTTAAAAAACATTGGTGAATTAAAAACCAAGCCCACCCAACACGCTGTCACTAATCTAAGAAGTACTGGTATTTTTCCTGACTTTATTATCACTAGAAACGAAATCCCTATCGATAAACCCAGAATCGAAACCATAGCCAAACGTACTTTTTTGGATGAGGAAAATATTATCGACAATCCGGACACAGATTCAATCTATAAAATTCCTCAAAGGTTAAACCAAGCCAAATTTGCCGAAAAAATTCTTAAAAAATTTAATCTCAAGTCCAAAGCAAATCAGTTTCAAAACTGGACAAACACCACCAAACGCCTTATTCAAGCAAAAAAGACCGTCAATATCCTTTTGGTAGGAAAATATGTAATCCATGGTGTTGCCAAGCATAAAGATGTTTATATTAGTGTTTATGAATCCATTTACCACGCCGCTGCCAAACTAAGCTTAAAACCCAACATTGTTGCTATAGACTCAAGTCAAATAGAAAAAGAAGGCCTTCAAATTTTAAACCAGTATAAACCCCACGGCATTATTCTTCCCCAAGGATGGGGCAGTAGGGGAGTCGAAGGCAAAATCTCCGCTACTCAATTTGCTCGAGAAAACAAGATTCCTTATTTAGGCCTTTGTTTTGGCATGCAGCTAGCAACTGTTGAGTTTGCCAGAAATGTTCTTAACTTAAAAAATGCCAACTCTCAAGAAATCAATCCTAAGACCCCATATTCAGTGATTCACATCATGCCAGATCAAGCAAAATATTTAAAAAAACACCAATACGGTGGCACAATTCGTTTGGGTGCTTGGCCTGCTATTGTCAAACCCAATACCCTACTTGGTGAGTCTTATAAAAAATACGGCACAGACGACAATCTCATTAAAAAACAGCGCATTTCCGAACGCCATCGCCATCGTTATGAAGTCAATCAACAATACCTTTCTAAACTTGAAAGTAAAGGCTATATTGTTTCAGCTATCTCGCCGGACAAAAAACTAGTTGAAGCCATGGAGTATGATCCTAAAACTCATCCATTTTTTGTCGGAGTGCAATTTCATCCAGAATACAAATCTCGCGTACTTTCACCCCATCCAATTTTTGTGTCCTTTTTAGAACACGCCCTCAAATATAAACATAACTAACCATCTTGTTCTCAAGCTTTTCCCCTGGTAAAATACTACCTTGTTAAACATATATGGCAAACAGATTTACCTACCAAGATCAAATCTTTTCTGTTGGAGACACTATTAACGTTCACCAAACAGTTAAAGAAGCTGACAAAACCAGAACTCAAGTTTTTACCGGTGTAGTGATTGCTATTAAGGGCTCTGACATTAACAAATCTATTACCGTTAGAAAAATTGCCATAGGCAGTATTGGCGTTGAACGCATTTTTCCCCTTGCCACGCCAATCATTAAAAAAATCGACAAAGAAAAATCTGGTAAAGTCCGTCGTGCCAAACTGTTTTATTTAAGAGGTCGTAAAGGTAAACAAGCCGTAAAAATAAAAGATGTAGAAGACAAAGTAAAAAAAGCTCTGTCTAAAAAGAAAAGTAAAAAGTTGAGCACAACTAAAACTAAAAAGAGCACGAAATCCCGCTCTGCGAGATCTGCCAATGCAAAGAAAACTTCTCGGACAACAAGCCGAAAGCCTAGCAAAAAAGCATCTTCAAAATAAAAGCTACCACTTTGTTACTCAAAATTTCCGTACCAAATTTGGTGAAATCGATTTAATTTTTCTCTCTCCAGATAAATCAACCATTGTTTTTATCGAAGTCAAAGCCCGTCATCAAGTAAATCTTGGCTTGCCTGAAGAAGCAGTCACTCCTGAAAAGCTTAAAACAATCACAAAAGTATCAGAATATTTTCTTCAAACTCACCCAGACTTTCCCCAGCTTGCTCGCATCGACGTTATTGCCATTGAGCTTGATCAATCCCCGCTCAAAATTCGTCACATCAAAAACGCATCTGTTTAAGGCATTTTACATATTTGTGCAGAACTTAATGAAGTGCCTGCACCGAGCAGAGCGAGGTGAGCCCGGAAGGGATCGAACCTTCGACGCACAGCTTAAAAGGCTGTCGCTCTACCACTGAGCTACGGGCCCATATGTTCTCTTAACCAGTCTCTTCCCTTATGTGACTTTAACTCCCTCTCTCTTTTTTCAGCTTCTTGTCTGGTTAAGTATTTTTCTTTGTAGATTGGTTTCCAAGGACCTTTCTGTATTTTAGTATAAGATTTTTTACTAAAGTTTTTATCGTTATGTTGATTTAAACGTTTTTCTAAATTATTAGTTTGACCTATATATATTTTACCTCTTGAATTTTGAATCACGTATACATAATACATAACGCACAGCTTAAGTAGTCAGGCTCAGCCTGATCTACCACTGACCTGCCTGCCGGCAAGGCAGGGCTACGGGCCCAACAAGATATAATTTTACCTCAACTAGATGAAATTTACTATACAGGAATGCTAAACTTGCCAGCTAAAACCCTTACTTCAACCTTTCCTCAAAGACAGCGATCGGAAAATCGCCATCATCTCCACTGCAAACAATCGTACTTTCGGTTTCAGGATAAATTTTAATAGTCCCAAAAGTAGAATGAAGTTTAACTCCTGCTTCAGCTGCATATTCTTGCCACCCATTCAACTTTTGAGTTAATTTTTCTTGGTTTTCAAATTCTTCACCAATAATATCGTCATCTAAAAAACCCACAATCAGCACGTGTGCGGGAAAAGTGTCCGATTCGTAAAATGTATCTTTGCCTTTCAATTCAGGAGGAACACCGATCGCAATATTAGTCTGTAGTGGATTACACCTTCTAGATGTTCTACTTCTATAACCATATTACTCACCCATTAACAGTATGTAGTATTAGCATACAATTTTATCATTTTTATTAAAGTAAAAAAAGCCAATACATGGGCTTTAAATGTGTTTGACTCTAGAGGTTTAATTCAAACAAAAGTGGATGAAATTAAGAAACTTGCTGTCCTTCTCTTAAGCATAGAATAACAGCTTTCATTTGCTCTTCAGCTATATTTTTTGCATCAGTAGGTGTATATTTTTCTTTTACTTTTTCAACTTGTCCTTCAAGTCCTAAAACAGCTTGTTCCCTCTGTTCTGCATTTAATCCATTTGAAACAGCTGCAACAAGAACTTTTGCTTCTTGAGAATTAAGAGGTTGAAAGCCAGCCACATCTAAAAACCCAAAGTCGCTTTCAGGGGTATCGGAAAAACTAAGATTACTTTGAATTAAATTAAGACTTTCAGGAAAATGTGATCCAACAGTTCCCAACTTTACAATATTTAATGAAATTTGTCTCCTATCTTCTTGATCTGGAAATATTTCAGCAACCACGCCAAGTAAGGCTCTTGTAGGTTCTTTAAAAAAATCTCTTTTGATTGAATCTTTTAAAGCTTTTTCGTTTTCTGGTCCGCCCAATACAGTTTCAAATTTAGTTACAGGCATTGGTTGCCTACTCATAAGCTCTCCTATTAATTTGATATTTATATCAGATTAAATCAGCATATCACATAAACCTAATCTTGCTTGCTGTTCGTAGCTTTAGCAAAGTGTAGTGAATTGGGAAATAATCAAAGCATAAATTGATTGTGTCTAGAAAAACTTTCAATTCTTGATTAAGATGAATAAACACCAAAGATTGATATGTTAAAGCAAATAACAAAGCGAATAAAGATATTGTGGTCTAAATTTAAGCAATTATCTCGCAAAAAAAAGATAATAGTTTTTGCATTTATACTCATATTGGGAGGTATTGGATACTTGCTATTTCGCAATATCACAAAGTCCTCAGAATACACGCTGGAAGCCGCTAAATTTGATTCAGTTGTAGAATTAGTAAGCGAAACAGGTAATGTGACAACAGCTGGAGCTATTCCAATCTATTCAACAACAACTGGCATGGTTGAAGAGATGTTTGTAAAAAATGGCGACTATGTTTCTGAGGGAGACATTTTGTTCAAGGTAAAAAGCACAGCAACTAAGCTGGAACAAGAAACTGCGCTGTCCAGCTACCTTACTGCCAAAAATACGCTGGAAGCCGCTAGATCAACACAACTAAGCCTGCAGGCTGACATGTTTGATGAGTGGGATACATTCAAAGAATTGGCAGAAGGTGACAGCTATGAAAATGAAGATGGTACGCCAAAATACAATCAACGAGCCGTACCAGAATTTCATATTCCGGAAAAAGATTGGTTAGCAGCAGAAAAAATTTATAAAGACCAACAACAAGTAATTGGTCAAGCATCTACGCAGGTAAGCGCAGACTGGCGAGCATATCAAGCGACGCAAGATAGTGAAGTTAGGGCACAAATAGATGGTGAGATAAGAAATCTAGGAGTTACAAGGGGTGATTTGGTAGAAGTTCCTACTGCATTAACTATAAATAGTATTACACCGTCTTTATTTTTAGTAGATAACGACGTGCGCACTGTTGTTAAGCTTGATATAAATGAAGCTGATATTTACAAAGTACAGGTAGATCAATCTGCAAGTGTTGAATTTGACGCAATTTCTGGGAAAACTTTCTCAGGTAAGGTGAATAGGGTTAATACTATTCCTTCTTCTGCATCTGAAAATATAGTTAAATTTGCTGTCTTTATTGCACTTGAAGAAAAATCGGACTTGATTAAACGAGGTTTGACTGCAGATATAGATATTACAGTTTCAAGTAAAGACAACGTATTAACCGTCCCTTCCAGTGCAGTAAAACCTTATCAGGGGGGTAGAGCAGTTAGGGTAGTTGGAAATAAAGGTGAAATTGAATTTATTCCAGTGGAAGTTGGGTCTAAAGGCGGAGGAAGAACAGAAATAATCTCAGGCATTGAAGAGGATAATCAGGTAATTGTTGCCTTAACCAATGAGCAGGTTGAACGTAATGGTGGTTTATTTTAAAAAGATCATGAGTAAGAGTGCACCCCTGATTGAACTAGATAATATTCAGAAAACTTTTTTTTCGCCAGGAGGAGATTACCTAGCTCTCAAAGGTATAAATCTCACTGTCAAAAAAGGTGAATTTGTAGCAATTATGGGTCCGTCTGGGAGTGGGAAGTCCACAATAATGAATATTATGGGGGCTTTGGATTCTCCTACCGGAGGCACTTACAAACTCAAAGGTAAAGATATTAGTAACTATACTAATGATCAATTAGCTGAAATCAGAAACAAAGAAATTGGTTTTATCTTTCAAACGTTTAACTTATTACCTAGAACTACTGTGCTTGGAAATGTAGAAAAGCCTATGGTTTATGCAGATATTCCCGCCAAAGAAAGAAAACAACGCGCCATGAAAATACTAGAGCGATTAGGCATTGCAGATAAGGCAAGCAACTTATCAAACCATATTTCCGGGGGACAAATACAACGAGTTGCAGTAGCTAGAGCACTGGCGATGAATCCTGCAATAATATTGGCAGATGAACCCACGGGCAATCTAGACAGTAAGATGGCTTATGAAATTATGGACATTATCAAACACCTAAATAGTAAAAAGCATACGATTGTATTGATTACTCACGAAAATGATATTGCTGCATATGCCAAACGAATAGTGCGATTAAAAGATGGACTTATAGAGTCAGATAAAGTTAAAAAATAAAAAAAACAATGCGATTTAGTGAAGTTCTTAATTCAGCACAAGAAGCTCTAAAAGGCAACAGGCTAAGGACGGCTCTGACGATGCTGGGTATTATTATTGGAATTTCTTCTGTAATCTTAATTTCATCTATAGGTCAAGGAGCTGTAGCTTTTATCAGTGAAGAATTTAGTTCTTTTGGCACTAACTTTTTTCAAATAACCTCTGGACAGGGATTTATAGGGGCAATGGTTGGAGGAGGTAATCCAATAACTAAAGAGGATGCTAATGCCATAGCTAATGAATCACGTATAGATAATATCGAATCTGAGGCTGCTTTTACTTTTACCACCAGAAAGGTGTCTGCAGGCGAAGAAGAAGATACTTATTCCATTTACGGTATGACCTCAAGTTCCCAAATCATACTTAAGCCCGTCATATTGTATGGCGATTTTTTGTCTGAAGTTCATGATGATGGAATAAACAGTGTTACTGTTATTGGCGTAGATGTAGCAGAAGACTTATTTGGAGTAGATACAAATCCTGTGGGTGAGTCAATCAGGATAGATAATAGCAAATATAGAGTTATTGGTGTAACAAAGTCACCAGGCGGATTTACAGGGAGTTTCTTTAACAATGCTGTTAATCTTCCTTTAGAAACCATGGCTGCCAAGATCATTGGTAATGATGCTATACAAGAAATAGACGTCAGTGTATATGACGAAAATCAACTCAATCAAACTATGGATGATGTAGAGAGCTTTCTGCGTGATAGGCGAGATCTAGATGAGGATGAAGAAAGTGATTTTACCTTGCAAAGCCAAGCAGATACATTAGAGACAATCCAAAATATCACAGGCCTCCTTACTGCCATGGTAGCTGCTATATCAGCCATATCACTTGTGGTCGGCGGTGTCGGAGTAATGAATATTATGTTAGTAACAGTAACTGAAAGAACAAAAGAAATAGGCTTACTCAAAGCGATTGGTGCTAAAGAACAAGATATTTTACTACAATTTTTGATTGAATCGGTTACACTCTCACTTGTTGGAGGATTAATAGGTGTTTTTATTGGATTATTTGGTGCATTTATAATTGCGCAGGTGGTAAACATACCATTTGTTATTAGTCTAGTCACAGTAATTTTGGCAGTCAGTGTATCAAGTTTAGTAGGTATTATTTTTGGTCTTTACCCTGCCAGGCGTGCAGCCAAACTCCATCCAATTGAAGCTTTAAGGCACGAATAGCA
>Ga0114923_10001561_pt1 | contig 15865 bp, 19 predicted proteins | sample SumtaG_FD_89578 | JGI IMG/M metagenome (GOLD analysis project Ga0114923, IMG submission 89578) | Deep subsurface microbial communities from Indian Ocean to uncover new lineages of life (NeLLi) - Sumatra_00157 metaG | ecosystem: Environmental > Aquatic > Marine > Oceanic > Sediment | place: near...
AAGTCAGGAATAATTCTAGAAGCCTTACCGGCTGGTAAGTTTCGAGTTGAGCTTGAAGATGGTAAGAAGATTTTAGCTTACCTGGCAGGTAAATTAAGAATTTATAAGATTAAAATTCTTCCAGGAGATACTGTGACTGTAGAAATGACTCCTTATGACGAAGAAAAAGGAAGAATTGTTTATAGGCAACGCTAATAATTGATTTTAAGTATGAAAGTTAAATCATCGGTAAAAAAAATATGTAGACATTGTCAGATCGTCCGAAGAAAAGGACGAGTCTATGTAATATGTAAAAAAAACGCTAAACATAAACAAAGACAGGGTTAATTTATGCCAAGAATTAGTGGAGTTAACATTCCTAGTGAAAAAAGAATAGAAATAGCTTTGACTTACGTCTACGGAGTAGGTCTTTATTCAAGTAGGAAAATTCTTAAAGAAGCTGGAATAGATCTTTCAACCAGAGCAAAAAACTTAACGGCAGATGAGATTGGTCGCTTAAAAAAAGTAATGGAGAAAGGCTATAAAGTAGAAGGTGATTTAAGAAGAGAAATTATAAATGCAGTTAAAAGATTAAAAAATATTGGATCTTGGAGAGGCTCTCGTCACGAAAAAAGGTTACCAGTAAGAGGTCAAAGAACTAAGACTAACAGTAGAACTGTTAGGGGTAATAAAAGAAGGACTGTTGGCTCAGGAAGAAAAACAGCTCCAGGTCCTAAATAAAACAAAATGGGTAAAAAACACGTTGTCGTTAAAAGTAAAGAAGAATTATTAAAAGAGAGAGACAAGATTGAATCTTCGATGAAGAAGGAAATCAATTTAAATCTTTCTACTAGACTAAAAGAGGGTAGGATCTACCTTTCTTGTAGTTACAATAATATAATTATGACTTTAGCTAATCCAGATGGTAATGTTTTATTTTGGTCATCTGCGGGAAAACTTGGTTTTAAAGGAGCAAAAAAAGGAACTTCTTTCGCCGCTTCAAAAGTTGCAGAGGCTATGGCTCTTGCGATTGAAAAAGCAAAAATAAAAACACTAAAAATCTTTGTTAAAGGAATAGGGGCAGGGAGAGTTTCAGCTCTTAGAAGCTTGGCGGCTCAGGGATTAAATATTATTTCCGTGAAAGATACAACTTCAATTCCTCATAATGGTTGTAGACCTAAAAAGCCAAGAAGATTATAACAATGAATCAATCAAAATGTAAAATTTGTAGAAGATTAAATGAAAAACTCTTTCTAAAAGGGGATCGTTGTTATTCTCAAAAGTGTGCTATGGTAAAAAGAGCTTATGCTCCAGGACAGAAATCTAAAAGACCTCAAAAACGTCCTTCTGAATATGCTAAGCAATTAGCTGAAAAGCAAAAATTAAAGAAGATGTATAATTTAAGAGAAACTCAATTCAAGAAATATGTAGATAAAGTTTTGAGGCAAAAAACTGAAAATGCTTCAGATAACTTAATTGCTCTTTTAGAGTCTCGTCTTGATAGTGTTGTTTTCAGATTAGGGTTTGGATTTTCAAGAATTCAAGCGAAGCAATTAGTTTCTCATGGACATTTTTTAGTTAATGGAAAAGCAGTCAATATTCCGTCTTATCAATTAAAAGAAGGAGAAGTTATTACTTTAAAGCCACAGAAAAGAAAAAATAAAGATATGGCAAGTTTTAAAAATACAATGAAGCAAAAACGAGTTGACTGGATCGAACTAGACGTTGAAAAAATGGAAGGGAAAATGACCCATTTTCCAACTTTAGAGGAGGTGTCTCCTCCTGTAAAGATACAAACTATTTTTGAATTTTATTCAAAATAATAAAATAATTTTAAAATATGATTTCACTACCTATTAAACCAAAAATTGTAAAAGAAGAGGGAGATAAAGCTGTTTTTGAAATAGGAGAGTTATATCCTGGTTATGGTATTACGATTGGTAATGCTTTAAGAAGAGTTTTACTTTCTTCTTTAGAGGGTGCAGCAATAACTCAAGTGAAGATTAGTGGTGTTTCACATGAATTTTCAACTATCTCTGGGGTTTTAGAAGATGTTATTAATATTATTCTTAATTTAAAAAAATTAAGATTTAAAGCTTTTAGCGATGAACCTCAGAAAGCTGTTTTAAAAATAAAAGGAAAAAAAGAAGTAAAAGGTTCTGATTTTAAAGTTCCAAGCCAATTAGAATTAGTTAGTAAAGATGTTCATATTGCAACTTTGACTGGTAAAAATGCTAGTTTGGAAATGGAAGTAAAGATTGAAAAAGGCATAGGTTATCAACCAAAAGATAGGGACGAGAAAGATGTTGAGGTAGGTGTCATTCTTATGGATGCTATTTTTACTCCTATTCAAAAAGTTTCTTTTGAATTAGAAAATATGAGAGTTGGTAATAGAACAGATTTTGATAAATTGTTTTTAGAAATTGAGACAGATGGTACTATTTCGCCGGAGGAAGCTCTTAGCCAGTCTTCTGATATATTACTGAAACATTTTAATCTAATAAGTGTTTTTAAAGAAAGTAAGGAGAAAAAAACAGCAAAGAAAAAAACATTGAAAGAAACAAAGAAAACTGTAAAGAAAGACAAGAAAAAGACGACAAAGACGACAAAGAAGACAAAGAAGACAACTAAGAGACCTAAGAAAAAAGAGAAATGAAAAAAAGAATAAAAAGAAGAATTCTTGGTAGGAAAACTGGTCCAAGAAAAGCCCTTATTCGTTCGTTGTCTAGAGAGTTATTTTTAAAGGAAAAGATTAAGACAACTGAAGCAAAAGCAAAAGAGTTTTCTAGTTTTGCCGAGAAGCAAATCACTAAAGCTAAGAAAGGAGATCTTTCAGCAAGAAGATCTTTAGCGAAGCTTTTTGATGATCCGATTGTAAAAAAACTAATAGACCAAATTGGCCCTAGATATAAAAGTAGGGAAGGTGGTTATACTAGAATTATGAAATTAGGCCCAAGAAAAGGTGATGGGGCTAGAATGGCGATCATAGAATTAGTTAAATAAAATGGAAAAACATATTATAGACGCACAAGATAAAATTTTAGGTAGGTTAGCCACAAAAGTAGCTATTCTTTTGCGTGGCAAACAAAAAGTGGACTTTGTAAACCATAAAGATATGGGAGATATTGTTGTTATCCAAAATGCAGAGAAAATTAAGGTAACAGGAAATAAGGCAGAGAAAAAATTATATCGTCATCATACTGGTTACATGGGTGGACTTAAGGAGATTCCTTATAAGAGATTATTAAAAGAAAATCCTAATAAGATTTTTAAAAGTGCTGTTTATGGAATGTTGCCTAAGAATAAATTAAGAAGTATCCAAATTAAAAGATTAAGATTTGAAAAATCTCAATAAACTATGCCTAAAGAAATAGAAAAAAAAGAAATTAACAAGAAGGTTAAGACAAAAGAAATAAAAAAACCTAAAGAAGAGGTTAAGACAAAAGAAACAAAGGAAACTAAAAAAGAGGTTAAGAAAAAGGTTAAAAAAGTAGAAAAGAAAAAAGAAATTAATCGATATTATGAGTCTCAAGGAAGAAGGAAAACCTCTGTGGCAAGAGTAAGGATTTGGTCCAGTAAAGATAATGATGAGTTTTTAATTAATAAAAAACCTTTAAATAAGTATTTCCCAAATTTTGTTCTTCAAGAAGTGGCTAAGGCTTCTTTGAAGAAAATGGGGCTTGAGAGTAATTTTAAAGTTTCAGTTATAGTAAAAGGAGGAGGTTTATTTAGTCAGGCTGAAGCTATTCGTCATGGAATTGCTAGATCTCTTGTTGATTTTAATTCTGAATTTAGAAAAAAACTTAAGAAGGCTGGATATCTAACCAGAGATTCTAGAATGAGAGAAAGAAAAAAGTTTGGATTAAAGAGAGCCAGAAAATCCCCACGATGGAGTAAAAGATAAAAACAATCCCCTTAACAGGGGATTTTTCTTTAAGGGATTAATTTTTTTGATTGCCATAAAGTTTCTTCTGTTAAGTTGTAAATTCTTTTACTAATAGGGCTCCAAAATATTTTTGAAGGTTGAAATTCTTCTATATTAATAATATTAAGTCGATCTCTTGTGTCTATTTCGCTGATTTTAATACTGTTTTCTGTATTAAATACTATATAATTTGAATTGATCCAAAAGATATTTTGAATTGATTTTGAAAATCTAACCAAGAAAACACTCTTTCCAGCTTCATATAATTTTGTTTTTTCTATTGGCAATATCCAAATTTCAGTGTCAAAAAAATAGGCTATTGTTTTTAAGTCTGGAGAGATTTTGAAATCTTTTATATTTTCTGAGAATTTTTCAAAAGATTTAGTTTCCATATTAAATAGATAGACAAAAGAATTTTCTTTTAAGAAAATAAAATTGGGAAAAATATATAATTGGTAAAGAGTTTCTTTTTTGAGAGGAAAAGAAGCATCATTAATTTTTTCCTTATTAGTGATAGTTTGTTTGTTCAAATCTTCTTTTGTTTTATGTAAATTCCCGCCATTATCTAGGTAATAATTTTCTCCATAAAAAGATTGATAAGTAATAATAGATTCTTGAATTTGAGGTTTGTCGGTTTCTTTCAATGAAGAATAGTCTTTATCTATATCTAAACTGTAGTTTTTTAATTGTTCTGAAGCTATAACTTCAAGATATATTGTTTCTCCGTCTTGGGAAAAATCCAAATCAATTAAATCAACGTTATTTCTTGAAATCTCATCTTCGTTAATTAAGTGGCTCCTAAGTTCTTTCTTAAGATCGTAAAGTTTTAAGCTCCAAGTGTTGTTTGTAACTTCTTTCCAAATAATCTTTTCTTCGCTTGGAGAAACCCAAAAATTTTTAATCTCTTCAGAGATTATAGTAAAATCAAAATCTTGAGGAAATAAGATTATATTTTTTGCTTCAGTAACTTCTTTTTCTGTTATTTCAAGATTTTTTTCCCAGGTTGCATGGTCTTCTTTTGTAATTTTTACGTTATATTTTTTTGGAAGAAGATTTTCTATTAAAACAGAATTAAAAAAGAAATCAGTTTTTCTTGAAAAATTATCGTCTAAATATATGCTTGTTTGTTTTGGTAAAACATCAATATAAAAACCTCCGGTTTGAATAATTTTCTTGTTCTGAAAATCAAACCTATATCCCTGAGAACGAAAAATAAGAACAGGAGCAAGTACGAAAAAAATTAGCAAAAAGCTAATAAATAAAACTTTTCTATATTTTTGTTTCATTTGAATATTATATTCATTCATAGATGTAACTGCAAGTATTTCACTAATTTAAAGGTCTAATGAAACTTTTTATTAAAGTTGCAAAACTTAATTTTTTATCTTATACTTAAATTGAAATTTAAGGCAATTATTGATTAATTTTTATAATTTTTAATGAAAATTGGTATTGATTTAGGAACTTGTAATTCATTAGTTTTTCATCCTAAAAAAGGAATAGTTCTCCAGGAACCATCAGTAGTTGCTGTTAATGTTGAAGAAAATACTATTTTAGCTGTGGGGAAGAAAGCTAAAGAAATGGTTGGTAGAACACCAGATACAATTACAGTTTATAGACCATTAAAAGATGGAGTAATTGCAGATTATAGGGTTACTGAAGCAATGTTGAAGTATTTTATTAGGCAAACATTGGGGAGTTTTTATTTTTTTAAACCGGAGCTCATGATTGGTATTCCGGCAGGTATTACTTCCACAGAGAAGAGGGCTGTGATAGAAGCAGGGATGAATGCTGGAGCTAAGGCTGTTTATTTAGCTCAAGAGCCTATTCTTGCTGCTATAGGAGCAGGAGTTCCTATAGATAGTTGTTCCGGAAACATGATTGTTGACATAGGAGGAGGAACTACAGAAGCAGCTGTTATTTCATTAGGAGGGATTGTTAATTTTCGATCCATAAGATTGGCTGGAGATAGAATGAATTTTGCAATTTTAGACTTTGTAAAAAAGAAATATAATTTAGTTATTGGGCATCAGACAGCGGAGGAAATTAAAAAAACCGTAGGAACTGCGATTCCAGAAAAAAAAGAAAGAAAAATGCAAATTAGGGGTAGAGATATTGCTTCTGGCTTACCTCGTAATATAGAAGTTTCTTCTAATGATGTTTGCGAAGCTCTTTCAGGTGTTCTTGGTGAGATTATTCAAGTAATTAAATTAACTCTTCGTGATACTCCTCCCGAGCTTTCTGCTGATATTATGAATAAAGGCATGGTTATGACTGGTGGAGGTTCAATGTTAACAAATTTTCAAAAATTAATTACAAATGAAATTGGAGTGCCTGCTATTCTTGCTGAAGATTCTATTTTATGTGTAGTAAAAGGAACTGGAGTAATGCTGAAGAATTTAGATGTTTATAAAAGAGCAATAATGAAATAATGATTATTGGTCATAAGAAACAACAAGAATTTTTAGAAAGAATTATCAAAGAAGGTTCTCGCTCATTATTATTTACTGGGCCTGAATCTTTAGGAAAGAAAGCGGTGGCTTTGGCTTTTTTTACTTCTTTGTTCCAAGAAAAACCATTTAATCATCCAGATTTTATTTTAATTAATCCTTTTGAAGGTAGAATTAGAATTAATCAAATTAGAGAATTATCTAATAGAATTTCTTTAAAACCAATAAAGGCTCCTTCTTTCGGTATTATTGTTGATCAGGCTCATTTAATGAACAGGGAAGCTCAGAATTGTTTTTTAAAAACATTAGAAGAACCAAAAAGTAGTGCAATTTTAATTTTAGTGACAGAATATCCAGATTTTCTTCTCCCCACTATTTTTTCTAGATGTGAACGATTAAAATTTTATCCGGTGAGGAAAGAAGAGATTAAAAAATACTTAAAAGAAAATAATATAATTGGAGAAAAAGCAGATGATATTATTAATATTTCATTAGGACGACCAGGCAAAATTATTAATTTTTTAGAAAGACCAGAAAGTTTAGAAAATAGGAAAAAAATAATTAATAATTTGGTCAAAATAATGCAATCTCCTTTAGGTGAAAGATTTCAATATGTTCAAGAATTATCAAAAAGAGAAGATTTAAGAAGTGTCTTAATCATCTGGTTGTCTTATTTAAGAGAATCTTTATTATTGAACAACAGCGTAGAGAGCTTATCTAAATTGAAAAAGATTCTTAACGCAATACAAGAAACAATATTTTTGATTTCTAACACAAGTACAAATTTAAAATTAGCATTAGAAGTTTTAGTAACAGAATTTTAACTATTTATTTCTTAATTTTATAAAATTATGGAAAACGAAAAAATATCTTATAAGAACATTATAGATGATTTAGAACCAGAGTTAAAAAAGGTTATAGTTTTTTTAACAAATGAATTTAAAAAAATTAGAACGGAAAGAGTATCTCCTAGCTTGGTTGAAGATGTTAAGGTTGATTATTTTGGTAAGATATTTTCTTTGAAGGAATTAGCTGCAATATCTGCTAATCAATCAAGAGAGCTTATTATTAAACCTTGGGACAAGTCTTACATCGAAGATATTGTAAATGCTCTGAATAAAAGTAGTGTTAAGGTGAGTCCTTCCATTGATAATGATGTTATAAAAATTAAACTTCCTGCTTTAAGTGAGGAGTTTAGAAATGACTTAATTCGTTTAGTTTCTCAAACACAAGAACAAGCAAAGCAAACTATTAGAAAATGGAGAGATGATGCTTGGGCTCAAATTAAAAACGCGGAAAAAGATAAAAAAATGTCGGAAGATGAAAAATTTAAAGGAAAAAAGAAACTAGAAGAGATGATTAAAGATTTTTCCGATCAAGTTGAAAAAATATCTGAAAATAAAGTTAAAGAACTAAAAAGTTAAAATGGTAAACTTTATTATTGCTTTTTTAAGTATTATTGCTTTAGCGGCTCTTCACGAGTTTGGTCATTTTTTGATAGCAAAAAAATGTGGAGTAAAAATTGAAGAGTTTGGGATAGGGTATCCTCCTCGAATTTTTGGTAAAAAGATAGGAGAAACTTTTTACTCTCTAAATATTTTACCTTTAGGTGCTTTTGTAAAGATGGAGGGCGAAGAGAAAAATATTGATAATCCGACTAGTTTTTCTAACCAACCTGTTAAAAATAAAATTTTCATTATTTTGGCTGGAGTAATTTCTTTTTGGTTGGTAGCGATTATTATTTTTAGCACAATTTTTTATTTAGGTTATGGAGTTGTTGTTGACGACGATAATCATTCTAATTTAAGTAATTTTGAAGTTCATATTATTGAAGTTGCAGAATTATCACCAGCAAATGAAGCTGATTTAAGATTAGGTGATATAATTAAAAAAATGTCTTTTGGAGAACAAGAAATTTTTCCTTTAAAAATTAACGATATTCAATCTTTTGTTAACGCTCACTTGGGAGAAAAAATTAATATACTAATCAAAAGAGGTGATCAAGAATTAGAAAAATCTTTAATTGTAAGAAGTTCTTTTCCTGAAGAAGAAGGGGCTATGGGGGTTGCGTTAATTAGAACAGCCGTAGAAAAACATTCTTGGTATTCAGCTATTCTCCAAGGAATTATTAGAACTTGGGATAGTACAATTATGGTTTTAGAAGGTTACACCTTAATGATTACTAATTTTTTTAGAGGTATTCCTTCCGAGGGAGGAATGGTTGGCCCAATAGGAGTTTTTCAGATGGTTGCTCAAAGTCAGGAACTTGGTACAGTTTATTTTTTAAGTTTTATTTCTCTAATTTCTATCAATTTAGCTGTTTTCAATAGTTTACCAATTCCTTTAATGGATGGAGGAAGAGTGCTTTTTCTGCTGATTGAATGGATAAGAAAAAAACCAATTTCTCAAAAAATACAAGAAAAGATTGACGCTACCTCTCTTGTTTTTTTAGGCGTTTTAATAGTCTGGGTAATGGTAAAAGATATTATTAATTTATTTTAATATGAAACAATCTTTACTTTTCAACAAAACAAGAAAAAATATTTCTAAAAATATTGTGGCCACAAGTCATAAATATCTTGTAAAAGCTGATTTTATAGAAAAAACAATTAGCGGTGTTTATAGGTTTTTACCTTTAGGGTTCAAGGTTTTAAAAAATATAGAGAAAATTATAAGAGAAGAAATGAATAGTTTAGGTAGTCAAGAAGTTTTTTTACCAACCCTTCAGAATAAAAAACTTTGGGAAGAAACTGATAGATGGGAAAATTTTAAACCACCACTTTTTAAATTTAAAGATATTCATGAAAAGGAAATGGCTCTTGGACCAACTCATGAGGAAGAAATAACAGACATGGTTAGAAAAAGAGTTTCTTCTTATCAGGATCTTCCTTTTTCCCTTTTTCAAATTCAAAGTAAATTTCGTAATGAAATAAGAGCTACGGGAGGACTTTTAAGAACTATAGAATTTATGATGAAGGATTTGTATAGTTTTCATTCTGAAGAAAAAGACTTAATTAATTTTTATGAGAAAGTGAAAGATAGTTATTTTAATATTTTCAAAAGATGTGGCTTAAATGTAATAGCTGTCGATGCAGACCCGGGAACAATTGGCGGTGATTATTCTAATGAATTTATGGTTATTACTGATATTGGCGAAGATACAATTTTAGTGTGTGATAAATGTGATTATGGAGCTAATATTGAAAAAATAAAGGACGCTAGAAAATGTCCTAAGTGTGGAGGTGTTTTAGAAAGTAAAAAAGCAATTGAGTTAGGACATGTTTTTTGCTTAGGAACAAAATATAGCGAGATGATGGAAGCAAACTATCAAAATGAAAAAGGAGAAGAGAAGCCAATCTTAATGGGTTGTTATGGAATTGGTATTTCTAGATTAATAGCTGCAATCGTTGAGTTGAATAACGATGATAAGGGAATAATTTGGCCTAGAGAAATAGCTCCTTTTCAATTTCATTTGATTTGTCTTGGTTCTGATGAAAAAATTAAAAAAGAAACAGATCAATTATATATACAATTAGAAAAAGAGGGCTTTAATGTTCTTTATGATGATAGAGAAGACAAATCAGTTGGCGAGCAATTTGCAGAAAGCGATTTAATAGGCATTCCAATTAGGATCGTTGTATCTGAAAAGACCTTAAAAGAAAAATCTGTTGGTGTAAAAAGAAGAGAGGAACAAAAGGAGCAATTAATTAAAATTAATAATTTAAACAAATTTTTAAAAAAGTGTTAAAAAAAATATTTAAATACTTATCAGACGACATCGCTATTGATTTAGGAACAGCTAATTCAGTTGTTTATGTTCAAGGGAAGGGTATTGTTATTCGAGAACCTTCTATTGTTGCTATTAATAAAAAAACAGGACAAATATTGGCGATTGGTTCAGAAGCTAAAAAAATGGTGGGAAGAACGCCCTCGCATATTGTTGCCAGTAGACCTTTGAAGTCAGGAGTAATTTCTGATTTTGAAGTTACCGAGCAAATGCTTCGTTATTTTATTGAAAAAGCAAGGGAAAAAAAATGGGTTGGTCCAAGAGTTATTATCGGTATTCCTTCAGGAGTTACTCAGGTGGAAAAAAAGGCGGTTATTGACGCTGCAAAATTAGCTGGGGCAAGAGAAGTGTTTTTGATTGATGAGCCTATGGCTTCAGCCATTGGGGCTAGACTTCCTGTTCAAGAGGCAGGAGGTAATTTTATTGTTGATATAGGCGGAGGAACTACAGAAGTAGCGGTTGTTTCGTTAGGAGGAATGGTTTTGTCTAGAAGTTTGAGGATTGCAGGAGATAGGTTGAATGAAGATATTATTAATTATGCTCAACAAGAATATAAGTTATTAATTGGAGAAAGAATGGCCGAAAAAGTTAAAATTAGTATTGGTTCCGCTTGCCCCTTAAAGAAAGTAAAAAGTATTCCAGTAAGAGGTAGAAATTTAATTACAGGTTTGCCTGAAGAGATTTTATTTTCTGATGATGACGCAAGAAAAGCTATGAAAAAATCAGTGAGAAGAATTGTAGATGAAATTAAAAGCGCTATTGAGGAGACTCCTCCAGAACTTTTAGCTGATATTATGACTAGGGGAATTTATTTAGCTGGCGGAGGATCTCTTTTGAGGGGTTTAGATTTTTTAATTCAGAAAGAAACAAAAATCCCAACTCAAAGGATCGAAGATCCCATGACAGGCGTTGTAAGAGGAGCGGGTATAGTTTTAGAGAACCTAGACGAATTATCAGACGTTTTAATAGAGGTTGATGAGTTAGAACCTCCTCGTTAAATGATTGAAAAAAAAGAAATTAAACATATTGCTGACCTTGCTCATTTAGGGCTTACCGAAAAAGAACTGGAATCTATGCAGAAGAATTTTTCTTCTATTTTAGATTATATTGAAATTTTAAAAAAAGCAGATATTTCCAGTATTGAAAAAGATTTCTCTAAAAAAGGGATGAATAATATTCTTCGAAAAGATGCCCAAAAAGAAATATCAAAAAATGAAAGAGATGAGTTGATCGGCATGTTTCCCGAAACAAAAAATAATTATTTAAAAACGAAAAAAATTCTTTGATGGATTTGTTAAACTTAACTATTAAAAAAATACATCAGGGTTTAGTTAATAAAGAATTTTCTGATTTAGAATTAACAAAAGCCTATTTAGACAAGATAGAAAAAGAAGATAAAAAGATTCATTCTTTTTTATCTGTTTATAGAGATCGGGCAATTGCTAAATCTAAAAAAGTTGATGAAAAGATTTCTAAAGGAGAAAAGATATCCTTATTAGAAGGTGTTCCTGTTTCAATTAAAGATATTATTTTAGTTAAAGGAATGAAATGTACGGCTGGTTCTAAGATTTTGGAAAATTATATTGCTCCTTATAATGCTACCTGTATTAATAAATTAGAAAAAGAAGGAGTAATTATTTTGGGAAAAAACAATTTAGACGAATTTGCAATGGGCTCTTCTACTGAAAATTCTGGTTTTGGGCCTACAAAAAATCCAATAGATTTAAATAGAGTGCCAGGAGGATCTTCAGGTGGTTCTGCAGCTGCAGTAGCAGCTAATTTTTCAGTTTTTTCTTTAGGTTCTGATACAGGAGGATCAGTTAGACAGCCAGCTTCTTTTTGCGGAGTGGTTGGCTTAAAACCTACTTACGGAAGAGTTTCAAGGTATGGTTTAATGGCTTATTCTTCTTCTTTAGATCAAATAGGACCTATTACAAAGACAGTTGAAGATAGTAGGATAGTTTTTAATATAATTAAAGGGAAGGATGTATTAGATTCAACAAGCGTAGATGAAGAAAATACTAATAGTTTTCATTCTGACCAAATAAAAGGATTAGTAATAGGTGTTCCTAAAGAGTATATTGTTGAAGGGGTAGATTCAGAAGTGAGTAGCTTAGTTGAGCAGGCAATTAAAAAATATGAAGATATGGGAGCTAAAATAGAAGAGATAAGCTTACCTCATACAAAATATGCAATACCGACTTATTATATTATTTCAGCTTCTGAAGCTAGTACAAATCTTGCTCGTTACGATGGTGTTAAATACGGTTTTTCTAAGGGCGATAATTTAAAAGATTTATATTTTAAAAGTAGGGGAGAAGGTTTTGGAAAGGAAGTAAGAAGGAGGATAATGCTGGGAACATATGCTTTATCTTCGGGTTATTATGACGCTTATTATTTAAGGGCTCAAAAAGTGAGAATGTTAATTGAAAAAGATTTTAAAAAAGCTTTTAAAAAAGTGGATGTTATTATGTCTCCTACTTGTCCTACTCCAGCTTTTAAGCTGGGAGAAAAAACCCAAGACCCTGTTCAGATGTATTTATCTGATATCTTTACAGTCTCTGTTAATTTAACAGGTTTATGTGGAATTTCTGTTCCATGTGGTAATATGGAGGTTAATTCTGTTAAATTACCAGTTGGTTTGCAGCTAATTGGAAAACCTTTTGAAGAGAATAAAATTATGGATATAGCAGAAATCATGGAAAAATAATATAATAAAAAGCATGGATATTAATAATATAATTCAATTTATTTTAAACCCTGAAATTTCAGGTTGGCTTGTTCTAATTAAGATTTTATTTTTATTTATAGATTTATTTATGATCTGTTTTATTGTTTATGCTTTATTCAAAACCAGTTGGTTAAACAAGCTTTTACTCTACGACGTTCAAGAGTTTCTAACATATAAGCATTTTGGTTTGTCTAAAACTAAGAAAAAGTGGGAAGAAATAGAGAAATATTTTAAAAAAGGAACAGAGCCAGAAATGAAATTGGCAATAGTGGAAGCAGATTCTTTGCTAGATAACATTTTAAGGGTAATGAGTTATGGAGGAAAAGATTTAACCTCAAGACTAGAAGGCATTAATACTAATATTCTTGAAAATCTTGATGATGTAAAAAAATATCATAAAATATATTCAAATATTGTGCACGATCCAACGTATCGTTTAGATTTTAAGATGGCAGAAAACGCGTTAAAAGTTTATCGAGATGCTTTAGTTAATCTTGATGCTTTATAATTGACTTAAAAATTAAAGAAGGTTATTATGTCTCCTATATCGCGGTGTAGAGGAGTAGTACCTCGCCAGTCCCATAAGCTGGAGGCCCTAGTGCAATTCTAGGCACCGCAACACTTTGTTAATTTATAGCGGTGTAGCTCAGGGGTAGAGCAGTGGCATCATAAGCCATGGGTCGTGGGTTCAAGTCCCTCCACCGCTACAAAGCAACAGGGGGGTGTAGCTCAATTGGTTAGAGCCCTTGATTGTCAATCAAGTGGTTGCGAGTTCGAGTCTCGTCATCCCCGCATTGTATAAAATTGGATATAATTATATTTTAAGAAATCGTCAAAAAGACGGTTTTTTGCTAAGATTATATTATGCTTATTGATAATGTTAAAATTAAAGTTTCAGCAGGTAATGGTGGTGATGGTGCTGTAGCTTTTATGAAAAAAGGTAAAGGACCTACCGGAGGGAATGGTGGTAGGGGAGGAAATGTTTATGTTGAAGGGGTTTCAGATCTAGGAGCTCTACAACAATTTAGGTTTAAAAAAGAAGTTGGAGCGGAAAATGGAGAAAATGGGAGATCTAAATTTAGAGATGGTCGGACAGGAAAGGATATTTATCTAAAAATTCCTATAGGAACTATTATTTATAATCTTGATGAAAAAACCAAAGAAGAGATTATAAGAAAAAAACAGATTTTTTTAATTGCCAAAGGTGGTAATGGAGGAAAAGGTAATTTTTTATTAAGATCACCAAGAAACGTTACTCCTAAAGAAGCTAAGCCTGGATGGCCAGGTGAATCTTTTGAATTAGGATTAGAATTAAAATTTATTGCTGATATTGGTTTGATTGGCTTGCCTAATGCTGGTAAGTCTAGCCTATTGAATGAACTTACCAGGGCAAAAAGCAGGGTGGCTAATTATCCTTTTACTACCCTAGAACCACACTTGGGAGTCTGTTATAGCGCTATTCTTGCTGATATTCCTGGTTTAATAGAAGGAGCTTCAAAGGGAAAGGGTTTAGGTATTAAGTTTTTGCGTCACATTGAAAGAACGAAAGTTCTTTTCCATCTTATTTCAAGTGAATCAAATAGCCCTATAAAAGATTACAGGATTATTAGAAAGGAACTTGAAAGATATAATAAGAAATTACTTGAGAAAAAAGAATATATTTTTATCACTAAGAGTGATTTGATTAAATCTTCTGATTTGGAAAAGAAAATAAATAAATTTAAAAAGATAAATAAGGAAGTTTTTTCTGTTTCTGTTTATGATTTTGATAGCATAGAAAAGGTTAAGAAAATCATTGCTCAATTAAAATAAAAACTGTTAAAAAGTAAGGTTTTTTCAGTTTGATTTTTATTCTTATTTAAGTTAAAATTAAGGTAGAAAATATGTTACAAGAAATTAAAAATAAAGCAGAAAAAGCGATTAAAGAAGCTCAAACCCTAAAAGAATTGAATAGGGTTTTTAAGGATTTTTTAGGCAAAAAAGGAGAACTCTCTTTGATTTTAAGAGGGTTGAATGATCTTTCTGAAGAAAAGAAGATTAAAAAAGGCAAAGAGGCAAATAAGTTAAAAGAAGAACTAAGAAAAAGCTTTAAAGAAAGAGAGGAAGAAATAAGCTTAAAAAGCCAATCTAATGAAGAAAAAGGTATAGATGTTACAATTCCTGGTAAAAAGCCCTTGATGGGCCATTTACACCCTTTAACGCAAGTTAAAAGACAAATTATGAGTATTTTTAGAGGGATGGGATTTGAAGTGGTTGATGGGCCAGAAATAGAAAACGAATGGTATAATTTTGACGCTTTAAATATACCTAAAGATCATCCTGCTAGAGATGCTTGGGACACTTTTTGGTTAAAAGGAAAACAATCTTTACTTTTGAGAACTCATACATCTCCTACTCAAATTCGATATATGGAAAAACATGAGCCCCCATTAAGGATTATTGCTCCCGGAAAAATTTTCAGACATGAGGCTACTGATTCTTCCCATGAAATGCAATTTTATCAAGTTGAAGGGCTAATGGTAGGAGAAAAAGTTTCAGCTGCTAACTTTAAAGCAGTTGTTAAGCAATTTTTTGAAAGATTTTTTGAGCAAAATATTGATATTCGCTTTACTCCTGATTATTTTCCTTTTACTGAGCCTTCTTTTGAAGTAGCTATGAGTTGTTTGATTTGTGGAGGAAAAGGATGCTCTGCTTGTAAGAATACTGGATGGATAGAAGTAGCAGGGGCTGGCATGGTTCATCCTAATGTTTTTAAATTTTGTAAGTTAGATTCTAATAAGTGGCAGGGCTGGGCTTTTGGGTTTGGTGTAGATAGATTAGCGATGATGAAATACAAAATTAACGATATCCGTTTAATTCATTCCGGAGATTTAAGATTTCTTAATCAATTTTAATATGATTTTTTCTTATAACTGGTTACAAAAATATATTGAAGATAAATTACCTGAGCCAAAGAAATTGGCCAAGCTTTTAGGTAAACATTCTTTTGAGGT
>Ga0114923_10001562_pt1 | contig 15865 bp, 17 predicted proteins | sample SumtaG_FD_89578 | JGI IMG/M metagenome (GOLD analysis project Ga0114923, IMG submission 89578) | Deep subsurface microbial communities from Indian Ocean to uncover new lineages of life (NeLLi) - Sumatra_00157 metaG | ecosystem: Environmental > Aquatic > Marine > Oceanic > Sediment | place: near...
CAACCGTATCACTATTCCCATGAAAAAACTACCGCGGCAATTGTCGGGGTTTTCCATTGTGCAACTATCCGATCTTCACCTGGAAGCCTATACCTCCAAAAAACGGATCGCTTATATTGTCGATACAACCAATGCGTTAAAACCGGACTTGATTGTCATTACCGGCGACCTGATCGATGTGAGGGACGCCGAAGATAATAATCGCTTGTGTGAGCAGTTAAAACGACTGAAGGCAGCCCATGGGGTTCTGGCCATTACCGGCAACCATGAATTTTACTCGGGAATTGGCAACTTCGTCCAGCTGGCAAAATGTGCAAATATTAAAATCTTGCGAAATGAATCTCTTACCATTGCCGATACTTTGCAAATTATCGGCCTGGATGATGATACGGCAGGGCAGTTCGGCTCCAATGGGCCGGACCTGGACCCGCTGATCAAAGCCTGCGATACCGCCAAGCCGGTGATTTTACTTTATCACCGGCCGGTTGGTTTTGATGAGGCCGTTCAAAAAGGTGTGGATTTGCAGTTATCCGGTCATACCCATGCCGGTCAAATCCCCCCCATGGATTTATTGGTATGGCTTTATTATAAATACCCTTTCGGTCTCCATAAGAAAAACGGTTCTTTCATTTATACTTCTTACGGCACCGGCTACTGGGGCCCGGCGATGCGATTTTTATCCAAATCCGAAATCGTTCACTTTACGCTTGTAAAGAATTAACTTTCTCCAGGTAAAAGTCACACCTTTAACTTCAGCATATCTTCCATGCCAAACGTATTGTAGATCCCGGGAGTAATCTGTTTTCCTGATTTCTAATTTCCAATTTCAAATTTCGGTTCCAATTAACGATCAAATGACTTGCGATTTAAATTTGCAGAATGGTTAAATTACCGGGTTCTGAAAATACATCTATTTCCTCTCCTTGATCATTTGAGCGGGTACGCCTAAGTTGACGGTATACGGACGGATGCGTTTGTGAACCAGGGTCGCAGCCCCTATTATTGCTCCTTTACCAATTTTTACACCGTCCAATATAGTAGACGAAGCACCGATCCAGGTATCGTCTTCCAAGATAATTCCCCCCTTTGAAACCGACGGCTGGAGCCAGATAGGGATATCCCTGCGCTCAAAGGTATGATTGCCCCCGGCAATCATGTAAATTTGCCCGGAGGTAAAGACATATTTACCTATCTCTAAGGTACTTTCGGAAATAATAATATTGTTGGGCCCGATATTTGAATAATCGCCAATTTCAATATCTCCCCCCTTGCAGCTAATCGAACTATTACGGCCGATCAGTACATTTTTACCTATTTTTAAACCTTTATTATTTTCACCCTTGGCATCGATAACCGTATTGTCATCAAATACCACATTGTCACCGATTTCGATCTTTTTGGGGTGCCGGATGGTCATATTTCTGCCGAAAACCACACCTTTGCCGACTTTTTTGAAAAGACCGGGGAAAAACCACTTTCTCAGCGCGAATCCCAGGGCGCCGGGCACCCATGAAAACAACATCATAACCAGCTCATACTTGATAAAATAAAAAAAAGAGACCTTGCCCAAGAACAATTCTTTATATTTGGCCCCGGCCCCCTTCTTCTCGTTTAAAAGGTCTTTTTGACCCCCAATAAATTTTTCACCCCCCGTCTCCGGTTTTTCCTTTTGCTCAGTGCTCATATTCTCGTTTGTTTCGGCTTCCATATTTTCCACCATTTGAATGTATTGTTTAATTCCCCAGGTAACCCAGGGACTTCAATTTTTTCTCCAGGTCTTTATCTAACTTCTTTTGTTTTCCTTTCAACTGCTTCAATTTTTCCAAAACCATTTTTAGAGGTTTTTTAAATGAAGCAACCTTTTTGAAGATTTTTTTATAAACATTGTGTTTTTCTTTTAAATCCTTCCGTTCATAAAGCTCATATACCGGGACTTCAGCGGGAGGAGGGTTGAAGAATCCCAGTTTTTTATCATCGATGTGGTTGTAAATAAAATAATAGCTGTCGTCTATAAAAGAAATCTTGGTTAAAAATTGTTTGATGATGGGAGAAACCGGCAGCAAAACCGGCAGTACACGAGCCGGTTTGCCCATTTGAATCTTGAAATCATTTTCATCATACCTGAGTCCACTCTCTTTTAACATCATTCCCGGGATATCGCTGATCGATACCAGGGCGTCTTCGTTTCCTTTTTTATGTTCTCCGGAAAAGGGGTATTTAATCACCAGGGGAATTTTGATCAACTCGTTGTAAAGGGTGTGGCCGTGTTCCCAACTGCCGTGGTCATAAAACTCTTCCCCGTGATCGCTTAATACCACGATCATGGCATTCTCATAAACGCCTTTTTCTTTCAAAAAACGGATGACATTTCCCAGCAAAACCTCATCCGTATAAAGAATCGACGCATCATAGAGATCGATCAGCCGCCGGCGGTTTTCCTCCCCAAGGGGTTTAAAATATTCATGTTTCTGTTTTATAAAGTTGGAAATACCCAGCAGATTCCCCTCGACGTTTTTATTTATTTTTTCAACATAGGACCGCGGCGCTTTATAAGGCGCGTGCATCTGGTAAGTGTGGAGAAAAATGAACAGGTCATTTCCCCACCAGCGTTTCATATAATTTTTAAAATGGTTAAATACCCTTTCCGCTGAATTCATACTGAACACGTCGCCCGGGGCATTGGAATAGTATTGAAACCCCCTGTAGAAACCGTAACTATCTTCGACAAACCCGCCGCCGGTAAAAGCGGCCGTCACATAACCGTTCATTTGAAAGATTTCAGCCATCATTGGATAATTTTCTGAGATGGAATCTTTCGGAGCAATGACCCCATGTTCCGACAGGCCTTTCCCGCTGAACAAGGAAACATGGGCCGGTAACGTCCAGGAGGTGGTGGAAAAGGCATGATCAAATTTCACCCCGTCTGCCGCCAGCTTTTCCAGGAAAGGAGTGGTTTTGCGAAAATACCCGTACAACGAGGTATGGTCATACCGCAGGGTATCCAGTACCATCATAATAAATATCTTTGGATTTTTTTTGACAGTATGAAACCATGGATTGACCCAGGCGCCCATCCCCCGGCCTTTGGTTTCAAATATAATCTTTGTTACACCTTTAAAAGGTTTATCAAAGGGAATAAAACCATCAAAAAAACCTTTGCTTTTGTCGTCAAAGGATTTATTGAACACATTTTTCTTTGTATTTTTATTCTCGATAGAGATGCTGTAGGTCAACGTTGAATTCAACGGATGATAGATAGAGAAAAGAAGGCCGCCCGCATCGAGATTTATTGGTTGGTAAATAATTTTTGCTTCGTCAACAGTAAAGAGAGCGTGGTAGCTGACATCGTTTTCCCGCACCCGTCCGATCCACTTGTTTTGTTTAAAGAAAACGTTCACCCGGCTCTGTTTGAAATGTTTTGCCAGGTCTGTTTTAGTTACCAGTTGCTTAAATCTCTCTTCTGCATTAGCCGGTAATTGGAACATCAAATTGCCAACCAGTAAACTAGGGCTGGACGTTTTCGTGTGTTTGCATCGTTGGAGACCTAAAATCGCTGCCAATACAATGGGAAGCAGTACAAAAAATAGCATGCGATTATTCTTTTTTTTCATCGATTTAAGATTATAACATATTTTTGCCTCCGGCGGGGCCGCTTTTTGTAAAAAGCGGGACAAAAACTTCTCACTTGCACGGCTGTTCTATTTTGCGATGTTTAAAATATAGTCTCCCATTGAGACTGTTGGCAAAACGAATTATTCTTGTTTTGATTAGAATTAGGCCCGAAGACTTCCCTAAACAATCAATAAGAAATACAATATCTTATGATTAACGAACAGTATCGTAAGGATATCCCAGTAAAGGTAATCACTTTAAGAAGTCTTCCGGATGGCCGAAGGCCTTCTTAGGGAGTGGGCGCCGCCCACCTACAGGGAGGGGTCCAGCCACTGCTTAACATCCAGGTAATAAGCAGCAAAGGCTCCGTCTACGGTGGCGTTGTTGACGAAATCACACACGTCGCCTACATTGGTTCCACAACCGCCGGTAAGCTGACCAACCACCTGGCCGCTTAAATTCATAACCGGTGACCCGCTGCTTCCGCCCTCTGTGGCACCGATGATATCGCGGCTGTAAATCCAATTTCCCATGGGCCAACCGCCGCAGGCCCCGGCAGAAGTGTCTACACGATGCTTGGAGTAAGCCTGGGGGGCCCCTGAAGGATGACTGATGCGGAACATTTCCGTGTTGTTGGAAAAAGCCACAGGTACATCGGTCCATCCCAGGAAAACACTGCCTGCCGGTGGATTTTCCCACAGTCTTAACAGCGAGTAATCACCTTTGTGGTTTGAATGACTGAGTAAATCAGAACCCAATGTTCGGGGCACAGCTCCCACCGGATCATAACAAGCTCCGCGGCAGGATGATGTCCAGTACTGCCAGTAGAATTCAAGGTTTTTGGCATCCTTACCTGTTCTAATGCAGTGGTTGGCCGTCAGGAAGTAAGGAATCTGGGAACCGGGAACGGTATCATTCAGAAGCCCACCGGAGCAGGAATAAAGCCAGGGACCGGAAACCCATTGGATGTAGGCAACAGCTTTTTTCGCATCCATAACAGTGCGCCCGTGATAGCAGGAAGCATCCTCCACACAATCTTCATTATAGGAACAATGAACCGCTGTACGGTTGAGACCCTCTTCAGTGGTATTTAACGTTTGCATAAAGGGAAGCAGGAATTTCGGGCCGATATGGCCAACGTCCGCGATAGTAAACCGGATGGATTGGAGATCACTCTCAGAAGCGGGGCCAAAATGACGCAGTTGCAAATAAGCAATTGGACCGGTGACTGTATTGGTCCAGAAATCTCCATCATTGCCCGGGCCGCGATCAGTATAGGGGCCAAAAGCCTCTCCATCCGTGTTGTAGATATAAAGAGCGGCATTTGGGGGAAGGGAAAAGTTGGTAAAGTGCACCCGAAGAGCAACGGCTTTTGAAGACTCGGCTGCTGCTGTCCAGACAAATCCACCTTCCGATGTACGGGCTGCGGATCCTGATTCCAGGTTACGGAAAGCCACCTCAACACCTGCGGGTTTTACAATGCCGATGCGTACCTTTTGGGCGGATTTGCCGCAGGTTTCGCATTGGTGATTCTCAATGGCATCCAGGTCTTCCTCCGTGACATGGATAGTGATAATCGAATCCACGGACAGGGGAACAGACTCTGCCATAAGCCAGTTAAAGGTCTCTTGCTGCGTTTTCACATATTCAGCAGCGTCAAAATTTCCCGGCGCTCTTTCCATAAACGCCTGGTGAACCGGTACGCTTTTAACCGGTTTGCCATCTCCGGCAAAAGTAACCACCAGCGATAGGGAGAGAAAAATAGTGATGAAAACAAAAAATTTATTCATTTTAAACCTCCTAATTGGTATCTACTGAAACCGCCAGACAAAAATTATTCCTATCCATACTTTAAATATAAATCAAAAACACCTTCTTGTCAACATAAATAAAGTTTTATTTTTTGTTGTATTTTTCTCTTGCTTTTTTGGGCCTTCTTAGGGTGCAGATGCCATCTGCTTGCTACTTGATCCGATTATTTGTAAAATATATAAAATGAAACGAAAAAAAAAGAAAAAAAATTTTTTAATTGTCTTCCTGAGTCTATTAATCGCCTTTTCTATCTTTATTGCCTATTTTTTTCTCTCATTACCGGATGTCCGGTACCTAAAAAAGCAAAACCCCCAAACCACGGCCATCATTGAGCAGCGAAAAAAAGAAACCGGGCAAAAGGGTAAAAAATTAAAAATCCGGCAAAAATGGGTCCGTTTCGACGCTGTGCCAAAATTACTGAAGGATACAGTGAGAATATCCGAAGATGCGGCATTTTACCAGCATAACGGCATCGACTACTATGAATTAAAAGAAGCCATTAAAAAGAATCTGAAAAAAGGGAAAAAAGCCAGGGGCGGCAGTACCATTACCCAACAATTAGCCAAAAACATCTTCCTTTCCACGAGAAAATCCTATTACCGCAAGATCAAAGAGTTCTTTATTGCCAAAAAACTGGAAAATCATCTGTCAAAAAACCGGATTTTCCACCTCTATTTAAATGTGATTGAATGGGGAAAAGGTATCTTCGGTGTCCGGGCTGCAGCGGAGTATTATTTCAACAAACCGGTGGGCAGCTTAAACCTGGTTGAAATTATCCGGTTGGTGTCTGTTATTCCTAAACCGCTAAAAGTAACCCCGCTGTCTGATTCCCGTTACCTCAAATGGAGGGCCAACCTGCTGCTGGATCGATTAAAAAAATATGGTTACATAACCATCCCGCAGTACCAAAAGGCAAAAAAGGCTTTTGGAAAATAATGAAACTATTTTATGAAAATATACGTCTAATATTAACTGTATTGTATAGGAATTTCCATTTTTTGAGTGTGAACAAATGGTTAGAGCATATTGCAACAGTGCCTCCGCATATAGGTCCCCCTCGCCGAGGGGAAAATTTTTGCAAGATTATAGCGGTGAATGTGTTATAATATACAAGGTATTTGATAAGAGTAAAAAATGAAACAAAAACGTTTTGATATAAATAGACAGTTAAGCCGCTGGCGGTGGGTCCCGGGAAAACAAAAGGGATGAAGCCGGGAAACAGGTGACCTTAGAGTGGACCCACGTCGTAGGAAGTACATAGTCATTACCTCGGTATTGCTGCACGTACTTTTTCTTCTTCTCTGGGAAGGTGCGATTAAATTAAAAATAATCGGTTTTAATACTGCACCCGAGGTAGTGAAAGAGAACAATCCCCTTATTTTTGATTTACAGCAGCCGGACCGTCCGCGGGAGGTGATTGAAACGCCGGAGGATGCAAAAGTTGTTGAAAAGCAAAAAAAAGCCAATTTTTTATCGGACAAGAATGCCCTGGCCCGGAACCCGGAAACGAATCCCAACCTTAAACTGGATGAAGCGTTTGCCAGGGGTGATTTTAAGTCCAACGAACTTCCTTCAATCCAGGGGCCTCTAGGCAAGAAACAACCGCAGCCAAAGCCCATTGAAAAGAAGAAAGAAACAGCGGAAGAAGAAAAAAGAAAGGCGGAAATAGAACCCGATACAGAAACGCCGGATTATTTGACGGAATCCAGTGCCACTGCTTTTATTAAGGAATATGTAATGAAACAGCCGAATCCGACGAACCCGGGTGTTAATGAACATTTACCGACCGTAACGCATGATAACCCGGAATCGCGCGCCCGTGATATGGGGGGGCTGTCTTTTAATACCTATGACTGGAACTTTGCACCTTATATGCTGGCCTTGAAACGGCGGATTCAACGCAATATTTTCCCACCCCAGGCGTTTACACACCTGGGAATGATCAACGGAGAAACCCTGCTGCGATTCAAAATATACCCCAACGGTGAAATGAGGAACCTGGCAATCCTGAACTATAAGGGCCATAAATCACTGATGGAAACCAGTCACAATGCCGTGAACGTATCGGCCCCTTTTCCTGATCTGCCCCCGGATTTCCCCGAACCTTATTTGGAAGTGACCGGTAAATTTTTATATTTTATTCGTAGACAAAACTAAAAAAAAGAGGAACATCACATGGAACATGTTTTAGATTTTTTTGACAAAGGTGGTTTTGTTATTTATCCTTTGCTGCTTTGCTCGATTGTAGGGCTTGCTATCGTCATTGAGAAATCTCTTTCTTTACGGAGAAAGAAAGTGATTATCCCGGAAATTGTCAATGTTTTGGATAATATTAAGGGACCCGACGATGTCGGGTTGGCGTTATCGATTTGCGAAAAACATAACGGCCCGTTCCCGAATATTATTCGCATTGGGCTTGAGAACCGGGAATTGCCTAAAGACGAGATAAAGGAGACCCTGGATGACCAGGGCAGGCAGGAGGTGCACAGCCTGGAAAAGGGGCTGGTTATCCTGGAAACGGTTGCCGGTATTGCGCCTCTTCTGGGTTTATTGGGAACGGTAATCGGTATCTTGAAAGTTTTCAATGTAATTTCAGTTATGGGAGTCGGTCAGGCGACAGCCATGGCCGGCGGAATTTCGGAAGCGCTTATTACCACTATTGTGGGGCTTTCAATCGGTATCCCGGCGGTAGTGGGATACAATTTCTTCACCAATAAAGCGGATACATTGGTTTTAGAAATCGAAAAATACTCTGCCATCATTTTGAAAAAAGTCACCTCTTTCCAGGATAACCCCGGCGAGGGAAAGTAAAGAGGCATCCATGCAATTTAAAACCAAGCGAAAGAAAAAAGTGCTGATCAATATCACCTCATTGATCGATGTATTGTTTTTGCTTCTTATTTTTGTAATGGTTTCATCTACTTTTTTGGAGCAGCCGGGGATTAAGTTGGAATTGCCTCATGCTCAGAGTGCAGTTGTGTTGGAGCAAAAGGAGTATACGCTTTTTGTCGATAAAAAGGGTAAGATATTTTTTAATAGTAACGAGGTCGTCATCGAAGACCTGGAGGGGAAATTAAAAGGGGCTTTATCTCAAATGAAAGACAAATCTTTGATTTTAAAAGCCGATCAGGATGTTTCTCACGGTACAGTCGTAAAAATAATGGACATCGTTAAAAAGAGTGGGGTTAAAAAGTTGATTATCGGCACCCGGATAAAATAGGCCCCGCGGCGCGGGGGACCGTTTAACCGTTATGCAAAGGGGGGGTTTTTACCCTGCCAAGGAACAATATCGCACCGGTTTTAATATCCCGGATCATATAAATAAATGGCCGGTTAATGATTATTTCCCGGGGATCTTGGGGGCCGATCCCGAAAACAATCACCGCGGTGGCGGCCGCGGCTTCTGTTCCGGCTTCATCCACGGATATAAAGGTTTTGTGGACAACCGCACCTATATAAAGTTGACCCACGCCGCCATCGATACCGGAAAAATCCGCAACCTGGCTATTAAATGCATGAGGCATGCCCATCTCTACAAGAGATTTTGAGAGATCGAACTGTGATTCGTAACCAAACTTCGGCATCCTTAACCTGACATTTTCCTCACTCAAATTGTTGACAATCGTCTCGATTAACGGGTAATTCAGACGCTGTTCAAAAGCTGTAAACGTTCCCTGATCCGGGATCACAATGAGCATTGAGAATTCCCCACCATAATACGGCAGTTCTACCGCCTGGTACCCGGGTCCTTGGGCAGCTGTATACGCTTCACCATTTTCACCGGAACCTTCCTGGGGTATCATCATAGAAACCGTTATTGTGCTGCCGTCTGTGAGATAGAAATCTCCGTCATAGGTAACCTCTTCGTTGAATGGAATTGCCCAGGCAGCGTTAAAGTAAATGGCATTGGTCAATACAAGCCTGGTAAACTCGTCAATATCACTTTGGTCCAGGAGATTCTTTATTTTATTTCCTGTTTGCCGGGCAACCCAATCGTTGATGGTAAGGCACGCCTGTTCCGGGTTGGACTTAAAATCCACCAGCCATATCCCTGCTCCGTAATTAACCGCCAGTGTATCCAGGAACTGGTTGAGAAACGGATATCCCTCTTGAGCCCATATGGCATTGGCAATGTTTAGTTTTAGATATTTATCGTCCTCATTGCCTCCATTGGCCTCACTCTTTTTCCGACTGGCCAACTCAAGACCCAGGGCATTGAACAGCGCATGCAGTTTATCCTGGGGGAAATTGAAATGTAACGCTGCTGCCATTTGGGTTTCGGTTTCGTTCCTGGCACCGGCATAAGTCATTGCCAGGGCAACCGAAATGCTGTAAGGGGAAAAAAACAAATTATCCGCATTATCCGTAATCATATGATACAATTCAAACGCAAAGGTGTTGTTGTTGCTGACCAATTGTCTTAATTCGTTTTCGGTATAGACTGGAGACGTATCACGCGCCAGGGGAGACTTAAGCTCATTTCCATTCTTGACGGGTGACATCCTATCGCTGCTCTGCTGGCACGCACTAAAGAAAAATGCTAATGCCAATGTCGTTAACAGACAGATCACAAACGGTTTAAATCCTATAAGTATGCTGTTCATTCTTACTTCCTCCCGTATCTCTTCTGCTCGTTTTGAACTTTCATCTTTTGTCTTCCTTTTAACAGTAATATTATAATATATAAAATTGCATATTTCATATTTTAAAAAATTTTTTTTTTCTTCCGAACTCCTTGACTTTTTCCCCGAAGAGTTTTAGAATAAGTAGCGCAAAATTACGGAGTTGAATTATGCGTTTTTCACAGGGTAAAGATAGGAGTTACAAGTCCAGGCAGGAAGGATTGTTCTTTTTTACTCTTTTTGGTGTCGGGAAGGCGATAACATGCGGAGCTATTCATTGGCTAAGCATGTTAAAAAATAAATAAAAAGGAGGAATAACGATGTTTAAGAAATTTTTTGGATTTTTGTTTATGTGTATTTTCGTTTTGGTGCTGGCCTCCCCGGTTTATGGTCAGTACGTGGTGGACCTTAACGTTCCCATTACTGGTGGCCCGTATGGTCAGGAAACGGGTATCTGGTGCGGGGCCGCATCCGCTCAAATGCTCATGAATGGATACCCGAATCCCAACAACTGCGTTTATATCGCTCAGTCAACCATATGGAATACGATCCAGAACAACAATTTACCGGGTGAGCCCGCCAACTGGGCCACAGACCCTCATGGTTTACAGCAGGCGCTGTTAATTCTCAATCCACCGCCGGCAGGGACATGGGCGCTCATGACAGAGCCGATCAGGGAAGAGTTGATGTTTGATATCCTTTATTGGATGAATACCACACATTATGGGGTGGCCACGTTGGTGTGGGGAGATGCTCACTGGATTGTTATTAAGGGGTATGAAACAAATATTGAACCGGTTCCCGGCAGCAATCCGGTTCTCCAACAGATTACCATCCAGAACCCCTTGCCTGTAGGTGTGGGGGAAACCGCCACCATGACCGGAACGATATGGTACAGCAACTACTGGTATGGTCCGGTAAATGCCCAAGGAAGCTGGTATGGCCAATATGTGGGCATTATCGAACCCCCTCAAGTAGAGGGCGCAGTGTACGCGACAATGGAAAATAGAACAGGAGATAAAGCAAAGATTATCTCTCCCAAAAAGGCCATTAAGCATGCTCGACACTGGATAAAAAAATTGAAGCTGGACTTAAAAGATCCTTCGTACTCCTTATTGGCTGACATAAATGCGAAGCCTCTTGATCCCATTCTTGTTCGTGAAGAAATCAATCCTTACTTAGAAAAGGATACGGTGGTTCCTTATTACTATATTGTACCGTATGCCACAGCAGGTGAAGCTGAGAAAAAGCTTGCCAGTGTCTGCGTGCTGGTGAATGCATTTACCGGCAAATTTGAAGAAGTGACCGGCTATGATGAACCTAAAAAATATCTTGAAAAAGAGAATGCCCTTGAAGCGGTTGCTAAGTATTTTGAATTGACAACGGAAGAAATGCAGAATGCTCAAGCTGAAGTGGTTTTCACCCCATGCTATTTCACCTATTTTCGCGCCAAGCCCTTCTGGAGAATAGAGGTAAATAGTGAAGTTTCATACGTGGAGATATACTGCCCAGATAGAGTAATGGAGATGGCACAGGACCCCTGTATTCATGAATACCCTATCGATCCGCCTGAACCGGTATATGGGAAATAATTAACAGCAAATTGCAATAACAATTCACCCAATAACGCCAGTAAAAAAGCCACCTTCTTTTAGGCATCATGGTTAAATGGCAAAGAAGGTGGTTTTTTTACCTGTCCTGTCAAATCCTCAAATTATCCGAGGTTTCACCGCTCTAATTTCCCACAAATTGTCCGGCAGGAGGTTTAAGGGGACAGTTTAAGGGGATAGGCGAAATAAATAAGTGTCCGGTCCCCGCAGAAGAGGCACCCGCAAAATGACAAAACAGGAATTTAATACTTGACGAAACCGAAAAAAAGATGCATACTATAGTGTGTAAGGAGGTGTATTAACATGCGCACAAATGTGGTCATCGATGATTATTTGATAAACGAAGCCTTTAAACTGACAAAGCTGAAAACAAAAAAGGACTTGATCAGAACCGCACTACAGGAAATGATCGAGAACCGGAAAAAAATGGATTTAAGAAAAATCAAAGGGAAAATAAATTTTAGAGATGATTACGATTACAAAGAGATGAGACGATAATGATATTAGTGGACACATCGGTTCTTATCTGTTATCTCAAAAATGTTGATAACAGGGAGACCCAACTATTTAACGATATATAAGGGTTTAAGGGGACAGGCGAATTTTTGTCGTCCCTGATTTTCGACTCAACGTGTACATATTGATTTTTATCTCCCAAATAGTTGAATTTTATACTAATTTATGTTATTCATTAATTTTGACCGGCCAAGCTGGTGAAGATTATGTTGATAATGACAATACCAATAGTAGGTCAAGGCGGTGAAAAAATGAGTGATTTGAAATTACATCGATCGGAAATAAAGGATGAAAATGGGGGGATAATCCGCCTGGTTTATGATGAAAATGAAGATATGCTGGATATCTTTTTTGGGGAAAATGAATCGGCGACAGGCATTGAACTCACCGACCATATTCTTTTACGACTAAATCAAACAACCGGGCGAGCCGTTAGCTTAACACTCCTCCATTTTTCGATTCTTGCGGAACGAACGGAGTATGGACCGCGCAGTTACCCGCTTGATAAACTTGAAGAGCTGCCGGAGAATTTAAGAGAAGATGTGGTTCGTGCAATAACGACAATGCCTGTTAATCGATTTTTGAAAATATCTTTTTTCCAGGAGTCACCCACCAAACGTGTGCCGATTACTTACGTTGAACCAATCAGCTTTGCATCAGTGGCTTGAAACAGGAACATAGGCACTGCGCCGCCCGCTCGAATGTGAAATGGGCCGGTTTTCTCCTAAAAATCCGCTTATTTTTTTTATTTTCTTTCAAATCATCTATTTCCATAAGAAAATACCTTGACAAATGTACGAAAATATTATACATTAACAAATGCTAAACGAGGTAAAAATGAAACTGAACAGAAACAATAAGACTTTTTTGCCACAAAAAGACACGATTGACAAAAAATGGTGGCTTGTGGACGCAAACGGAATTATCCTGGGCAGACTGGCGACAAAAGTTGCAGATATTCTTAGAGGAAAAAATAAAGCCAATTATACCCCCTTTTTTGATACCGGGGATTTTGTAATCATCGTTAATGCCGAAAAGGTGAAACTTACCGGCAAAAAAGAAGACCAAAAAATGTACTACCGGCATTCCGGTTACATGGGGGGGCTAAAAGAGACATCCTTTAAACGGATGAAAACCAGCCACCCTGAACGAATCCTTCAACATGCCGTGAAAGGGATGCTTCCTAAAAATAGGCTTAACCGGAAGATATTAAAAAAATTAAAAATATACGCCGGCTCGGAACATAAACACGGAGCACAGAAACCCGAAATTTTAGAGGTATAAATATAAATAAACATGAAAAATAAAGGAGGAGCAGATTGAGTATCGTCCAATATTACGGAACAGGAAGAAGAAAAACCAGCATTGCCAGGGTGTATTTAAGACCTGGAAAAGGCGAGTTCAAATTAGTTGCCAACAAAAGGAAAAGAGTATTTGATGAGTATTTCCCATTGAGGATTCATAAGATAACCATCAATAAACCTCTTTCCATCACCAACACCATGGAGCATTTCGATGTTTTTATCAATGTCAGCGGTGGTGGAATCTCTGCCCAGACAGACGCCATCAAACTGGGACTGTCGCGGGCACTGTTGGAATACAATTCCGAACTCAGACCGGCATTAAAAAAAGCCGGGCTGCTCACCAGGGATGCCAGGGAAAAAGAGAGAAAGAAATACGGACTTCTTAAAGCCAGGAAAGCATCTCAATACCACAAGAGATAGGAGACAGGAGGATTATATGGTGTCGGTAAATATGAGAGAAATGCTGGAAGCAGGCGTTCATTTTGGCCACCAGGTACGAAAATGGAACCCGAAAATGAAACCCTATATCTATGGGAAGAAAAACGGGATATATATCATCAATCTACAAACATCCATCGAACTGTTCAAAACAGCCCTGGAATTTGTTACCGATGTTGTGGCAACAGGAAAAGAAGCGCTGATCGTAGGAACTAAAAAACAGGCGCAGTCCATAATCACCGAAATTTCGGAAAACTGCGGCATGCATTATGTCAATAATAGATGGCTGGGTGGACTTTTGACCAATTTCCCCATGGTAAAAAAGAGTATCGAAAAATTAATCGATCTCGATGAGATGAAAAAGGACGGCAGATGGGAAGTTAAACCTAAAAAAGAACAGTCACGACTGGAAAAAAGATACAAAAAACTCTATAAAAATTTATGGGGTATGAGAAATATCAAAGAACTTCCCGGGGTTTTAATTGTCATCGATTCCAATTTTGAAGACATAGCTGTAGAAGAAGCCAAAAAACTGGGCATTCCCATTGTGGGTATCGTAGATACCAATGCAAACCCCGAAGATATCAGTTACCCGGTTCCCGGGAACGACGATGCCATCCGCTCCATTAAATTATTCACCTCAAAATTCGGGGAAGCGGTCAAAGTGGGCCTGGAAAGACGATTGTCCGATTCGCTGAACCAGGAACAAGAACAGGTACAAGAACAAAAACAACTGCAAGAAGAGGAACAAGTAACGGCTGAAACCGGCAGCGAAATAGCCGCGGTTGCCGTAGAAGATGAACCCACGGAAAAAGAACCGGAAGAAATAAACAAAGATCATGAAGAAGCAGTAGAAGAAAAAGTTGAAGAATAGAAAATGAAATAGGAGAATTAAAAATGGCTGTCGATATGTCATTGGTTAAGAAACTGAGAGAACAAACGGGGATAGGGATTCTCGAATGTAAAAAAGCTATCGCCGAAGCCGATAACGATTTCGAGAAAGCAGGGGAACTGCTGCGAAAAAAAGGATTTGAAAAGGCAAAATCAAAATCTTCACGGGCCACCAATCAAGGTGCTGTCGGCTCCTACATCCATTCCAATGCCAGGATCGGCGTCCTGTTGGAACTGGGATGCGAAACCGATTTTGTTGCTAAAAATGAAGAGTTTCTCCAATTGAAAAAAGATATTTGCATGCAAATCGCTGCGATGGATCCACAGTACATCTCGGAAAAAGATATCCCCGAAGCAGTGATTGAAAAGGAAAAAGAAATCTATAGGGAACAAATGAAAAATTCAGGGAAGCCGGATAACATTATTGAAAAAATAACCGAAGGAAAACTCAAAAAGTTTTATACGGAAGTTTGCTTGATTCATCAGAATTTTTTTAGAGACGATAAAAACACAATTGAAAATCTAATCGCTGAAAAAATCCACAAATTGGGTGAGAATATTACGGTAAAACGATTTGTTCGCTACCAGGTGGGCGAAGAGTTTTAATATGGATGAAGGGCCCTGTTACAAACGCATTCTTTTAAAACTCAGTGGCGAAGCACTCAAAGGCGATAACGACTCGGGGATATCCGAAACTACGATCACGGGTATTGCCCGGGAAATCCGCCAGGTACACGATCTCGGGGTCCAGGTTGCCGTTGTAACCGGGGGCGGTAATTTTTTCAGGGGGGTGCGGTCAAACACCCTGGGCATTACCCGTGCCGCAGCCGATTACATGGGCATGGTCGCCACCATCTTAAACGGTATTGCCCTGCAGGATGTGCTGGAAAACCAGGGTTTGCAGGCCCGGCTGGTTTCCGCATTGGAAATAAAAGCGGTAGCCGAACCTTTTTCCCGGCGAAATGCTGTCCGCCACCTGGAAGAAGGACGGGTCGTCATATTTTCCGCCGGGACCGGGAATCCTTTTTTTACCACCGACACCGCGGCCGCCTTAAGGGCC
>Ga0114923_10001563_pt1 | contig 15865 bp, 11 predicted proteins | sample SumtaG_FD_89578 | JGI IMG/M metagenome (GOLD analysis project Ga0114923, IMG submission 89578) | Deep subsurface microbial communities from Indian Ocean to uncover new lineages of life (NeLLi) - Sumatra_00157 metaG | ecosystem: Environmental > Aquatic > Marine > Oceanic > Sediment | place: near...
CCAACCGGTTTATCCCAATATTTCTCCGGCGGCAGGGTTTTGTCTACTGTTTTTACCCTGGTTTTCAAACCCGGGATGTAAAGGGAATGGGGATATTTCGCTTTAAATTCCAGGTATTTGTTGAGATTTATTTTCTCTTTTACAGTATTATAATCATTCCGCTCTTTTGCCTTCTTCTTTATGGTTTTTGCAAGTTCCCGGACTTCATCGCTGTCCTTTATTTTTTTTGCTTTTTGTAATTGCAGGGACGCTTTATGGTAATCGTTACGTTTAATATATTCTCTCACGGAATGGATACATTTTCGGTATTCCTCAGCGGTTTCAATTCCAGCGATCAATTGATTGATTTCAGAAACCATTACCTTTGTTTCGCTATTCCCGGTAACGTTTCGATGATCATTTAGAAATTTCCGGTATTTTTTTATTTTTTCATTATTGCTTGCGCTGCTTTCCAGGAATTCTTTTAGGGCCCCAAAATCCGTTTTCATTTTTTCTCTTTGCTCTTTTGCAATCGCTGCAAAATCCATTCGTTTCCCTTTTTGGAGTATGGCCTTTTCTTCATCCGTTCCCTTCATTATAGAAAACGGATCGATGACAAGAAATGCTGCAATAACAATGACGGCGAACAAGTATATCAAATATTTGCCGGGACGTTCGCCGGATTTTTTTTCATGGGTTTTTTTGAGGGCATTTAAAAAATCTTTTGCACTTTTATACCTTTTATTTGGGTCTTTAGCCATTGATTTGGAAATGATATTATCCATAGCCGGGGGCAAGGCGGGATTTTTCCCCCTTACACTGGGTACGGGCTTTTTCCGATGGGCATGCATTACTTCTAAAAAACTGGTGCCTTTAAAAGGGGGTTCGCCGGTCACCATTTCAAATAAAACAACGCCAAAAGAATAGATATCGATTCCCGGTCCCACTTTGCTGCTGTCGACAAATTGCTCCGGTGCCATATACATTGGAGAACCCAGGAACGCACCGGTGGTTGTCAATTGTGTTCCATCTACGATATCTTTTGCTATTCCGAAATCGATTATTACTGCTTTATCGGTCTCTTTTTCAATCATTATATTGGCCGGCTTGAGGTCGCGGTGAATAATATTATTTTGATGAATCGTCTCAAGGGCGTTGAGTACATGGCGGGATAATCTCAAAACCCTGCTCATCTCTAAAGGCGCTTCATTTTTTAATACCACGGATAAGCTTGAGCCTTTGATATAGGTCATTATAAAATAAGGAATTTCAATGTTTTCTTTTTGGTCTGTAATAACACCTGTCTCGTGTATTTTAACGATATTGGCATGATCGATTTTTTCGTATAATTTTGCTTCAGTTATAAATCTTTTTTTTATTTTGTTAAATTTATTTTTACTATCGGCAGCATTTTCTTTTTTAAGTCTTTGCAGTAAAAACTGGTAGTCTAATATTTTTAAGGCATGTTCTTTGCCGGAGGCCGTATGCCTTATCAGGTATACGATTGAGAATTCACCTCCTCCCAGGTGTTTTATGCATTCATATTTATTTTCCAGTTTATTTAAAATAGCATTTAAAACATCATCGCTCTCCAAAATAATGGCCTCCATTGGTTGAATTTTAATTTTATTCTATTCAGACTGTTTTTTCAAGCATTTTCAGCAGTTTTTTCGGACAGGGAAGAAAAAGTAATAATAAATTGAAAAAAAGAGACAGCCATTCATGACGGCTTCGCCGATGCCCGGAGACGATGAAAAAAGCAGCGGAATTCCACTGGAGGGGCAGGCGGTGCCAGCCCCCTACCTATCCCATGCGGCCGGGCGGGACTGTAGGGAATGTTTTGCAAAGCGAGATGAATACAATGGGAGACAAAAGTTTTGGCATACTTTCAACGTTTAACCTCGATAAGCATCAATGTCCTATCGTCGGTTTGCCTGCCATGTTTCCTCACCGACTCAAATACCCTTTCGCAAATTTCGGCAAGGGGTTTTTTGTTATATTTTAATATAATCTCACTTAAACCGCTGATATCAAAATCCTCTTCATTTCTTCCTTTGGTTTCAGATATGCCGTCGGAAAACAGTACAAAGAGATCACCCTCTTCAAAATCAATAAATATATTCTGCCGCAGTCTCCCGGTTTCCCTGATCCCCACCGCCCTGTCGCGTTTTTCCAGGGAGACCGCATCCACCTTTTTTTCTTTTTCTTTATAGTGAAGAATGGGCAGGTGACCGGCACTGACGATTTCTGCCCGGTTTCCCTGGTTGAACTGGATCAGGACCGCTGTCAGTACAAACCCCAGCCGTTTTTCCGATTGCTTTTTAATCATGCAGAGAACAGTATCGACACTGTTTATGCTTTCACGCAGCGATGCGGATTCGAGAAGTTTTGTTTTTATCGAGGCTTTGAACATGCCGGAAAGGAGTCCCGCATCAAAGCCGTGGCTGATCGCGTCTGCCAGGTATACGGTCAATCGGCCGTCGTATTCTATGGAATCGATAACATCCCCCCCAACGGCTACAAAGGGTTTGCTTTCACCGTAAACATGGAACCGCTCCGTCTCATAATCGACATCCGGGGCCAGGATTTTCTGCATATCGTGAACTTGGTTATACCGTTCCATATGCCGTGCCATAAGGGTGACCAGCAAGTTGAAATTGTTTTTTTCAAGGATATCGAACTTAGAGATATAATCATCAGCCCCCACTCCCATTGGTTTTATAAGTTCCTCGATGATGTCTACATCCCTGCAGCGGGAAAAAACAATAATGGGGAAAAAGAAATCTTTTTCTTTTCCCCTGCGCAGCTTTTGTAAAAGCTCCTTTCCCTCGATATCGCTGCCCCTGAACTCCAGGTCCAGTATTACCATGTCCAGGTGGTAGTTTTCCGAAATTATTTTTTCGGCTTGTTGTTCATCTTCGGCCCATAAAATTTGCCAGCTCGGATAGCGTCGTTTTACTACGGTTTCCACCTCTTTCTTGAAATAGCGGTACTCATCATCCAGGAAAAGAATTTCTTTTGGTGCATCTTTTAGAGAAGGGGATTCCTTTTCCGGTTCCCGTTGACTTCTCCACAGTTTTTTAAGCCCCCTGTCATCATGGGGCAAAAGGTAATAGGTTTCATTGAAAGCGTTTTCCAGTTCCGGCCATGGGATGATTTCGTGGCAATTTTGGGCGTTAATAATATTATCGATCAAATGTTCTTTATCTTCGACGTCAACCAGGAAGGGTTTTTTAATACCCGGTTTTGCATGTTTGTGGAAGATAACCACCCGTTCCGGTTTGAGTATCCTCCCCAGGCGGATGCCGGTATTCACCCGGTGTTTCTTTCCTTTTATTTCCACATAAACCTGGGCCATAAAAAACAAGCACCCATCCCGGTACTCTTGAGGCGTGATCTTTTTTATCTCGGGGCGGATATTTTCCTGCAAGAGAGTGAAAAGCTCACTCTCTTCCAATGAGCCGTCAATCGTCAAAAAAAAATTTTCCATTTTTACCCGCCGGTGGGTATTCCTGTTATATGAAGCTCCCATTCTTCGGTATCTTCATTTTCAAACAATAGGTAAAATTTGCCGCCTCCCACCGTATAATGATATGTGGCATACTCGAAGCCGTCTTTTTCAAGGGTGGGCAGGAGGACTTTTTTTATAAATTTCCCATTGGTATGGTAAATAAAAAATTCCGTTTTATTATCCACTTGCCGGTAGGTCCTGATATAGATTTTTTTATCCGCGGCATAAAGGTCCCGGATGGCATTGAGGTATTTCGGAAATACCAATTGCTGCTTAAGCTCATCAAACCGGTCTTTTGTCCTGGGATTGGTTTTGTAAAAAGTATAAACCGCTTGCTTGTATTTTTCCGTTAATTCAACCAATTGATAATCATCTCTTTTTATGGAAGGCAGCTTTTCTCCCTTCTCATTAAAGATATCGATAACAAAACCCTTCTCAAAGGTAATAAGTATTTTATTATCATGCACAAAGGTGAGACCGCTTAGGGTAAATAAACGGATACCTTTTCGTTCCTGGAAGGGATGTTCCAGTTTGTAATACTCTTTCACTTTTTTTAAATTGGAGTCATAAATATTTAATGTCCGGTACCGCGTTTTTTCATCCCTCTTCACTGACCGGCCGACAAAATGATCCCCAATGGGTATAAAATCCCATCCCATGCTGGAAACAATATTCTTTTCTTTGATGAATGTGCCATCCAGGGTGAAATAAGAGGCCCGGCCCATACTGCTGACCACCATATGATCGCCTTGGAAATAAATGCCGGCGACTGTACGTTTAAATTCTTGAGGGCCTTCGCCTTGTTTGCCGAATTTCTTTATCAGCTTAAAATCTTTTTCTGAGAAGATACTGATGGTTGTGCCTTCGACGATGTAAACATAGCCTTTTTGGACAAAAACATACCTGGGATTATAAATCCCGGGGAGCGGTACGATTTTCGCGGCCATGATCAGGCCGGTAAAAAGGAATAAAACAATAAATAAGTTAAATTTTCTCATTTTTCATAACCTCCTTTTCAGTCATAAAAGTATATTATAGAAGATAGGAAGGAATGTCAATAGCCGGGAGACAGCAATTTTAGCTGCGACAAAAAAATAGCAACCAGGCCCGAAGGGCCTGTTGTTTTTTCTTCGCGTACTTTCACGGCTAAAATTGCCGGCCGGGAAAAAACTTTTTTATTGAAACGCCCGGTTGAAATATTCATCCGATTGTGATAAAAATTAAGCGGTTAATAAAAACAACCCGGAGGTAATTATTATGGAACAAGAAGTCGTTAAAATCGAAAACCCGGAGGAGCTAAATTTTATTTTAGGTCACTCCCATTTTATCAAGACTGTTGAAGATATCCATGAAGCCCTGATCAATACTGTACCCAATATCAAATTTGGGTTGGCCTTTTGTGAAGCGTCGCAAAAATGCCTGGTCAGGTGGAGCGGTACGGATGATGAACTGATTAAACTGGCCCAGAAGAATGCCCAAAATCTTTCTGCCGGGCATTCCTTTATCATCTTTTTGAAGGATGCGTTTCCCATCAATGTGCTGCGCACAATCAAGCAAGTACCCGAAGTCTGCCGCATTTTTTGCGCCACTGCCAACCCGGTGGAAGTGGTCATTGCCAAAACAGACCTGGGAAGAGGAATTATGGGTGTAATCGATGGTCTGCCCACAGTAGGTATCGAAACAGGGGAGGACATTGTCGAACGAAAAGATTTCTTACGCAAAATCGGTTATAAACTTTAACGTTTAAAGGCGCGAAAAGAAAAGGTCACAGGCAAGAATAGCCCCAGACAAGGGTATTAGCTCTACAGGTTGGCGTATTGAAAAAATTCTAAAAAAACGTATTTTAAACTTGCGGGAAATAGGTTATAATTAAAGCATGACCAAAATAAAATTGAGATATAAAAAAGATGTTGCCTTTATAAACAGAGAAAAAGAACTAAAATTTCTGCAGGAATATATCGATATCCGTCCGGAATCCATCCTCTTCCTTCACGGCCCCAAATCCTCGGGAAAAACAACACTCCTCTATAAATTCTTCGACCAAACCCAAAAAGAACAAAAATTGGATGTGAAATTCTTGAATCTTAGAAAAACCCTTACCGAATTTAGTGATGATTATAATTATAAGGATTTTCTCAGTATCTTTTTTAACGTGGATGATAAAAGCGAAAACACGGGGAAATTGTCAGCCGGTATTAATGTCGGTTTTTTTAAGATAGACTCCGAGATCGAAAAAAAGATAAAAAAAGGGAAAGTTGATCCCTTTAACGTAATGGAGAGCGAATTCATACAACTAAACGAAAAAAAAATAAAGCCGGTTGTAATTATAGACGAACTCCAGGCATTAGATAAAATATATATGAATAATGGCCGGGACCGGCGATTGATTATCGAGTTGTTCAATTTTTTTGTTGCCATGACCAAAGAAAGCCACCTGGGTCATATTATTATCGCTTCCTCGGATGGATACTTTATCGACAGGGTATACATCGACTCAAAATTGAAAAAAGCATCAAAATTTTATAAGGTTGATTACCTGTCTAAAAAAGACACGATGGGATGGTTATTGAACCTGGAAAAATATTCCAGGATAAAAGAATACACCCTGACAGAAGAGGATGCTGAAAAGATATGGGAATTAGTGGGCGGCAGTATGTGGGAAATTCAGGATATCCTTGACGACTTGTTTCATACATCCATCGATGACCTTATTCAATCGTATAAAAAGAAGATGCGGAGTTTGATCGTGGACTATGTGGTTAAGCCGGAACAAAAAGAGATCGAAAAATTACTTCGCAAGTTTGTGGACAGGTATGAATTGCCAAAGGAAGAGATTAATTCGGAAGAGGAAATACATTTGAGAGAGATGGTGCGTCAGAACATTCTTTATTTTGATCCCACTGAGGCCACCTATTATCCCCAGGGTAAAAGCTATCATCACGGCATCCGGCTGTATTTTAAAAAGGGTGAAAGAGGTTAAGGAGAAAATATCCCCCTTCGGTGGTTATTTTAATCGTAAAATGTTGCCATTTTCTGGCAGAATATTTTTTTCACCGCAAAGAGCGCAGAGTTCGCGGAGTAAAAAAGGTTGATAATAAAAAATAAAAAATCAAGCATTAATTGTTGACATTGGTATCGTTTTGTACTACTATTGCTATGTGATAGTATCATTTAAAGATAAAGATACAGAAAAAGTCTGGAATGGTGAATATTCCAGCAAGTTCCATATCAATATGCAAAAGACTGCACGAAGAAAGTTGATTCATATTCATAGTGCTATTAATCTAAATGATTTAAGAGTTCCTCCGGGAAACAAGCTTCATGAATTGAAAGGTAAGCGTAAAGGACAACATAGCATACGAATTAATGAACAATGGAGAATATGTTTTAAATGGCAAGAGGGAAATGCTTATGAAATTGAGATTGACGACTATCACTGAGTTTAAATGAGGAGGATGATTAAAATGGAGAAAATACCCAATATCCACCCCGGGGAAATTTTGTGGGAAGATTTCTTAAAACCCATGAATATAACAGCTTACCGTTTGGCAAAAGAGACCAGGATAGATCAAACCAGGATAAGTGAAATTATAAAGGGCAAGAGAGGTATTTCGATAGATACGGCACTGAGATTTGCCAAATTTTTTGGGAATTCGCCTGAGTTCTGGATTAACATTCAAAATCACTATGACCTGGAAGAAAAAAAGAGTAGGCTGGCGAAAGAATTAGAGAAAATTAAAACTTATGTTTTCACTCAAGAAAGTGCTCTCCAGGCCATTTGATTGCCCCTATTTCTATTTGCCTCTCCACAACCCGGACAATCCGCAACTAAAAAGGGCTTGGCTCTAAAAAATGGGGACAGGCGAATTTAAACAACAGAACCTCTGCATATAGGTCCCCCACGCCGTGGGGCCGCGCCGTGGGGTTATTCATCTCCCGGTTTTCCACAGGTGCCATGTTTTCGGAAACGGTTATAAGCTTTTCTCAATTGATGCTGTGTTTTTCCCCCAAACCGCCGGCTAAAGAACGTTGGGAAATGTTCGAATAGAAACCAACCAAGCCGGGAATAAGGACGGTGCGGTTCCTGTGCCTGGCGGATTTTAGTAAATATTTTATCCAATTCATAATAAAGCACATCTTTAGTGATCTCATTGTTGATAAATTGGCGGAAAGGAAGGCCAAGTGCTTTGAATATACGATCAATAAAATCTTTTCGGTCGGTGACCAAATCACTTCGGCACAAACCGCATACCTGTACGGTAATATTACCTCGGCTGGTAGAGCCTTTTACCGTACCGTCCGGCAAAAAGGTCAAATGCTCCTGGGGGGTATCAACGATCGGATGCAGTAAAAAAGGTTGTTCCTCCTGGTGGATTTTCGAATCCACCCGGCATGCGTTGAAATCCAATTGACGGTCGGCGGTCATGGGTGGCCCCGGTACCCGTATGCCTCCCTTTTGGGAATCAATGGGAAAGTGATTGCTTTTGGCACTATTACAACCGTGGCACGCCGGTAAAAAATTGGTCCATTCGTAACCCAGCCAGTAATAACCGGGATGGGTTCTATCTTCTGCCACCTTTTTTTTGGGTCGATAGTGGTCAACGGTGAGGTAACCGGCGGAATTAACCTTTGTTTCGCAGTAACCGCATTTGTTTCGGTAGTGGCCTTTTAATCTTTTAGAGAGCCGGGAAATGTATTTTCTATGCCCATCAAAGTCATGATCTTGCTTCTCCCGCAGCAATTTTTCAATTAAACGCCGGTATGTTTTGGTTCTAATTAATCCAGGTACTTCCAGTTGCTGTTGGCCGATACGGATCATTCATTACTCCACGCTTTCTGATTTTCATTTTTCTCTTTATCATATATTTAACCATGTGTCTAATCGAACAGGTCATCGGGGTAATCCCGGTTGCTTTCTTCGAACTGGTGTAAATCTTTCATGATTTCATCCGTTTCCAAGGATTTGTAGTAATTTTCGCCGGTTTTGAGATCAGAAAGCCGCTCATTGGCTTCGGGAATAATCCCCTGGTCCATACCGAAAATGGGGGAGCTGAGCAGGTGATGGGGCAGTAAATTCTTGAAATCTACGTTGATTCGATGGATTTGAATCCCTTCATCCTTGGTACGAGTGACGTTGAGCAGCGCCGATTGTTTGAGTGCCCCCAGGATGGGGATTTCGCTGTGGGTGGAAGCGATGAATTGGATTTTGGGAAACAGGTCCGAGAGGATTTTTGGGAACCTCCTTAACCAGCGGGGATGCAAATGCACGTCCAATTCATCGATAATCACGATGCCTTCAAAATTTCCCGGATCGATTTCAACCGATTCGTATTCTTTGTAAAACCGCAGGATCAAATCACCGGTCATGGCGATGATGCTTTTGTTTCCCGCTGCCAGCCGGTTAAAAGGACTCTGATCGAAAGCGTTTCCGTTTTCCCTTTCGATATAATAGACTTCCTTTTTCTTTCGGTCTACAATGATATCCGCACCGTGGGGCAGGAGTTGCAAGAGGATTTTTTTTACGGTCTCGAATTTCGGGTCATTGTCCAGGTACCACAACATCAACTCCCGCTCGATATTCAACGATATCCCGTCGTCATTAAATAAACTGTAACTTTTGGTGCTTTTGTCCGTGATCTCATTCTTGCCCCTTTCACTCTGAATTTCCAACCGTGATGGCCCGTAAGCGGCAAAATAGGTAAAGGACTTGAATTTAGATGTTCCCACATCATTGATGATGGTTTTACCGTTTTTATGGATTTCCACGGCAATACGGCTTTTGCTTTCGGGGTCAAGTAAGATGGTATCCCTGTCCCTGGGGCCGAATAGACCGATGGCCAGAGCCCGGAGTACAGCGGTTTTACCAAAAGCGTTCTCCCCGGTAAGGAATATCCATTTGGCATCACAGGGCAGGTGAACACCGGTTTTAATAATTCCATAGTAGTTCCTGATCTGGAGTTGCTTTAACGCGCATGGCATCAGCTTTTTAATCTTATCATCAATATATTCGTCGTCTTTTGAAATTTTTTTGATAAGTAACTTTTCTTTTTGCGTTTCCCGCGATTCTTTAAAAAATTTCTCCGGTATCTTTTTTTTCGGTTTCTTGATGGGGAATTCCTCTTCCGGTTGTTCTAAAAGTTTTTTTAGAAAGGTTTCATAGACCGGATTGCGTATAGTACAATTGGAATCCGGGGCCTCGCGGACCGGGCCGGTGCCGGTTATAGAAAAATGTCTATATAACTGGAATCTTTTAGTCTTCCCGGCCAGTATATCTCTAATAAAAATTCTAAGTTCTTTATTTTCCTCGATCTCCTGCTGCAATGAGGTAAGAAGAGAATCGTTCACCAATAAATCATCCAGGGCATCGGCCACATCCTTCGCTGTTAGCATCGGTTTACCACCTCTTTCCAATGCCCGCTGCACCAGGAAATAGCAGCTTTGCTGGAGCAATTGAGGGTGACCTTCCAGGTGCTGAAGCAGTTTTTTCTTAGCATTCACATCGATCTTTATTTTAAGTTGTTTAAATGGTTCTTCTACCAATTTTTCAGCCTCTTCATCCGAAAAATCTCCCAGGTAAAGCATTTCGCTTATATTAAACGGAGAATTGCTGCCAATCGTTAAACTTATAAGGTCTACTCCTCCTGCTAAAATGATAGAAATTTTATTTAACGCTTTGTGATCGTATCGCTTATGATACACTTTTCTCCATAAGTTTAAAAAGGTTTTGATAAACAGTATCCTCTCGACATCATCGCACAGCAGGATGATTTGCTTTTCTTCTTTAGCTTTGAAACCTATTAAAAAATCAAAAAATGCAAGCACAGGAGGTGAATCTATCTTTTCCAGGGCTGGGTCATATTTCCCGTCATGTGGTATATTATTGAGAAACTCACGGATAATCCATGAATAGAAGCTTACGTTATCCTCCGGGGAGGAGGAAAAATTTAAGTAGAGGTAATAGGCATTGGGAAATGTGTGGGGAATTTGCCGCAGAAAAGTCGTCTTGCCGATATTTAAGGACCCAAAAATACTCCAATAATCGCCTTTTTTAATTCCATCCACTACCCGGTGAACATCTGCCTGGCGGGGGACACAAACCAGGCTGTCTTCTACCGGGTCCAGCGGGCCGGTATACTTATAAGGATTCCGGGTCATTTATCCTCCAACACCATATTCAACCGGCATGTATTCAAGAAAAAAAATCTCTTATTCATGTACCTAATATTATACAAACCACCGGGAAAAGTCAAGTAACCCCACTGCGTGGGGGACTATATGCGAAACTGCGAGGCACTCTTGGAATTGAAGAAAATGAAGATTCCTATGCGATCAAGATAATTTTCTTATGCCCAATGTCGCAAATTGACTGGAAAAAAGGAACAATTATCTAATCGAAAAAGTTAAAAAATCTTTTTGGTCCCGGGTTTATAAAACAATTTCAATTATATCTTAAAGCCATGACCGTAATATCATCCGATTGGGGTTCGCCTGTGGTAAATTGTTCGATCTCTTGAATTACCCCTTTGGACAATTCTTCAGGTGACTTTTGGGAATTCTTTTCCAGGTATTGTATCAATCTCTCTTTCCCGAACATGTCACCGCCTTTTTTTGTGGCCCTGGTAACACCGTCGGTGTATAGGAAAAGGGCCTCTCCCTTGTTTAGCATAATTTTTCCTGCCTTATATTCCTGATCTTCAAGTTTCCCCAAAGCTCTTCCATCATTGTCACTACCAGGACCCGGCAATTTTTCCGCTTCACCTTTTGGGTTCAACAGGTATGGTAAGTCATGCCCACCGCAAGCGTGCTTAACTTCTCCAGTGTAAACATCAAGTATCCCGATAAATACAACTACTGATTTGTATAATGGACATTGAAGTATTAAGAGATTATTTACATTGCCTAAACATATATCGACATATCCAGTTTTTGTGATTTCGGCTCTCAGTAAAGTGAGGCAAACCGCCAGAAAAAGAGCTGCAGGAACTCCCTTTCCTTCCACATCCCCGATAACAAATGCCAGTTTTTCCAGACCAATAAAAAAGAAATCATAGAAATCTCCACCAACTTTTTTTGTGGGGGCCATTTTGGCGAATAGATCTAAATTCGATTGATGAGGGAGGGGGCGGAACTTCTCGGGCAGCATGGTTTTCTGGATATGAGCTACGATTTGTTCATTTAATTGATGTGTTCTTAATTCCAAATAGTTTTTTACCCTTGCTTTGACAATTCGGCTATTAATCGGCTTGTGTATGTAATCCACAGCTCCTAGTTCTAGCCCTTGGGCTTCTTCTTCTGCATCCGCTTTCACAGTAAGAAATATAACAGGTATATCTTGAATATCTTCATCAGCTTTTAACCGTTTACATACTTCATACCCATTCCTTCCCCCCGGCATCACGACATCCAACAGAATCAAGTCAGGTCTTTCATCGGTATTTTTTACACGTTCAAGAGCCTCTTCTCCATTCTCAGCAGTAATCACGGTATATTCTTTTAAAATTTCCAATAATAAATCCCTTGTACCTCTATCGTCATCTACGACTAGAATTGTGTAATCCTGGTTATTTACCATTTTCCCTCCTGTAATTTCAGCCACAGCTTTACGCAGATTGTCACGGATATTCTTATAAAATTCACTTGAATCCATCTGCGTTTATCCACAGCAATTATTTTTTTCATTCTTTATAAAATTTTTGACATTACTGAATTGACTGATTTTAATGCCGTATTAAGAGCAATTTCCAGATCACCAATCAGTGGGGTTAAATTAGACTGTCCTTCTTTAATAGCTGTTCCTATCATGCTGGCTGCTTTTTCAACTCTAACAGCCCCGATGTTACCGGCTGCTCCACTTAGCGTATGGAGCAACTGGCGAACTTCAGGCACATTTTTCCTATTTAGCGCATCTTTAATCTTATCGATAATATCCGTATAATCTTCGAAAAAAGCCTCAAGGCTCATAGCATAGGTCTTTGTACCTACTTTTAGTCGTTCTAATGCTCCTTGGGCATCTATCCCTTCTAAATCTCCAAAAGATGCTTGCTTTGACGATTTTACGGGGATATCTTTTTCTTTTTTCAAGCTTTCTTTTATGCTCATACTTCTCCTCTTTTTTGTATTAACTTTTTTATTGCTAGCAAAAGGTTATTGGAATCAATGGGCTTTGAAATGTAATCATTTGCCCCGGCATCTAAACATTTTCTCTGATCTCCAAGAATCGCATGAGCGGTTACCGCAATAATGGGAAGATCGGTAAATCGTTGATCTTTCCTTATCACTTTGATTGCTTCATATCCATTTAATTCAGGCAATCGCATATCCATTAACACCAGATCGTAAGAATGCTGATCTACTTTTTGAACTGCTTCATGCCCATTCTTGGCACAGTCAGTCCTCATCCCAGCCTGGATCAAAATACCTTCCATTAACAATCGGCTTGAAGCATCATCCTCTACCAATAAGGCATATACTCCCTTTAAATCAGCGAAATCGGACTCTTTTACCATATCATCTGAAACTTTTTCTTTTAAATTAACTCCATTTGTTTGTATATCAAATGGAATCGAAAAATAGAATGTACTCCCTTTCTTTAATTCGCTTTCAAACCAAATTTTACCTCCCATCAGTTCTACCAGTTGTTTAGATATGGCCAAGCCAAGACCGATTCCCCTTGCACTATCGTTATCAAGTTGCTCATAAGGCAAAAAAATTCGTTTTTTATCTTCCCGGGAAATTCCAATACCTGTATCCTTAATTGAAAAGCGAATCAATGCTTTGCCTTGTTTCTTTTCAATACAGGAAACCGTCATCGTTACTTCTCCTTTTTTAGTAAATCGGATTGCATTACCGATTAAATTCTGAAAAACCTGTTTTAACCGTACTTCATCACCCACCAGGGAATCAGGTATACCTTTCTTTCTTTCCATATGAAGCTCAATATTTTTCTTTCTTGCCGCCGCGGTAAAACTGCTTATTACATCGTCAAGGATGTTTCCCAGTTGGAATTGCGTGTGACTGATCTCAAATTCCCCGGACTCCATTTTTGAAAAATTAAGAATATCATTAATAATTCGAGAAAGACCGTGTGCAGAAGAACGCACTCTTTGTAAATATTCTTTTTGTTTGGAACCCAAATCACTTTTTAGAACTTCTTCTGTGAAACCGATAATATGGTACATCGGTGTACGAATTTCGTGACTAACATTTGCCAAAAACTTATCTTTTGCTTTATTTGCGTTTTCTGCTTCTTCCTTCGCCTTTTTGAGTTTTTCCGTTCGATCTTCTATCTTCTGTTTGAGGAACTTTCTTGACCATGCAGACCACAATAAAAAGAAAATCAAAATCAATGCCAATGCATATAAGGTATAAGCCCACCATGTTTTCCACGGAGGCGGCAGGATCCTTAATTTAATCGCGGTGCCTTTTTGGTTCCAAACCCCATCTTTATTGCTGCCATTCACTCGAAAAATATAATTCCCAGGTAGTAAGTTGGTATAGGTAGCACGACGGTTTTCTGAATCGGTTGCTATCCAATCGTTGTCCCAGCCTTCCAATTTATATTTATATCGATTTCTTTTTGGATTGGCATAGTGCAGAGCGGCAAATTCAAAAGAAAACACGTTCTGTCTGTAGTTAAGCGTTAAAGCTACAGTGTCCTCAATAGCTTTTTGTAAGGAAGAACCAGGTTCTACCCTTCGAAGCTGTACGGATTTATTGAAAAAAAGAAGATCTGTAATAACAACTGGTGGTGCAAAGGGATTATCTTTAATTTGTTCAGGAAAAAAAGAGTTAAAACCGTTAATACCTCCAAAAAACATTTCCCCAATTTTATTTTTGAAATAGGCTCCTGAGTTGAACTCATTGCTTTGAAGGCCATCATCGAAAAAATAGTTTTTAAAGAATTTCGTTTTCGGATTAAACTTTGATAATCCATTGTTGGTGCTTATCCAGAAATTTCCACGTGTGTCTTCAAGGATACCGCAAATAATATTATTGGGAAGTCCGTCTTCCTCTCGGAATGCCAGAAAGTATCCCTGTTCTCGATCAATAAATTTATTTAGTCCACCTCTCGTCCCAATCCACAGTACTCCAGATTGATCCTCATGGATGTACCTTACCCGATTGTGACTCAAACTTTTATCATCATTTTCATGGTGTTGATATCTTTTAAAACGGTTTATATTTCTATCGAATCTATTTAATCCGCCATCAGTTCCAATCCACAGCACACCAGAACGGTCTTCATAGATACATCTAACTCGATCACTCAAACTATAGGGGTTATTTTTATCGTATGTATAACGCGTGAATATATCTCGCTCTCTATCAAAACTATTTAGTCCTCCTCCTAAAGTTCCAATCCACAGCATACCACGTTTATCTTCATGAATGGCTTTGACATCATTATAACTCAAGGTGTTAAGATTGTTCGTATTGTTTTTATAGTGTACAAAGCTCTTTGTCTTCCGATCAAATCGATTCAGTCCGCCGCCTCCAGTTCCAATCCAAAGAAAACCACTATTATCTTCATATATAACTCTGATGTCATTATGGCTCAAACTGTAGGGATTGGACAAATCGTGTTTGTAATGAGTAAAGCCTCCACTCTTTCGATCAAAAGCGTTCAGCCCACTCCCTAAAGTTCCAATCCACAGTACACCTGATTTATCTTCATAAATAGACCTGACATCATTATCACTTAAGCTTTTCAGGTTAGCTGCATTGTGCTGGTATAATGCAAAGTTTCTACTTCTTCGGTCTACCGTATTCACCCCCCCAGTTCTCGTACCAAACCACAGAGCCCCGGAAAGGTCTTCATATATGGACAATACCCTATTACTATTCAAACTGTGGACGTTGGCTTCATCGTGCAAATAATGAGTAAAATTCCCACTATTTCGATCAAAGATATTCACCCCCCCTCCTCTTGTTCCGATCCAGAGTACCTTTTCACTGTCTTCATATATGGAAGTAACATCGCTGTGGCTCAGACTATGAGTATTGTTTTCGTTGTGCTTATAGCTTTTAAAAGCGCCGGTATCTCGGTTAAACGTATTAAGCCCATCTTTAGTACCCACCCAGAGTACCTTCAAACTGTCTTCATAAATGGAAGTAACTTCGTTGTGATTCAAACTTTTCAGACCCTCCTGGTTGTGCTTAAAGCGTTCAAAAGTACTGGTTTTTCGATTAAATCTATTAAGCCCCTCTTTCGTTCCTACCCAGAGTACCCCCATATGGTCTATAAAGATCGATGTCACCTCGTTATGGCTTAAACTTTTTTGGTTTGATGGATCGTGTTTGTAATGAATGAACTTCCCGGTTGTTCGATCGAATTTGTTTAAACCACCGCCGTATGTCCCTATCCACAGCATACCG
>Ga0114923_10001564_pt1 | contig 15859 bp, 18 predicted proteins | sample SumtaG_FD_89578 | JGI IMG/M metagenome (GOLD analysis project Ga0114923, IMG submission 89578) | Deep subsurface microbial communities from Indian Ocean to uncover new lineages of life (NeLLi) - Sumatra_00157 metaG | ecosystem: Environmental > Aquatic > Marine > Oceanic > Sediment | place: near...
AATATCTGCTGTTCCTTCTCGAAATGATGACGGTGAGATTGATGGTACAATTGCTATTGTAACTGATATCACTGAAAGAGTGAATGCTGAAGCTGCCTTGAAAGAATCTGAAGCTCGATTTAGAAATATTTTCGAGAGTTCCCCTGTAGGGATGCATCTTGCGGAGATAACAGAAGATGGTCAATTGATATTGGTCGATGCAAATCCTGCAGCAGAAGATTTTGACACAAAGTACGATAGTATCAAACACTTTGAAATTGGGTCTCGATTAGATTATGAAATCAAAGGTCAGAGTGGAAAAGTAATTGAAGAAAAATACAAGGATATTTTGGCGACAGGGATTCCTTGGAATCTTGAAGACGATCTTGTTGATAAGCAGGGCAACGTAATAGGGGCGGTTCACCTCCAAATCTTCAGGGCGTCATCCGAAAACATAGTTACATCATTTCTTGATATCTCGGAACGAGTAATCGCTGAAAGACAAATCCGAGAATTGAATCAAGAACTTGCGCAACGGGTTGAAGAAAGAACTGCTGAGCTTGCAGCTGCCAACAAAGAGCTTGAATCTTTTGCATACTCTGTTTCCCATGATTTAAGAGCACCTCTAAGAACAATGGATGGATTCAGCAAAGCACTGTTGGAAGATTACTCTGAAAATATCGATGATACCGGTCAAGACTATCTTAATAGAATACGCGCTGCAGCAAATAGAATGGGTTCACTTATCGAAGATGTGTTAAGTCTCTCAAGAGTTACTCGAACAGAGATGGACCGAATGGATGTTAATCTCTCAGATCTTGCAAGAGATGCAATGCAAGAACTATCAGCACTGAATCCAGAGAGGTCAATTATCTTTTCTGCTGTTGATATTGCAAACGCTAGATGCGATCGTCGACTGATGAAAGTTGCAATTCACAATTTAATCGAGAATGCATGGAAATTTTCTGACAAGGTAGATGACGCAAAGATTGAATTTGGCACCAAAATGATCGATGGAAAACGAGTATTTTTCGTCAAGGACAATGGTGCAGGGTTTGAAATGAAATTCAAGGAAAAACTATTTACACCATTCCAACGCCTTCATCCATCAGAGGAGTTTGAAGGTACAGGGATTGGCTTGGCGACAGTCCAACGTGTAATTACCAGACACGGAGGATTAATCTGGGCGGAAAGCGTAGTAGATGAAGGTTCGACCTTCTATTTCACAATACCTGATTGAAGGAGAAATTGGAAATGAGCGGAAAAAAGATACTCTTAGTTGAAGATAGTACAGATGATGTCCTTCTTACTCTGAGAGCACTCCAGCAAGCCAATATTCTCAATGAGGTAATTATTGCCAGAGATGGGCAAGAGGCAGTCGAATATCTCACTGGTGAGGACCAATATGAAGGAAGAGATACTTCCGACACTCCAGTGGTAGTACTTTTGGATCTCAAGATGCCAAGAATGGGGGGTTTAGAGTTTCTTCGAAGGATTAGGTCGATCAAATCACTAAAGCTCCTTCCCATTGTTATTCTTACATCCTCTAGGGAAGATCAAGATATCTGCGAGAGTTACAATCTAGGTGCGAATTCATACATTCAGAAACCTGTTGATTTTGATCAATTTGTCCAAGCTATTCGAACACTAGGTCTCTATTGGCTAGTACTTAATGTAAGTCCACCTGGAGGTACAGAAGAGTGAGTGAGAAACATCGTATATTGCTCATTGAAGATTCGGAAGACGATGCAATTCTATTGGAACGTCAGTTAAGAAAAGGGAATATGGAACACGAAATGAAACGAGTCTGCACTTCTACTGAAATGAAAGAAGCTTTGAGTGATAGCACATGGGATGCCATCATTTGTCACTACATGATGCCTGAGTTCACTGTTAATGATGCTTTGGAGATTGTTCGAAGCAAGGGTGTTGACATTCCCTTCATCATTGTATCTGGAACCATTTCCGATGAAACCGCTGTCGATATGATGAAAGCTGGCGCACATGATTACCTTACAAAAAATAACCTGAGTCGGTTGGTTCCTGCACTTGAACGAGAGATGGTTGAAGCAGAACATCGACATCAACGACGAGTAGCTGAGGACGCACTTCGTGAAAGTGAACGCAAACACAGGATGCTTATTGAGTCATTAAACGATACAGTAATTGTATTCAGTACCGAAGGGACAGTTTCAGAATTCTACTCTCAGTCCCCCATTGTTCGAGACCTTACTATTGATGGACATTTGGGCAAGTCCATTCCCGAGATATTCGTTCCATCTATAGTGAAAAGAATTTCAGAGCTTGTACAAGCCACACTAGAGAATAAAATTACAACGACATTTGAATACCCAATGAATGGAAGATGGTTCTCTGCAAAACTGGGCCCCCATGAAGATGGATCTAGAGCAGTGATGGTGCTTAGGGATGTTTCAGATCTTAAGCAAGCAGAAGAAGAGGCACGTCAAGCTCACGGTGTTGCAATGTTGTACCAAGATATTACCGGACATGACATTCGCAATCTCTTACAGGCAGTAATGATTGCATCAGATCTCCTAACATCTGATGAAACTGATCAATCCCGACTTTCTCTTTTGCATCATGTCACAGAAGCAGTCGAAGAAACAAGTAATCTCATCACGTCTGTTGAAGCAACTGCAGATCTATTATCTACACCTCTTGAAAAGACTTCTCTAGATTTCACTCTAAAATCATGTGTGACAGTATTTCATGAAGAACACAAGGATGTTGATGTAGAAAGCACTGTAGAGGTCTCTGAAGCGGTTGTAAACGCGGACCGTTTTCTCTGTCATATGTTGATGAACGTGTTCTCAAATGCTGTTAAACACAACAATAGCAATGAGCAGAAAGTATGGACGCGTCTGACTGTAGTCGATGACGGATATGAAATCACAATTGCTGACAATGGACCTGGCATCAAAGATTCTCTGAAAAAGAATCTCCTCAGTCCTGAGAGACGATCTGGTGGAGTTGGAATTCTGCAGTGCATCCAAATCGCTAACAAATATGGTGGGGCATTTGAGATTCACGATAGGATAGCTGGTTCTCCTGAAAAGGGAGCCAAATTCAGACTGTGGCTTCCGAAGGCTCAAGTGTAATTATAGAATTCTAAGACCGTACAATTGGTCTTGGTAGAGGTTCTCTCTTGTGTTTCGAAAGGTTCATCATCTTCAGGATATTTTCTACCTTCGATTTTTCAATTCCCCAAGAAACAATTTCATCCTCGCTCATTCCTTTCTCTAGATGGAGGAATATAATCGAATCAAGCTCAGGATAAGTGACTCCAATTTCCTTTTCATCAGTCTGACCTTCCCAAAGTCCTGCTGATGGTGCTTTCTCAATGAGACTTTCTGGCACCCCTACATGTCTTGCTAGATCCCAAACATTTGCTTTGTAAAGCTCGGCAATTGGAAGAATATCCGTTCCACCATCTCCATATTTGGTGAAATATCCAATCATCAGTTCTGTCTTGTTGCCTGTTCCAAGGACCAGTCGGTTTTCCTGATTTGCTCTTGCATACCAAGTAACCATCCTGAGTCTTGCAGCAAGGTTGCCACGAGCGACCTTCTCGAGGTTCAAAGAATCATAAGCTTCAATCGCTTCTTTCAATTCGAAGATTTCGTGCTTCATACCAAGTTTTTCTGCAATGAGTTTTGCATCATCAATATTCTTGCTATCCTTTTCTGCATCAACTGGCATCATGATGCCTAAGACCTTCTCAGGGCCTATTGCTTCGCATGCAAGCACTGCAACAAGACTAGAATCAATTCCTCCACTGAGGCCAAGAACTACTCCGTTAACACCAACTTTAGCAACATAGTCCCTGATGAAACTGACTATCTTCTCTCGCACAGGCTCATAGTCATCGAATCTGAGATCTTTCGGCAAATCCATTTGATTACCTCATGTTCTCTATTTGTCTACTCCTTTTGTATATTATCGGAGTGGCAATATCTACCCGTGCCAAACGGTGATGGCAATTAAAGCAGCAATGTTTCAATGAGGAAATAGAAGAATGAGGCATTTCCTATGTAGAAGATCATCACTGCAAATGCACCGATTATTTTCATCCAGAGCTTTTTGTCTAAAACATACTCGTAGCAGAGGAATGCTGAGAGTGCTAGGAAGAACTCAGGAATTATGATATACCATGCAAGATTTCCAGTCATTCCAGTAACTGTTGCAGTCCACGATGGAAGATTGACAAGGGTCAACTCGGACATCACAAAGATCAGAAGACCAAATAGTGATGCACCAAGATATGTTATCTCAGCTGACTTTCTCTTCTGAATCTCCTTGCCTACGAATATGATGATGAAGAAAGGTATTGACCAAAGGAGTGCCATATAGAGTGGAATAGATCCGCCTATCATTGGCAAACCACCTGGTGGAAATACTAGTGCTCCGAGAGTTTCAGCAAGATACCAATCTGGAAATACCATGAAAAGGCTCAAGATGAAACTGAATAACCAGATGCTTTTCCATTCCTCATGTCCTTTGTAGATAATTTCTACAATGATAAGTGCATTATAGAGAATCACAAGGAGCAACATCTTCCCATCAACGAAAGCTCCTGGAAATGGGAAGAGTAGAGTGATGGCTGCAAGCACAGCAAATATCACGTGGATTAGAATGAAATCCTTGATGGACTCATCTTGAAGCAATTGCATATCTCTTCAGCCGTGACTCTAGCTTATTAACTGTGAGGATTTTCTATTCTCTAGCAAGATTCCCTAAGAAATTGAACTATTTCAGAATTCATCATTGGAACGTGTTCTCCTAACCAGACAATATGACCCACACTATCAAGCTTGCAAAGCCTCGCATTTGGTATTTTTGATGCCGAGTATTCCGCATTTGTGAATGAAACATTTGTATCGACAGTTCCATGAACTACCAGAGTCGGACATTTGATATCCTCTAGATTTGAGAAAGCCACGTTTTCCATCTGAGCAACATCATTGTTCAATCCCTGCATTCTAGTACTTATTGGACATGAACTCCGAATGAACCGTTTAAACCAATCAACTTGCTCAGGAATTGACATAACTTGCTTCACATATACATCACGTGCATTAGAACTCAGACTAACATTTTCCTTAAACATCTGCTTCAAAGAAAATGTGGACCATCTTCTTGTCAGAATATCAAAGATCCAAACACCAATGTCTGCCAAAGTGTCTGATAGATAAATCCTCTCAAGTAGTGACTTCTTCTGACTCTCGCGTACAATGTATTCTTGGCTAACTGCTGCAATGAGAACAAGAGCTCCTGCTTTATCTGGGTGACGCAAAGTGAAATGTAGTGCTACAGGTCCCCCAGCAGAGTTACCCATAACTGCAACTTTTGAAACACCTAGTGTTGTCAGAAGTGCATCAATAGCATCAGCCTGTTCCTCATAGGTTTCTCCTGAACTCAATGGTGTACGAAGATATCCTGGTCTGGATATTGCCAATATTGAGAATCCCTCTTCGATCCACATCTCTGCATCAAGCATACTCTGGTCATATCCACCAGGTCCACCATGGAGTACTAAGAGGACTGGACCTTCTCCCTTCAGGACATATTCGATCTCACCTTGTGATGTTTTTGCGATCTTACTGTTTTTTATGAGAGTTGAAATTATATTTCGTTTCCAGCGTCTGAATGTTATAATAATCCAGACGAATATCAATATCAAAAACACAAGGGAAATCTCTAGCAACATAGTACCCACAAGGATATTGCTTTCATTTTATTCTTTGGAACTGGTGAGAAAATCAGGCTAAGCTTTATCTACCTTCACGATAGGTACTGGCGAAGCGTATAGGAGCGGCCACTACACTTACTGTCTTTTCCTTATACGCTATTTTTGGAGACAAGAAAATGTCAGTAAAATTAGGACAACTAGACCTCGTATTTGTTGTAGACAATACAGGTTCTATGGGTCCGTATATTCAAAATGTCAAAACCAAGATCCTAGAGATAATCCGCACAATCAAGAAGGAGGAGCTGTGCCACAGACTCAGGGTCGGCTTAGTTTCATATCGAGATCATCCTCCAGAGGAGACCTCGTATATCACTCAGAAGTTCGAGCTCTCTCCCGATACTGCAAAGATTGAACAGAATGTAATGCAGATGGCGGCATCAGGTGGTGGTGATGGGCCAGAAGCAGTATCAACAGCACTCCAAGTGATGAATAAGATGGAGTATCTCAATGAATCTGCAAAGATTGCAATTCTTATTGGAGATGCACCACCTCATGGTGTTGAGCCTAGTGATCGTTGGCTCAAAAGCACCCCTGATGGTGCAAAGTGGGATAAAGAAGCAAAGAAAGCCTTCGACAAGGGAATTGTCGTCCACACAGTGGGATGTTTCCCTGAGATTACCAATTACCAGAATGGTGTAGCAACTTATGAGAAGATTGCTAACCTTTCACAGGGAAGATTCATCCCTCTAGAGAAAGCCGAGCTTCTTGTCAACATCATCACTGGTCTTGCTGTCGAGGAAATCGACAAGATCGCAATTCAGAAGTCAATTCTTGAGGACCTGGGAGTTAGCATGGAAGATTTCCCTGCTGATGAAGAGTTCACTGAAGAGAAGATCTCTGAGATGGTTGCAAAGGTTCAAGCTCAAGGAGTCAAGAAGAGAGCAATGGCTGTAAGATCAGCTTCAGCTCCTGCTGCACGTAGTGAAGACACTGCAGTAGAAGTACAAGAAGTTGATGAGGCTGACATCCGCGAGGCTGTACGACAGCTGAAATCTAAATCTGGGAAATAATTCTTTACGGTGCTGCTCAATGCAGCACCACTTTCTTTTAAACAAGAACAGTATCTTCGAAATCCATATCTTATACTCTGGATAGTGAATAATCATGCCTAGTAGACAATGGGACTATTTCATGTCGAACTTCTTCGGAGACCCCTACATGATGTGGCATGACGGCATTGATCCAACAGCCGCATGTATCTTAGAGGGTGCTGAACGAGATCAGGCTGAAGCTATGCTCATCAAGTCGATGGAAGAAGGAAGTCACTATGCAGCAATGGGTCTCCGAGAATTGCGTTCTGAAAAAGCAGTCCCTCTGATGAAGCAAATGCTTGAGAAGGTCAGTGCTGACTTGTTGATTGAGATAGCAATCGCACTGAACACTATTGAGAATACGACTGACTACAATCCCTACGTCATTACTGTTCTGCTTGAATACCCGAGTCCCTATGTTCGTTTGAATGCCGCCCGAAAACTTCGAAACTTTCCAACCCCTGAGGTAATTGCAGCTCTCTACGATGCAGTTAGCGATGAGGATTACCTAGTGCGGATTCATGCGTCTGAGTCTCTTCTCGCAATTCATGGACTCGAATCGATGATTTCTGAACACCGCGAGATTTTCGGACTCATATGCACTGAATATGAACTTGGGAAGGATGAAACTGTCCAGGAAGCATCAGCAAGATATAAGAAAGCGGAAGTGATGCTTCGCGAGCTGTTCGAAAAGGATGATCAAACATGAAAGAATTCATTCTAGATGGCAAGAACATGACTTCTGTTGAGAACTTCTACCAGGAAGTTCAGAGAGTCCTTTGTCCCAGTTTCCGTAGGATGGGAAGAAATTTGCATGCATTCAGGGATGTATTGCGAGGTGGATTTGGAGCCTTTGATGAAGGTGAAACTATTCATCTTTGGATTATTCATAAGAAACACATGAAGAAACACCTTCAGGAAGGATTTGTTATTAGGATTTTAAGAGAATTAGATGAAGCTGAGAACATAGTTATGGTGAAAGGAGTCCCTCCGGAAGATGAATGAGATCTGCTAGAAGTAGAAGCTGAAGTACCTATCTCAAACCTCTAGGTTTAACTCCCAAAATTCTTCAATTAAATCGTGACCGAAGCTCTTATGCGGCTTCTCACTGATGCATACAAACCCAGCTTTTTTGTACAGATGTCGTGCAGCTCCTAGATTTTTTTGTGTCCAGAGTTTGACTTTTTTGTACCCATTACATTTTGAGAAATCGATACATTCCTGAATCAAGCGACTCCCAATCCCTCTACTCCTTGCTTTAGGTTCTACAAATAGTAGCCGCAATTGGGAAACGTGATTTCCGGCATCTACAAGCATGACTGATCCGATTATTTCACTATCTAGTTCTACTACCCAAATACGTTCCTTTTTCGAATCATGACTCTGAATGAACTTGACAAGAATGTCACCAACCAGCGCCTCAAAAGATTCATCCCAGTTGTATTCCTCTGCATATAACACACCATGGCGATGGGTAATCCATCCAATGTCTCCTGGTTTGTGTTGACGTAAGAGATACGATGATGTACCCTTCTGGTCTGATTCAAGAACATCTTGTATGGCTTTAGTTGCACTAAGAAATCGATGCTGGTTTTCACTTGAGATCTTTGAAAGCATCTCTTTGATTTCCTTTGTTGATCGTTCGTCAAGGTTTCTAAATGATTTTCTCCCTTTGGCAGTCAATCTCAGAATCCTCTGACGACTATCTCTTTCAGAACGCACTTTCTCAATGAGTCCCTCTTTTTCAAAAGTACTGAGAATACGACTCAGATAACTTGGATCGATATTGAGCTTTGCAACTAGATCCACTGAGATAATTCCATCTTGTTGAGCAAGTTCAAAGATTATGCGTGCCTGTATTAGCGAGAATCTAGTCTTTAGCAATCCCTTGTTGAGAAGACCAATACGTCTCGTGTAGAATCTATTGAATTTCCGAACTTCTGCAACACTCTGTTCGAGTTGGCTCTGAGCCATATTGTCCTCATCCTGAAATCTATTCTTGACTCTGTCAACTATATAGTTGACAATGTCAAATAGTTATCATTAATACAGATAAGTACTTTGAACGACGCTTCCTCACGTAAGGTCTGGTTGATTTGAGAAGTAATGGTTGGTGATCAGCGCCAGCAGGGCAAATGGTAAGGGGGGGGGAGTTATGAGGGCATGTTACAGAAAACAAATGCCCCATCAGCCACCTGACCACCATATTTCAAAGAACACAGGTTCCTAATAAGCATCACTCTCGGCGAAAATACCTTAGTTTGTGATAGCAAAAGGCTATTCAATAGAACTGCAGTCCTTTCCGTTATGGCGGACGATAATCACGAAGAGCATCGATACGATTTAGCAAGCAGCTGGGTTAAGGAAAAGATAGTTAAAATTGAAATTGAGGGAAAATCCGATTTTGAAGTAGCTACACCTCCTAATTTTTGGCCAGAAAGCCCCAAAGAAACCCTATCTCCTGAAGATTTGTTTGTTGCATCAGCAGTCTCTTGCTATGGCGTTTCACTTTCAGGAGTTTCAAAACGATTTCATGCTGAATTCACTTCTTTCAAAATAAGTGCAACAGGAACCCTGCATAAGGGTGAGTACGGTTGGGAATTTAAGCAAATCACAATTAAACCCACGATTATTGTTCCTACTCCCAAGGACAAGAAAAGGATGGAAAAAGCAGCAGAGCGAGCTCATAGGTATTGTGTGGTTTCAAACTCTATGAAATGTCCAGTACATCTAGATTTTGAGGTCATTGTTGAATGAATTGTACACACCGATAAGTTATTAACTATTTGAAATAAGTTATTAACATTATGACAGACCATGTGTACAACATTAGTACTCGTGTTACCCGCCCAATGTTCATCGGTGTGAAGATTCAAAACAATGATGAATTCGAGGTCACATCACCTCCGGACTGGTGGCCAGATGCTCCCGAAAAGCACCTCTCTCCCTACACTTTGTTATTAGCTGCATCTGCTTCCTGTTTCAGTCTTTCAACATTCAACGCAGCTGGTAGCCTGCATACATCATTTTCCAATATTGAAGTTGAATCGATAGGTACTATGACTGAGAATGATGATAAGGTGTGGAGCTTTGAAAAGATCGAATTGGCCGTCAAAGTGACTATTGATGATGAGTCACAGAAGGATAAAATTGGTCGAGCTATCGAAATGGCTCATAAGACATGTCCGGTGGCAAATTCACTGAATTGTCCTACACTTCTGCATTACGAGATCATTGTAGCTTGATAGAAAATGCGGATTAGAGTTGAGGTAATGGTATATCGACTGTGTATTCTTTTCCACATTGGCAATCTAGTTTGACTGACCAACGTTTTGGTAGTGGAACTTTGAACTCCTCAATTACTTCAGAAAGACTGGTCCTAATTCCTCGTATCAATTTTACATAGACATCAGCTAGGGTTGTTAGTTCCCGTGGAAAATCAAGGTCTGAGAGAAAATACTTGAACGCCTCTTTACACTCTGGGCAGGATGTGGAGAGGAGATTTGTTACGTCTCCACAATTGGAGCAGGTTATTTCATCTCTGCTCATTTTCGGTGCGATAGGAATATTCAGTGTTAGATCATTCTGATGACCGCAAACATAGCAGAAATATTTCAACGGTAACTCTGGCATCAAGATTACATCCTACAATTGATAGGAGAACCTAGGATTTTCTCTGCTAAAAACCTAGCTAATTTGTTGTTTAGAGAGAGTTTATGCATTGGCTACTACTTGACGATTAGGGACCATCAATGGGTCCAGGTTAACATCTATCCGTCGTGCGATCAATATGTCTGTGGTACCAAGTTTTTCAATTTCAACAAAAACATGGCTTCCAATTTCTAAGGTTTCATACCATGTAAATGAATCAACCTTTACCATTAGCTGTTGGCCATTTGGTTTTTCAATTCCTAGATAGCCGTACACTATTTGGCGACTTCCAAATACACCGAGCTCTTTGGATATGATTTTCCCTTCGATTGTATTTTCCATAATCCTCACTATCATTAACTATAGTTAACTAATAAGAAAAGGGTATGGGTTATGTCATTTTACTCATCAATGACTCGTAGGTTATCCGGGTAGAATTCTGCATTCTTAACGTATGAATCAACGTAGATGCTTATTGCCTTGCGAGCGGGATCGTCAGGTCCAAGTTCTCGCATCAATTTAGCTGGAATCCCTGCGTATACATTGTAGGGTTTTGTTTCTGTCTTGGTATGTAACAATGCGCAATTTCCAATTAGCACACCCTCAGAAACCTTACTCCCCAGCATGAGGACTGCACCCATTCCAATAGCGGCGTTATCTCCAATCTCTTCAGCATGGATTGATGCATTGTGTCCAATATTTACTCTCTTTCCGATCTTGGTTGTGAATCTTGGATCGGAATGAATCACTACACCATCCTGAACATTCGTTTCATCATCGATAACGATTGGCCCTCTATCTCCTCGAATCGAAACCATTGGTGCAACAAAGACCCGTTCTCCAATCTTCACATCACCAATTACTGATGCTTGTGGATGAATGAAGGCGGTTGAAGCGATTTCAGGTGTTTTGTTTCCAAGTGCATAGATTGTCATAACATTCAACTCTTCACAAGAACCCCAACATAAGGAACACCATTCTGGTATTTTCTCTACCATCATCTCTCTCTATGCTATATTCTGCCGTGATACCATCTGCAGCATCTTTCATTATCTCACTCCACGGGTCCGACATACGTGAAAAGTGCAGTTCATTGATGAAAAAACCTTCGATTGTTCGGGCTGAAACAATTATGCGAATTGTTATATCCAAGGACTGTATGATTTTACGATGCGGAGGGTTTCAAAATATGAGCACGCAAGATGAAGCTTCAAAATCGGAACGTTTTCCAGAAACTTCGATTACTATCTATGGTGGTAAAACTGATGAAGTTGGAAATGATGCCAAGAGTATTCTTGGTATAGCTGATGATGATTACTATGGGACCTGGCTAAGTATGGGTATTATGCGCCGACTGGGATTTCTTTTTGATGGCGGTGTTGAGAGTGCAGGTGGTCTGGGTGAGATTGTATGTATGTTTGCAATCTTGATTGCAATCTTAGCTATGTTTGCTTTTTGGAGTGTAGCAGTTGTCTTCATCGTTGTTATTGTGTTGACTATACTGAGTGGAGGTGCTGCGTACAAGTTCATTCGCGCAGTGTACATCACTGCTCCTATTTCGAACATGGAAACTTCCAAGATTGATGAGTTTGTTGCTAAACAGCTTACCCAAGGAAGATTTGTGAGAATCGAGGCGAAAACTGAACTTAGTCCAATCACACAAAGTGCTTCCACAGCTGCGCACGCTTTTCGAAGAGGAATTCAGCTCACACTCTTGATTGCGACAATCTTTCTGGTCACTGAAGTTATCTATTTCTTGATGAATCAACATTGGCTCTCAGGATTAAATGTCGCTACTGCAGACTTTGAGATTCTTGTTCTTACAATCTTTGGTGTTCTTTTCCTAGTTGGAGTAATTGTAATGGATATTGGAGTTCTGCTTAGGAGAAGAATTGCTAAAAGAATAGAATAAGTGGACTTCAGATCACGTCAAAGACAATCGCCCAGAATTCTCGTTCAGAAACCCCTGTTCTAAGGTCACGAAGGTCTCCTTTGATGTTCTCAAAGGCTGCATGGGATTGAACTATCTTCTGGTCCTCATGCGTTTTCTTCACCCTCTCAGTGATCTCTCTTGCCTGCTCGGGAGTTGCTTGTACACCGCCCATCTTTAGCAGGTACTCAACAAAGTGTCTACCAACGAATTTGCCAAGATGAAACTCTCTTTTTCGACCGACCTTAGATGGACTAATTGGTTCGTAGGTCATTGAGTGGGCTAATTGACCATGAGAATGGATTCCGCTTGAATGAGTAAATGCGTTATCACCACTGATTGATTTATGCAGTGGTAGCGGTACAATGAAATTCTTCTCTACAAGTCTAGAGAGTGAATACAATTTCTCTGTCTTAATTCCTGTATCGATCCCGTATAGTTCTTCCAGAGCCATAACAACTTCTTCAAAGGCTGCATTACCTGCTCTCTCACCGTATGCATTCACACAGACCTGAGGATATGTGACTCCCTCTTCTATTGCAGTCAGAGTGTTAGCAGTTGCTAGACCAAAATCATCATGGCAATGAACTGACATTGGAACCTTGTACTTGCTCTCAGTCCAAAGACGTGATTTGATCTCTTTCATGATATGTCGCATTACTTCAGGTCTGATGAAACCAACAGTATCTGCCACACAGATCTTGGCTGCTCCTGCATCAATTGCAGTTCGATATGCCTGACAGAGGAATTCCATGTCACTCCTTGTTGAGTCTTCAGCAATGTAATCAATAACAAGACCATGTTCTTTTCCAAACTCGATACACTCAGTCAATCGCTCAAGCATTTCTTCACGGGTCATTCTAAGTTGATACTTCAACCTGAAATCTGATGTTGCAATGAAAATTGGAACTTCATCGACACCTGCATCGATACAAGCTTCGATATCTGAGATAACCGCTCTTGCTGGTGCTGCAACACTTGCCTTCGCGAGACCCTCATTTGCGATTGCTTTGACTGATGCTTTCTCTGCTTCACTAACAGCTGGAAATCCTACAGCAACAATAGCAGTACCTACCTCATCTAGCATCTTGGCGATCTCGATCTTCTCATCGATTGTCAATGCTACACCAGGAGTCTGTTCACCATCCCTGAGTGTTTCATCCCAGATGTGTACTCTTTTTGGGAGTGACTTAGGCTTAGTATCTGGCACCTTGTTGTAGTTGACTGCCAATCCTGCCTTTTCTAGGGTTTCCATTGTTCTTGTCCACCTTGGGAACTGCACCTACTTGAATTGGTACTGTCCGAATTTTGGAATATTCTTCAGTGACTGATCAAGTTTGGCTATTTCCTTATTGAACTCTTGTTCTGTTAAGTGACCACCATCAAGGGCTGTCTTTGCTTTGCCTTTCTTGTATTCAACTTTTGCATTTTCTATATGTGCGAGTCTGAGTGCTGTAGCCATCTCTGGGGTTGCACCAGTCTTTTCACCAATACCTTCGAGCATTGGCATCCAGCATATCTCTTCTATGTGGAAGGCAAATTCAAGACCACGTTCAATGATTCTTTCCAACACTGGACACTTCTTCACTATAATGGTCTTTACCTGGACTGATACTTCTAGACCAATAGCTTCGAATATCTGACCAGCAATTTTAGCCGCATCTTCAGGTCCCTTTCCTCCTATCTTCTCCGCAATCTCTTCTCCCATTTGTTTGAAGCCACCGCTATAGCCTTCATACATGGACAGTGGACCTGTATTCTCACGTAGGCCCCACCAGAGTCCATCAATAAATGCTGTGAATCCAGTTTTCAGAATGTCAAAGTCAGTCATTTTTTACCCCCCTTTGCAAATGGTTTTCCCCATTTATTGAGGAAAGCTATCTCTTCTGGTCCTTGTCTTGGAGGTCCAAGAGTTCGCTCATTCTTTGCATAGCCTAGTGTCAAACAGAGGATTGGTACCCAATGTGGGGATGGAATCCCGAGTCTTTCAGAGACTGCACCTACATCATCAAAGTGATCTAGCTGCACTGATGATACACAGCTTCCTAAACCAAGAGAAGCTGCCGCGAGTGCCATATTCTCCAACATCATTGATCCTGCAATAACTGCATGACGTGGGCTCGACCATCCGTATACTCCACCAGTTCCTCGAAGGGTTGGCTGAGAATTACCTACATGTGTTTGGTCCACAGCGAGAACAAGTAAAACAGGAGCTCCATCTGTTTCTGCTTCTCCTTTGATATACTCAAAACGAGCTCCAGAAATAAGAATGTCAATAGTCCTTTCCAAGCTAGCTTTTGATTTGATATAGCTCAATCTTCGCTCAAGTTCTTCTCGGGGCGTAGCTCTTCCGAAAAGCAAGATTGTTCGGTCAACTGCCATTTGACCAATAAATTTCTGTGTTTTCTTATCGCGAACAACGATTACTCTCCAAGGTTGCTGATTCTCTGCACTTGGGGCAAAACCACCAGCTTCGATAACTTTGTAGATCAAGTCATCAGGTACATCCTTGGATGTGTCGTAATCTCTTATTGCACGACGATTCTTTATTGTTCGAAGGGTTTCGTTATCGTCCAAGGTTTTGATACTCCAGCCTTTGATGGCTTGGCCGAGTATTATCTTTCTTAAGTAAGTAACTCATAAAGAAAAACAGAAAGGAACTGCCTGATTTTTTCTCAGGCAGCTCACTTTGTTTACATTACTGGTGCATCTTTACCATCGTATTTGACATGGAAACCGGTATCGAGATTTGCACATTCTCTGAGAATATTACTTCCAGCCACAACACGTTGAATCTGATTTGTACCCTCGTATATCTGGAGAAGTTTTGCATCTCTCATGAGTTTCTCTGCTGGATACTCAATGATATAGCCGTAACCTCCCATGATCTGAACTGCGTCAATTGCATTCAGCATTGCTGCATCTGCAGCAACGAATTTAGCAAAGGCAGAATCTTTCGAGTTTCGCATGCCTTGATCTGCCATCCATGCAGCATAACGAGTAAGCTGTCTAGCACCTGCGGCTCGTGCACCCATATCGGCTAGCATGAAACTAATTCCTTGGAATTTGCCGATTGGCTGACCGAATTGATGGCGGATATTAGCGAACTTTGCAGATTCATCTACTGCTCTCTGAGCAACTCCAGTTGCGATAGCAGCAATTCCTGCTCTTGTTTTGTCCAGAGTGGTCATAGCTATTTTGAAACCATCACCTTCTTTCCCGACAAGACAATCTTTTGGAATTCGAGCATCTTCAAAGATCACTTCACTCTGAACAGAATTCTTCTGTCCCATTTTGTTTTCGATGTATCCAATCTTTGTAGCTTTACTCTTAGGTACCATGAAACATGAAAGTCCCTTGGTTTTCAGCTCAGGTTGAGTCGATGCGAAGACTGTGAAGAGTGATGCTTGAGGACCATTGGTTATGTAACACTTGAGCCCATTGACTACATACTCATCTCCATCCCTTTCTGCACGAGTAGCAACTGCTCCAGCATCA
>Ga0114923_10001565_pt1 | contig 15850 bp, 19 predicted proteins | sample SumtaG_FD_89578 | JGI IMG/M metagenome (GOLD analysis project Ga0114923, IMG submission 89578) | Deep subsurface microbial communities from Indian Ocean to uncover new lineages of life (NeLLi) - Sumatra_00157 metaG | ecosystem: Environmental > Aquatic > Marine > Oceanic > Sediment | place: near...
CGCCAAGCCGTTCCGGGTGGCTGGAACTCGCCCCGAACGGTGCCCGCAGAGGATTTGAGCCCCTCTGCGGGCGTTTTTGTACCCAAAGCCGATAGGAGAAAAATGAACTGGAAGAGCTTTTGGAGAGGATTCGGCAGTGCCTTTGACCTGTTTGGGTCATCTAATCGTCGAGTTGCCCGCAGGCCCATAAAGCCAATGACGGCTGAAGAGGCTTGGAGGGCCGATGGAAAATCAATCGCTGGTGATTGGCGAAAGGTCGGTAGTGACTTAGCCAGTGCAATGTCTAAAGCAAAAAATGAGAAACTGACCAAAAAATAAGTTGGTGTTCGGATAGGGAGAACCGTCCAAACCGTTACCAATATTCAGGAATCGTCAATTTTGAGGGTAAGGCGCCAGTTGAATAGATTGGGATACATGAACTAATGTCTAGCTACCTGATACTCAAGCGCCTCGACAGAATCCAGCAAAGCGTCAACGCCATGCGGGACGACATGACCGAGCTGGCTTTGAAGATCGAGACGAATACCGCATCCGTCGCTTCTCTTTTCGAAAAGGTTGAGTCATTGGCAGCCGATCAAGGATTCATCCCGATTGACGAAGAAATCGAATGCGACGGATGCGATCAGGCGTATTACGAGTCAGAAATGCAAAACTTAGCGGGGCACTGCCCTGAATGCGGAGAGGCGTTGGAATGATGCTGGAAACCTTCTTTGTCACCAAACAGGAATTTTCGCGGATCAGGGAATACACGGCGGAAGAGGCGGGGAGCGGCATGGATTGCGCGCTCCCTTATTTTTACCGGAACCATCATGGCCAGATGATTGGGCGCGGCTTTGGCGATTCTCTTGAGGCCGTGGTCTTGGAGATCATTTCAGACGATCCAGCCGACCGAATCAAACAGATGCGTGATGCCGGTAGGCAGTGCAGCGCGTGTTCAAGCCATGACATCACCCACGAAGTCGAGTATATTGCCAGCCAAGACGAAGACGGTCAGCGCACAGCCATATTGCATGTATGCGCGTCTTGTTACGGAAAAATCAGGGCGCAGGAATCAGAGGCGGTGAGCGTAGGATATTCAATTCCGGATAAGTCAATCGTGTTGAATGCGCAAAACCCATCAAGGAAAAAGCGCAGAGCAATGAAAAAGAAGCTTGGCACTTCGTATAAGCCGGTAAGCCGGAAAGAGATCAAGGCCAAGCGAAAAGCGCAAAGGCAATCAAGAAAAAGAGGACGCAGGAAATGACGAGAAAACGCGCGAACAGCCCAATGATCCCAGCAAGCGCAACCGTTGCGCCTGTAAGCAAAGATGAATCTTGCGGTAAAACCCGTTTCCCGCTATTCTCAAAACCGTAGAACCAATCCGGGACGGTTCATATGATCTTTACTGTGGATAAACGGCAAGTTGAGGGTGAATACATAAACTCTGCCTGTCGCCGCTTGCTACAAGATAAGTTTTTCACCTATACGAGTTTTAGTGACATGGAGCGGCTGCTCAAATACATGCGAGATCGGAGATTGTGGTTCAGCAAGCACTATGACCCGGACCGAAATCGAGTAGTCGCCTATGTGAACGTGCCGGTGCCGGATGCTGAGACGGGTGCAGACAATACCCATGTCTACGTTTCGGCGATCAATGAACCACAGGCCGTCGCCCTTTTGGGTATGCGGTTGGCTGAACTTGCCGAGATTTAGGAGCTGAAGATGGCCGATAATGCAAAACCGAACATGTCTGAGGCTGACGTTGAACGCATCAACATGAAGCTCAACGAGCTGAAGGTTCATTCCTCTATCGCTCGGTATAACACGGACACGCTATTCGGTAGACAATTCGAGGGCGACCGCAATCTCTATTCGTCCCTAGGATGGGAAGAATACCCGACCTATGCGACCTATGATGGGCAGTATCGCCGGGGCGGCATCGCCAAAACCGTTGTTGACATTGACCCGATTGATACTTGGCGTGGAGATATCAGGGTGGTTGCCCCACCTAACCAAGATGGCAACGCGCAACCAAATGCGGAGGCTTTTGAAAAGGGCTTTATCGAGCTGGCAGAACGAGTCAACCTGAAAGAGTACTTCCTCCGCGGAGACAAGCTTGCCGGTATCGGACAATACTCCGTGTTGCGACTCGGATTGCAGCAATCAGGAGATCAGGGCGACAACATGGAAGCTCAACCCGTCTCACCGAATACCGTTCAAGATCTTCTCTACGTCTCCGCCTATTCTCAGCCGAACGCCGACATCGTAAAGACTTTCAATGACCCACAAGAGCCGCGTTTCGGACAGGTCCAAGTTTATTCGATCACCGAGACCAACAACCAGAGCAAGGCCATCACAGGGGGCACTACCGTTCGCGGGCGCCGCATCGATCAAAACGCCGACCAAGGCGAGGGTCTTAGTTCCAACGTTCACGCCGACCGGATCATCCACATTGCCGAAAACTTGCTGGAAGACGAGATCTACGGAACGCCACGGCTCGAGAACATCCTAAACCATCTCTATGACCTGCAAAAGGTATCGGGCGGCTCGGCAGAGATGTATTGGCAGGGAGCATTTCCGGGATACATCTTCGAGCTCGATCCAGAAGCAGAACTGAGTCCCGACGATCTCCAGAAAATGGAGCAGGAAATCGACAAACGACTCCTGAACCTCAAGCGATACTTGAAAGTTCAGGGCGTGACCGTGAAAGATATGCGCCCCCAGGTCAGCGACCCAACATCACAAGTCAACATTCAGATTGACCAGATTGCAGGCGCAAGGCGTATCCCGAAACGGACCCTGCTTGGTTCGGAGCGCGGCGAGCTTTCAAGTGGTGCCGACGAATCCAATCGCCAGAAGCAGATTCAAAGTCGTCGCGAGAATGACTGCAATCGATGGGTCCGGGATTTCGTCGACAAGATGATGAAATACGGCGTGCTGCCGAAGGTAGATCATTACATTATCGATTGGCCGTCATTGGCCGACGAGAAGGCGAAGGAAAAGGCAGAGATCGCGCTCAACCGCTCCCGAGCAATCAAGGAATTCATGCAGGCCGGTGGTGAAAACGTCCTTCCATTCCAGTGGTTCTTTACCGAGGTAATGGATTGGCCGGAAGAAATGGCACGCGCCGCGGTCAATGCCCTCGAAGGCGTGTTTGAGGACGACGACGACGACGAGGATGACGATCTAATCGGTGATCCAGACCCAGATCGACGCGAACAGATGCACGCCGAATTGCGGGAGAGCATGCAGGCAGCGCTTCTTGAGATCGCAGCCAGTGCTGATTCGGACGACGATGACGAGGAGTAGCCGTGGCATGCAAAAAGCAAACTTGCGGCTGCGGTAAAACGCTATTCGACCCCGAGCTCTACGCACAAGCAATAGAGAACAGCGTCCAACTCAAAGCCAATCAGCGCAAAAGAAACCCGAAAAGCATCGACCCAACCCGGACCACGACGCTACAGAATCAATTTGTGCGCGCTATAAATCGCCGTTTGGCCGCTCTTCTGAAGGAGATCAGGACCGGGATCGTAACAAACGATACCTTCGGCCTTGGACCAGCCTTCAAGCGCAACCAGATAATCGCGGAAATCAGCCAGGACTTGGCGCCCGGCGCGTTTGCGTTCGAGACCGACGCTGCCAAGATCAAGGCTTTTGAAGACTGGCTTGATGATCGAGTAGAGAACGGCGTTCTTGCGGTGGATAGCAACGGTGATCGCTTTTCGGACGATTTCATTCGTCGAGCCGCAGATGCCGGAACAAGGCGCGCGCAAGAGGAAGTGGCCAAAGCCGGACCCGGCGTCGCTGCCGCTGCTCAAGGAACGGCAGGCGCCACTGCGCTGGCTGGGGGCGCAAGCGCAATCGGCGCGACTGCCACATCTGCCGGAACATCGCTGCCGTTGGCGCTTGCCCTTGGTGGTGGAATACCGGCTGAGCGGGTGGCTGCCCTATATACCAGAACTTTCAATGAACTCCGCGGCCTAACGGACGATATGAAAAACCGAATGCGCCGTGAGCTTGCCGAGGGATTGGCGGCTGGGGAAAATCCGCGTCAGGTCGCGCGCCGGATGTCGCAGGTAATTGGGATTTCGCGGCGAAGGGCACGTACCATTGCCCGTACCGAAATTGTCAGAGCTCATCATACAGGAAATATCACAGAGCTAAAGCGTCTTGGCATTGAAGGTGTCGGCGTTCGGGCAGAATGGGTTACGGCGGGGGATGATCGCGTTTGCCCGGATTGCGCCGCGTTGGAGGGGCGCGTTTTCAAGATCGAACAGATCGAAGCGCTGATTCCTCTCCACCCGAATTGCCGTTGCGTCGCCGTTCCGCTAGTAGAAGGCGGCACGCCACCAAGCGGCATGCCGGAAGGTGATTTTGTCACCAAGAAGTCAGACGGTAGCCCGCGCGGAAAACCTCGTGGCCTATTTGAAGAAGCAACCGGAGGCGCCAAGAAGCCCGGATTTACCTTTCCCGGACAGGATCCAGTAAAGGCGAACGAGGCACAGATCTCGACAATACTGGAGCACATCGAAGCAGAAGCGGGAACGGCGGTTGCTCAGCTATTTGGAGCATTGGCCCACTCGATTAGGTCAGAACTAAAGGCAAACCATGACCTTTTGAAAGGTGACAAGGGCGAAAGCATCCGCGGTATCCGTGGTTTTACCGGCGCAACAGGGGCAACAGGCCCCGCACCACAACATGAAATCAAAGGCAATTCTATTCGGTTCCAGAACCCAGACGGAACATGGGGCGATTGGATTGATTCCCCAAAAGGCGATAAGGGCGTTCGCGGCTATACCGGATCGAGCGGAAAAGATGGATTTCATGGAAATGACGGAGTAGACGGCAAGGATGGAAAGCGCGGCAAGGTAGGGCGCCGCGGCATGCGCGGCCCTCGGGGTCGTGATGGTAGGATTGGCGGCTTAGGCCCCATGCCAGATCATGAACTCAAGCTCAATGCTGAAGAAAAGGTCGTTGCGATTCGTTTTCAGCGACCCGGGAACAAATGGGGCGCTTGGCTTCACCTAAATGATGGCGAAGCGCCGCTCCCGGATGTACCGACAGGGGTCCGTGACATCAAGATTCGAGGCAGGCGCATATGTTTTCAGCTTCCAAATGGGCAATGGACTGATTGGATTCGATTCGGCGGCGGCGGCGGCGGAACGACAGGGATCCTTGGGGTGAATGTCGAACAGGACGGATCCAGCATACTGGAAGCGGCTACCTCGCTAAATTTTTCCGGTGGGGTTACGGTTACCGACGAAGGGGACGGAACTGCATCGATACAAATAGCCGACGTCGCAGCCACCTATCTGAACTATTTTCATATCATCGAAGACCAAGTCGTAACGATACCCGATCGTGTTCAAAGCTTGATTGCTGGTGAAAGACTAAACGAAGGCGAACTGGTAATAAACGGTGAAGCCGTAGAGATATGAACAGGAGAATAAATAATGACGACAACTGGTAGAAATGGCACACACCAATTATTGGGCAACACAAGCCCTGACGCCGCCGATAACGATTACGGTCGTTTGTTTTGGGATCCTGTGGCAAAACATTTCAAGCAAATCGACGAAAACGGCGTTATATCATCGCTAGTGCCCCAGCCAACATCGTGGGGAGATATCATCGGTCTGTTGAGTGATCAGATCGACCTGCAACTGGCGCTCGATGGCAAAAAGGACGATTTTACCGAAAATACGGCGTTCAATAAAGATTTCGGATCTTCTTCTGGCTCTGTATGCGAAGGAGATGATCCCAGGCTGTCGGACAACAGGGATCCCACCGCCCATGCATCATCGCATGAATCTGGCGGGGCTGATGAGATTGATGTCGCCGGTTTATCTGGAGTATTGGCAGATAACCAAAAAGTATCGACCGATGCGAGCATTACTGGCACTGGCGAGACTGGTTCGCCGTTATCGGCTCAAACCGCACTCGATTTGAAAGAAGACGCGGCGAACAAGGGTGCCGCCAATGGATACTGCCCTCTGGATGCGACCAGCTTAGTGCCTCTTGCCAATTTGCCCGACTCAGTCAAGACCGGCAGTGAATACAAAGGCGCGTATAATGCTTCCACGAACACGCCTACGGTTTCCGACGGAGTAGGTTCGAACGGAGACTATTATCGAGTTTCGACGGCGGGTTCGCAAGATTTTGGAAGCGGAACAATAGCAATGCTCGTTGGGGATTTGATCATCTACAACGACTCGTTGTCCATCTGGCAAAGAGTTGCCGGAAATCCGGATTTGGTGCAATCGGTTGCAGGCAAGCAGGGTGTTGTCACTCTAGATAAGGCAGATGTTGGATTGTCAAATGTAGACAATACCTCGGACGCGGACAAGCCTATCTCAACCGCTACTCAACTGGCGCTTGACGGGAAGAAAGACGACTTTTCGGAGAACACCGCATTCAATAAAGATTTTGGCTCGACTGCCGGAGAAGTATGCGAAGGCAACGACCCAAGGCTATCCGACAGTCGTACCCCAACATCGCACGCCGCTTCGCACGAGCAGGGCGGCAGCGACGAAATCGACGTTACTGGCCTATCTGGAGTTTTGTCAGATAACCAGAATGTTGCCACCGACGCAAGTATTGCGGGAGACGGCAGCACAACCCCTTTGTCGGTAAACTTTGGCGTGACTTCGGGCGTGGCCTGCGAAGGTAATGACGCGCGATTGAGCGACGCCAGGACGCCAACAGGTGCAGCGGGTGGCGATCTGGCCGGAACCTACCCTAATCCTACGCTCGGGACTAGCGGTGTAACCCCCGGATCTTATACAAATCCATCGATAACCGTAGACGCGAAAGGGCGCATCACAAACGCCACTTCTGGCCCATCGTCCGGGGATGTGGTTGGGCCAGCATCCGCTTTGGATCTTGAAGTTGCCGTATTTGACGGCACCACGGGCAAGGCTGTCAAAGGTTCTGGTGTTCGCAATTACGGCTCGTCTGCAAGCGACCCCGCTTCACCATCTCCGAACGACGGCGATACGTATTACAATACCGCGATTTCCAAGCAGATGATCTACGACTCCACAAGGACGAAATGGCTCAGCGTAGAGTCGGCCCAGATAGCCTTTGGGCGGCAAGGCAATACCGGCGCGGGCGCTTATTATCGTGGAATAGATCGACGGCCCTTCACCGCTGCGCGCGGCAGGGTAGCCGAATTCAATGGGACTGTAGTGGCGATAACCTATGTCCGCAACGATGCAGACGCGGCAACCTTCGAAGCTACTGCAAACGGTACTTCCATTGCTACGCTTGCAAGTTCTGCGAACTCCGGAAAGGACAAAACTCTAAACGCTGACTTTTCAGAAGATAATATTTTGGGCGTGCGCAATCAGGCGGGCGGCAATACCACCTCCGGAGTTATGGGGTGGGTAACTATTAGGTGGAGGGCATAACCATGAGTGTAATCATTGCAAAAAATCAGACCGCATCGGTTCTGACTTTGAATTCGATTCCGGTGCCAAACAACCAAATACCGTCGTCAGGACAAGTCACCCTAAGTGACTATGCCACCCTGAGCGAGATACAAGAAAGCGAAGAAATAGACGCTTTTTTGGTCGCCGGTGACATTATACTGAATGTTGACGGTGCGGATTTGACCGTGGCCGAAAGCCGAATCTACGGCACTCCGCTTACGGTTGCATCACTCTCACAGGTGGACTCCGGAACCGATTCCGATATAGCCGTTTCTCCGTATACTTTGGCAAACTCTCAAATGGCTAGCGATGTTACTGCCAATAACTCAAAGGTGAGCTTCCCAGAAGCTCCTAGCGACGGGAAAGAATATGCGCGCAAGGATTCAGGGTGGGAGGAAATTACGATACCTGCCTCGGATGCGTTGCCCGTAATCGTTCTGAAAAGTACAGACGATACACAGACATTTTCTAGGCCTTCTCCGCTGACCGTGCCATGGAATGCCGAAAAGGCCAACCACAAGGATTCAGCGTTTGGGCATAGCACCACGACTAACAACTCGCGAATAACGGTGCAAGAGGATGGCACATACCAGTTCGGCGGGACGATACGAGTACTGAACACGTCGAGCCAGCGGACCCAACCTCGAATTACGGTAAAAATCAACGGCATAGAGCAAGATTGGAATTTAGCGTCAGGATATATCAGGAACTCGGGAAGCGCATCCGATTACTGGAGTCTAGCCTTTGTTTTTGAGCCCCAGAAACTGGTAGACGCTGACTACATCGAGCTGGTGCTCACGCACGAATCTTCGAACCCAACAACCTTTACTTCTACATTTATTGGAACCGATTCCTCTTTTTGGGGGATAAAATTGCAGGGTTCCAAGGGTGAAAAAGGTGATACCGGTAGCGGGTCGACCGTGGATGTAGAAAAGAACTCGGTAAGCGTTGGAAGTGCCACGGTCTTGGATTTTCAAGGCAACATGCCCGTAACGGAAAGCAGCGGGCAGGTTTCTGTAGAGATCGGCAACTACGCCCATTCCTCGGGAATCACTCAAATGCCAGATTCCCAAATTTTGCGATACACGGAAACCGGAGGCGCTGCTGTTGAGTTCCACGACTTCGACCCGGGTTCAGCGAATGCGCTATTTCTCAATCCCGGTACCCAAGATAGAGATTTCACTGGCATAGTCGCTCCTGCAAGCGGCGTGAACAGAATCATTTTTATCGTAAATACAGGAACTAACAAAAAGTTGAAGTTCAAGGATAACGATAACGGATCCGTTGCGAGCAATCGATTCCTGTTGCCGGACGGGGCTGATTTCGATTTAGTGAAAAAAGGTTCAGTGCAGTTTGTCTATGACCACAACGTGAATCGATGGGTTTCTTGGTCTTATTATTAGGAGTTGATTTATGAAAACGTTCTACAGGGAAGACGGCGAAGAATTACCGTCGGTGATTTACACCGAGGAAGGCAACCAGCCACTTGGGTTCTCTCCATTGGTAGATGCTGAGGAGGTCAAGGTCGCTCTTGCAGCCTTATACAAAAAAAGGACGGCAGACGGAGTGGATTTCTTCAACCAGTTTCGCCTCGATCTTGCCGCTGAATTCGAGTCGGGCGCTCTTACGATTGCTGACGCACATTTCATCGAGACGAAACTCGCCAATGTGAAAGCTTTCCTCCTTTCCGGTGATTGGGCGACTGCGGAGTACGAAATACAGCAGACCTTGGTAGAAGGAGCATACACCGATTCGCTGAAAGATTCGCTTCTTTCGAGCGTCAGTTTATATGTGGCTGACAATTATTAGAGCGGCAATTGCGTGTTTTTTCGTATTGTAAACGGCTACACGCAAGAGAAGACTGATAAGCTACACTCTGGAATCAAATCATCCGTGCCCGCCAACTATTGATAAGCGCAACGGTTGCGCTCGGTAGAATCTCCGAAATTTGTACGCCCTAAACTCCTGCTATATGGATACCACCGAGGGCAACAACCACGGAGATTCTAGATGCTTCATCTCAAAGCCAACCTTTCCAGTGATATTCGCCGTGAAGTAAAAGACGGTCGCGAATATCTCGTAGCACCGACAATCCTCATCAATGAGGGCGTGTTGAAAGGGGTTCACTACCCCGCAGAAGAGCTTCAAAAATACCCAGGCGCTTGGAACGGTCGGCCATTGACTCTCGGCCATCCGATACGGAACAACCAGAATGTCAGCGCGAATCATCCTGACGTTCTCGAGAACGACACCGTCGGGCAGCTGTTCAAAGTCAACTTCCAAGCCCGTGGCACCAAGAACCCGGCGCGATTGAAAGGTGAAGCGTGGTTCGACGTCGAAAAGATCAAGACGCTTTCTGATAACGGCAACCCCAAGGCGAAAGCCCTCGCAAAGAAGCTCGCAAACGGCGAGGACATCGACGTATCGACTGGACTTGTCACCGAAGACAAATTTGGTAACGGCAAATTCAACGGCAAGGAATACAACGTCATTGCCAGAAACCACAGCCCCGATCACCTCGCCATTCTCCCACTAAGCAAGGGGGCATGCAGCAATGCAGACGGTTGCGGCTTGCCCCGCGTCAATAGCGCCGACGACCAATCACCACAAGTTGACCAAGAGGCATTGATCTCGAAAATGGTAAACCGTTTCACATCGGCAATCGGCAGCATGCTTGGAGTCAAGAACAACGAGCTGACAAGCAATGACAAGCGAGTAGCGCTCGAGCGTCTATTGATGCAGAAGACGATGCCTCAAATGGGTCAGTACCTATACGTCGAAGACTTCAAAGACGATTACGTCATCTACATGTGGACCGACGAGAATATCGGGACGGAAAAGAAGACGACGCGCAAGCTTATGCGCCGGACCTATTCAGTTGACATGAACGACAACATCACGATCAACGACGACGCCGTCGAAGTGAATCGTAAGACGGATTACGTCGAACAAACGAACCAGTCTCCCAACCCTCCGCTGCCCGTCACGGTGAACGCGGAAAAAACAAACAGCAAAGGAAACCCGACTATGACCAAAGAGGACAAAGTCGACGCTGTCATCAAGCATGACGGCAATGCGTTCGCCGAAGAGGACCGCGCCACGCTGATGAAGCTGAATGAGGCGGACCTCGATCAGCATCTCAAGGCAGAGGAAAGCCCCGAAAGCGAAGAAACCAAGGTCAAGGCAAACGACGCCGGTTGCGGTTGTGGTGGTAGCACCGACCAAAAGACCAACGCTTCGCCGCTCACCGAAGAGCGCATCGTTCAGCTCGTTGGTACCACGATTGAGAAGGTCGTGCCCAAGCTGTTCGCCAAGGCAAACGCCGCAGCACAAGCTGCCCCAATTCGCGAACGCTTGAAAGCAAATGATGCTTGCGTTCTTTCCGACGAAGATCTCGACAAGCTCGACGCCGATGGCCTCGATCGCTTGGAGCGTTCTTTGAACCCAGGTGTTTACAGCGGTCGCGGTTCCATCCGTGCCAACGCTGGCGCCGGTGAGGAAATTCCTGATATGGCCCCTCTTTTTGCGTCTGACGACGCGAAGTAAGCGGTATCGCCCCGAACCACAACGATAGAAGAGGAAAAATCACATGGGCCTCCAAAATCAAACTGTCATTCTCTACGGCGATCCTTCTTTCCAGGAAGCTACCGCAGAGGGTGTCATCACTCCCGGATTTCTGTGCTTGCACACTTCGGGGGGTGGCGTTATCGCGAATAACGTCGCACAAGATCCAAACCCGCTGCCAATGTTCGCCCACGAGGACGATTTGCGCGGTGGTTGCTTGACTGACGATTACGCGATTGGCGCCGTCACCAAGACCGTCACCGCTCAAAATGGCGACCGTATCAATGCGGTAGCCGGTGCAGTCGTGGCAGTTGGTGAAACCGTCGAAAGCGCCGGCAACGGCAAACTGATTCCTGTTACCACTGGTAAGGGAATTGGTATTGCTCGCGAAGCAGCTGCCGCAGACGGCGACTGGTTCGAAATCGAGATCATCTAACCCCGGCTGTAGCCGATAAACCAAAAAGGAAAGAAACACCATGCATGCACTAGTTGGTATGAATGATTCGCTCTTCCAAGGCGCAGGCGGGGGCAGTGTTGCTCAGAAATTGCTCGCCAGCAATTTCAAAATCAACGCTCTCCGTACAAACGCCAGCCTCCGCAAGGATGAGTGGGAACTTCTCGACTCCGTTATCGTTCAGGTCGCCCGGATTCGTCTCCGTGCGGTTGCTGACTTGATGACCCGTGGCCTCGTCTACCGTGTGAACGGTATGCGTACCTCCGTTTTGCAATGGCAAACCCAGAGCAAGACGCAAGAAGTCTTCACCAGTATGGACCCACAAGTCCGCGGCAACAACGAGCAGGTCATTTTCGGCCTCGAGAATCTGCCGCTGCCGATCTTCCACACTGATTATCAGTTGGGCGCTCGCAAGCTGGAGACCAGCCGCAACGGTGGTCAGCCATTGGACACGATCCTCGCACAGCAAGCATCGTTGAACATCGCCGAGAAGGTTGAAGACACTTATGTCAACGGCCTTGGCAACTACACCTATGGAAACGGTACGATCTACGGTTTGACGGATCACCCGAACCGCAAGACCGTCGTTCTCGGCACGCCTTGGACTGACCCTCTCGTAACCGGTGAGGACATTCTTCAGCAAGTTTGCGAAATGAAGCAAGAGCTGATCAACTCCAAGAAGTACGGCCCGTACGTTCTGTACATCCCGACTGCCTACGAAACGAAGATGGACAAAGACTTCAAGACCGATGGCGACTTGACGATCCGTGAGCGGATTCTCCAGTTGTCCAATGTCGAAGCGGTCACCGTCGTCGATTCTCTGCCAAACAACAACGTTATTCTGCTCCAATTGACGGCGGATAACGTTCAGATGGTAGAAGGTATGCCCATGAACAACGTTCAATGGGATACAAACGCTGGCATGTCCCTGCACTTCAAGGTTATGACCATCATGGTTCCGCGTTTCTTCGTGGATCAAGACGGTAACCTTGGCGTCTGTCACCTCTCCTAAGAGAGTCTGATTCGGGGGCGGCGGTGACAGTAAGCACCGTTCGCCCCCTCGCTTCACTATTTCAACACGAGAGAGCTAAACCATGAGCACCAAGAAACCATTTTGTGAGTACCGCGTAAAAGCGGGCACGATTCGTTACGAAGGCAAGACCTACAAGGCCGGTCAAACCTTCACCGCATATCAAGATCTTTCGCACATCAAGAACAAGCTCGTCCGCGTCGGCAGCCCAGAAGATCAACAGGACGCCCCACTCCGCGGCCCTGTCGGTCCAAAGATCGTCAAGAGCGACGAGGATGAAGGTCGCTACGACGTCATCGGCGCCGACGGCGAAAAGGCAAACGAGAAGTCGCTTACCAAAAAGCAGGCCGCCGCACTTGTCGGGCAATTGATCCTGGCTGACTTGGACGACGACGAAGAAGAAAACGAAGACGAAGATTAGAATCAAATTCGATAATACGACTTCAGGGGCTCGCTCGTCCAACAGGGCGGCGGGCCTTTTTCACAAGCAAGAAGAGCACACCAAATGAGCACCCTTTCAGTAACGCTAGATGACGTCAAATGCATCATCGACTTGGATCCGAACGTATCGGATACTTGTTGGCAAGCGATTCTGGATGATGCTTGTGACTTCGTTCTTGCACTTGGCATTGATGAGGAGTGCGGCGAAGACCGTGCATCGGCAGTAGCGAAATATCTTGCCGCTCACATGATGACCTTTCGGGATCCTCGGCAGACCGAACAGGAAATCGACGACGCCAAAGACAAATACACCGATAAGCATATCGGTGCCGGTTTCGAATCCAGTGTTTACGGCCAAATGGCGAAGCGTATGGATTGCACCGGACAGCTTGCCGACCTTGATGACGAGGCCAATAACGGCACCGTGCAGCCCAAACATATCTTCTGTTCTGCTGGAAGGTAGGGAGGCTAACGGTGCCTAGCGTACGAATCAAGGCAACGAGACAATCCACGGCGGTCTATTGGCCGCCTTCTACGGATGAGTTCAACGCTGATGGATCTCCGGCTTTCGGAACAGCCGTCGAGGTTCCGTGCCGCTGGCGTGACGACGTCAGGACGGTGCCACAGAATGATCAGACCGTAGTCGAGCAGGCCGCCGTGGTTTACCCTGATATTTCCGTGGTTGAGCCGGTTCAGTTCGGCTACATGGTCGAGGGCACGCTTGCTGGTGTGCCGAACGTCAATGACCCCGTAGAAAGCGGGGCCTATCAAATTTTCCAACTGAAGGACACACAGTCCATCGTCGGCCAAGAGCGTTTTTACAAGGTGTGGATCGGGCAATGGCAGGGCTGAGAATAAAAGTGAATACGCGTAGTGCGTTCGCTGGCTTGAAGCGCGCAAACAAGACGCTCGGTCGCCAGTTCTCAATAGGTCTGAGAAAGGCTGCCCTCGTACTCAAAGCCGAAAGTGTGCGGATCACCCCGGTCGACACCGGCAATCTACGCAACAGCGCCTATACCAATTTCAGAAAAACGGGCTTCGACACTACTGCGCTCGTTGCGTATGCGGCCAACTATTCGATTTTCGTTCATGAGATCACGACATCCCGCCATGCAGCTGGAACATCTGCGAAGTTTCTCGAAAAGACCTACAAGCGCATGATCAATGATGGTACGCTTGTTCGGATTGTGGCTAAGGAGATGGGCGCATGAGTGACGTGACTCTTCATTCTCCGGAACAGATCGTGCAGCAAATGCTTATCGATAACGGATTCGGCGATACGCCGGGCGCCGCGGCGGATTGGCCCGTCTACTATGCACATTTGCCGGACGCAAAAGGTAAACAGGTGATAGGCGTGATTTCCACTGACGGCATCAAGGATGGTCGGATCATGCGCGATAACATTCAAGATCATGAAGGCATCCAAGTCATTTGCCGAGGCAAGCGTTTGCAACAGAGTCCGCCACAGACAAAAGCTCGTCAAATTGCCCAATATTTCGATACACTTTCCCGCGTGACCGTCTCAATCGACGGCACTGACTATCTCGTTCAAGCGATCAGCCGCATTTCGCCGGTACTCGGCCTCGGCTTGGACGGTACCGGCAAAACCTTGCAACGATACTCGTTCGCAATCAACGCAACTATCACAGTAGAGGAGGTTTGAAATGCCTAGGCTGAAAGACGGATTCAAGACAGTCATCAACATTGGTGGCACCAACATTTTCGAGATGGAGGTTCAGCCTCCAGGTCTTGAGGGTGGCGATGCCATCGAAACGACCACAATGCGGAATGTGAGTCGCCGCACAAAGGCAGCACGCCAGCTTATTGAAATGACCAACGGCTCGCTAACCGTTGCCTATGATCCGGCATCATATAGCTCGCTGAAGTCACAGATCAACAACAATCAGGAATTGACCGTCACCTTTCCTGATTTGTCGACGCTCCAATTCTGGGGATATCTCAAGAACTTCATTCCTAACCCATTGGTTGAAGGTGAGATGCCTACCGCAGAATGCGAAATCGTTGGAACGCTATCTGATAACGATTGTGTTGAGCAGGACTGGGTATACACCGCAGCTCCGTAATCACGCCGAGCCGTCGGTCAGCTGGATGGCCGACGGCTTCCCATCCCTTTCACCTAATCACAAACGAGAGAGCATAAAATGGAAGCACTGACATTCGTAGGCGAAAACAAATCGATACCCGTGACCCTTACCTTTGAAACCGAAGAGGATATGGATTTCAAGCTGGTTGAGATGAATGGCTTGCAGCGCGAGCGGTATATCGACCAGTTGCGGAAACGCATGGATAAAAAGGGCAACCCCACGAAAATGGAAGGCATGCAGGGCGATATTGTTGCTCAATGCCTGAAGGACCAAGAAGGCAAGCCCGTTGATCGCAAGACGATTGATCAGCTCCCCACCAATGTCCTCGAGGCGCTAGCGTCTGCCGCCGCCGAGCTTTGCGGTATTGTTGCGCCCGTCAGCGTTCAACCCCTCTATAATCACGTCGACAAGCTACGCGAGATGTGCTTCAACAGCAAAGAAACACTTGACGAGCTAGACGCCCTTGAAGTCACGCTAAAAAACATCGTCGGAGAAGACAAGAAAGAGGAATCGGAGGGAAACGGGTAGAGGGTGACGAATATTGGTGGTTTCGGCTTGCCTCTCACCTCCGAATGGCACTTGACGAATGCAAGCTCAAACACACCTATTCGCAACTCACCCGATGGATCGACTACCTAATACAAGAAGAACTCGAAGAACTAAACCGACGCGAGAAATTTGAATTTTACCATGCGCAAACTGCCGCGGAGTTACGAAGGATAGCCGCGATAATTACTGGCGGGAACCCGCGAAAAGTAGAGGACGAAACATTCCTCATAAAATGGAAGAACGCAGCGAACCAAGAGCCTGAACGGGAAATGACCAAAGAAGAAATCACAGAGAGATC
>Ga0114923_10001566_pt1 | contig 15833 bp, 12 predicted proteins | sample SumtaG_FD_89578 | JGI IMG/M metagenome (GOLD analysis project Ga0114923, IMG submission 89578) | Deep subsurface microbial communities from Indian Ocean to uncover new lineages of life (NeLLi) - Sumatra_00157 metaG | ecosystem: Environmental > Aquatic > Marine > Oceanic > Sediment | place: near...
AACACACCATTAGCAGACATTACGCCCACTTTAGCCGGAAGCGCAGATTATGAGGTCACTAACTCACGGCTAAAAAGAAGAAGATACCTGAGAAATATCAAAGATGGATCGATGCCCGGAAGAGATACCATCTTTCTCATGCCCACATACAGATGGCCAGGGAATTAGGCATGAACCCCAAGAAGTTTGGCAGCCTTGCCAACACCAAACAGGAACCCTGGAAATTGCCTTTGCCCAATTTTATTGAGGAGCTTTATTTCAAACATTTCAAGAAAAATCAGCCCGATAATGTGCGATCCATTGAGCAGATGGTTAAAGACTATAACAGGAAAAAAGAAGAGCGCAGAGAACGGAGACAAAAGGAAAAAGAATCACAGCAATTAAGTGAAGACGTAATCCAATCATAGAAACCGATTTGAACAATCGATTTCTAACAATTATCTTCTCTTGATCTCCCCCCCCCCCTCTGGAGCAATAAAATCTGCCTTCCTTGGCAGATTTTATTGCTTATTGTAAAGAGAGGCGACAGGACGTCGCCGAACGTCCGAAAAGTAGTGTTTCATCGGATTCGATAAAGACATACTCCGATCCCCAACCCTCTCGTTAGCACTTTCGGCAAGCCGGAAGTGTTAAGGAGTTTTATAGTGTAACCGAATGCGATTCTACCGGATGGAATAATTCACCCACACGAGCAACTGACCTGCAGAGCTGACCAATCAGCCTGATCGGTACGCCGTCGGGCCGCCCACGGCGAGGGCCAGGGCTTACGCACGCTTGCCGAAAAGATTCCCATATTCTTGCTGAATCTGGTTAAAATTGGCCGGCCGCTTCCGGGGCTTGATGACGCATAAAATGTCTCGTTATGAGACTACCAGAGCTTCATGTCCTATTCCAACTGCTCGACCTGCTTGCCTTCAACGGCGATGACGGAAAGGATGCCCCTGTACTTCTTGTCCCAGCCGATCTACGATGATCTCGCCGATAGCCGCCGCCGATATGTTGTGCGAAATCATCTTTTGGATCCGCTTCCCTCGGTATTTGAAACAAGTTATTAACTTATTTAGATTTGGAAAAAAACGGGTCCTGTATTAGATTGCCTTGGGTCGGTATAAGTCCCATTAATCGTGAAATCTCCTGGGCAGTATAGCGGGTGGCTAAAGCCATACTTTTCAAACGCTTTCCAATTATCTCCGGATCTGTCCCGGATACACTGCAAGCGCCTATGATTTGCGTATATTCATTAAATATTGGAGCGCCCACACAGAACGCGCTCGGGTCGTGCTCACCAGTGTCAATAGAGAATCCTCGTTGTCTAGTAGCTTCCAACTCCTTATATAGTCTATCAGCATCAGTAATTGTCTTAGCGGTACACTGTGGCAGACCAACCCGTTCAATAATTTTCGCCAGATTTTCTTTCAGCAAATAGGCGAGAATTGCTTTACCAACCCCAGTACAGTGAAGAAGGATGCGTTCACCGACAGCAGGCCGGGCAAGCAATCTGTGTGCCGACTCAATGGCATATATATAGAGAGAATAATCACCATCAAGAACAGTTAGATATACTGTTTCCCCGAAGTGATCAAAAAGGGTCCGCAAAAACGGAGCTGCACGATCACGTATCTGGATGTTAACACGCACGTTTTGAGTGAGAGGGATTATAGCGGTTCCTAATGCATAGAGTCCTTTTCCAGATTTTTCGATAAAACCCTGCGATTGAAGAGTATTCAAGAGGGCATGGATCGTGGTTTTCGGATATCCTAATTGTATGCTTATTTCGTTTAAACTGAGGAAAGGTCGATTGTGGCTAAAGAGTCGTAATATTTCAATTGTTTTTAAAACGGAGTTAATCATACCACGATATCCTTCTAAACCAAATTGTATTCTAATTAAAATTTTTTATTCGTCCATACGAATTATATATACTATGTATATTGGTTCAACCATACTAAAAACAATTCTATAATGTAGAACAAAATTATCAGTTCCATCAGCAGGTAGGTCACAATAGTAATATCAAAGACTGCTGTTATGCAAGACACCACAAATATATTTATCCGATAAATATTTCCAGCTCCGTTGCAAGTGAAGAGCTCAGTACCCTAAAGAAAGAATGTAGATATCTTATTTATTTTTAATCGCAACAAACGGGTCCTGTATTAGATTGCCTTGGGTCGGTATAAGTCCCATTAATCGTGAAATCTCCTGGGCAGTATAGCGGGTGGCTAAAGCCATACTTTTCAAACGACTTCCAATTATCTCCGGATCTGTCCCGGATACACTGCAAGCGCCTATAATTTGCGCATATTCATTAAATATTGGAGCGCCCACACAAAATGTGTTTTCTTCATGCTCGCTATCATCAACAGAGAATCCTCGCTGCACAGTTGCTTCCAGCTCTTTATACAGCTTATCAGCATCAGTAATTGTCTTAGCGGTACACTGCTGCAGGCCTACCCGGTCGATTATTTGGGCCACATCTTCTTTCGGTAAATGGGCGAGAATCGCTTTACCAACCCCGGTACAGTGAAGAAATATGCGTTCACCGATAGCAGGCCTAGCAAGCAATCTATGTGCTGACTCAATGGCATATATATAGAGGCAATAATCACCATTAAGAACAGTTAGGTATACCGATTCCCCGAAGTGATCGAAAAGAGTTCTTAAAAATGGAGCCGCTCGATCCCGTATCTGGATGTTAACACGCACGTTTTGAGTGAGAGGGATTATAGCGGTTCCTAATGCATAGAGTCCTTTTCCAGATTTTTCGATAAAACCCTGCGATTTAAGCGTATTCAAGAAGGCATGGATCGTGGTTTTCGGATATCCCAATTGTATGCTTATTTCGCTTAAACTGAGGAAAGGTTGATTGTGACTAAAGAGTCGTAAGATTTCAATTGTTTTTAAAACGGAATTGATCATATCAAGATATCCTTCTAAATCAAGTTGTATTCTGACTCCAACAGTTTTATTATTATAAATAAATTCATTAACGATTAATAGTATACATATATTTGGGATGTTAATCAATAATAATGAAATTAATTCCTTAATAAAGAACAATATAATTTTTTTCATGATTTGTATGATGCAAATGATTTTGACGGAGTGAGTCAATTGCCCTATTTACTTTCAGTATAATAAATTACAGTTTCAATTAGTTAATTGAAACGTTCGTTCTCATGCTTTTCTCTCAAAGTAATTTTGTTTATCAGCCATATTCCTATAAAAAAATACATTTAGCTATTGACAAATTACGATTATATTAATAGAATATAATTCGTTAATACAGAATATTGTCTAAGATATAGAACAAAGTACCCTTTATAGGGGACTTAATATTTTAGTATAGGAGGTTCTCAGATGAAGAAGAGAATCACAAAAACTGTTGGAAGATCGCACAGAAAAATCGCAACCGGAGCATTAGTAATCTTTCTAATCTTCACCCTCTGTGTGGTTTCATTTGCAGGTGGCACGAAAGAAACAGTTGAATCTCCAACTGCGGAGGAAGCAGCTACAACAAAAAAGCAGGCTGATATCCCGGTGCGAATACTCTACGGACCCCACGCACGTGTAACACCTGGTCATTTAACAGAAGCCGGGGGATTGGCGATAAACAGCAATGTCTATGATTGGCTCTTCCGTATAGACAAAAAAGGTGACGTCATAGGTTCCCTCGTAGAATCTTACGATGTATCGCCAGATGCAAAAATCTGGACATTTAAACTACGCAAGAATGTAAAATTCCATCACGGGACTAAGTTTACGGCAAAGGACGTTATATTCACAATCGAACGTTGGCTCGATGAAAGCCTGGGGATACCTCTACGAAGTACTTTCGACCCACTTCTCGATAGAATGGAGGAAGTGGACAAATATACCGTCCGCTTCTATCTGACCAGACCCGACCTGGATTTCAATCTGAAATTTCTGGATTATAACGCTGCTATCGTGTCGCATGAATACGATTATGAACAATTGGGTGAAACCAAACCCTCTGGAACTGGAGCTTTCCAAATCGAAAAGTTTGTGCCCCGCGAACGGGTAGTCCTCAAGGCCTTTACAGATTATTGGAAAACTGACGACCAGGGCAATTCGTTGCCATATATTAACACACTCGAAATTCTTTTTGTGCCAGAAAAGGAAACGCAGATTAACATGCTGGAATCCGGTCAAGCCGACGTTGTGACTGATATCACAGTCGATCAATACATGCGTCTGGAGGACAATCCAGCTACCACAGGGATGTATGTTGATCATCGTGCTCATCTAGGTCTCTTTATGCGAGTTGATCAAGAACCTTTTACTGATAATCGTGTACGTTTGGCGATGAAATACGTTGTGGATAGAGAGAAAATGCGTGAGTCGGTAAATTTTGGTAGAGGCCTGATTGCCAACGATCATCCAATTAAGCCAGACGATGTATATTATGATGACCTGGGAGGCATTCGGCAACAAGACATTGAAAAAGCCAAAGCCCTATTGACCGAAGCCGGATACCCGGATGGTCTTGAATTAGAACTTTTTTTAATGTCTGACATGCCCCCCTCCCTGGACTGGGCGCTTGCCTATCAACAGATGGCAGCGAAGGCTGGCATTAAAATAGAACTCAGAGCCACCACGCAGGATATATACTATGCCAAATATTGGATGGATGCTCCGTTAAAATTGACACACTGGGGACACAGAGAAGATATAACCATGCTTTTTAATGTCAGAGATATAAGCGACGGAGCATGGAATGAAACTCGCTATGCCAATTCAGAATTTGATAAAAATGTCAATAAAGTGGCAGCGGCAACAACTGCAGAAAAAAAGAAGGAATACTTCAGCAAGATTCAAAAGATACTTCATGAAGAAGGACCCTATGTCATTCCGTTTTTCGTCCCTTATTTCGGTGGTTGTTCGAATCGTACCGAAGGTTTCTACATGAACAGAAATTTTATAAACGACTATCGATATATAAAATTTAAGAGTTAACTATAGCTGGGAGCCCCTATCAATTTGGGCTACTATAAATTGGGGGGCTCCCTTATACTCATAACCGTGATGAAAAATAGAAATTCAAATATAAAGAGTTAGAGCGGAGCTGAGATGATCCAATACATAATAAACCGAATCATCTTCATAATCATCGCGTTACTGATCGCCTCAGTACTTATTTTCATCATCACCGAGATCATCCCCGGTGATGTTGCTCAGATGATTCTCGGCCAAAATGCGACTAAGGACGCACTTCATGCCCTAAGAGAAAAATTAGGGCTCTACAGACCAGCCCATATACGCTATTTCGAATGGATAACAGGTATTTTGCACGGAGACCTCGGGACATCTTTGACCCTGCCAGGGGTTTCCGTTTCCTGGCTAATTGTTAGAAGAGGTCGAAATTCTCTTTTTCTCGCTGGTACCGCTACTATCTTACTAGTCCCAATCTCCTTAACTCTAGGAGTGATAGCTGGCTTAAAGAACGAAAAATGGCAAGACAATTTGATATCAATACTAACCCTAATCGCGATATCACTTCCTGAGTTTGTATCTGGCATTTTTCTGATGTTGATATTTTCGGTATGGTTTAGAGTATTGCCCTCATCCAGTGCTATTGATCCAGATGCAAACTTATTCAACCAATTCAAACTGATGATATTGCCAATAGTGACTGTTTCTTTAGTTATTATCGGGTATGTAGTACGTATGTTACGGGCGAGCGTGATAGAAGCGTCTCGTGCAGACTATACCAGAACTGCGATTCTAAAAGGACTCTCTCGTTTTACAATCATCACGCGACATGTATTGAAAAACGCTTTGCTCCCCACTATCACAATTATCGCAATGAATATTGGCTGGCTTATAGGGGGCATTATTATCACCGAAACTGTTTTTGGTTTTCCCGGACTGGGGCGCCTCGTACTCTTTGCAATAAAACAACGGGATGTACCATTGATACAGTCCAGTATTTTAGTAATGAGTGCAGTTTTTCTGATTTTCAATTTAATCGCTGATCTGATCTATGCTTGGCTGAATCCCAAGATCAGGTACTAGAAAGGAGCGGTCCACTTCAATGCCTGTTTCGTTTATCGGTAACGAGAAAACCTATTCCAAATATAATGGGGGTAGTTCTGCTAATTTACTAATACGAGGTTGCAAAGGTTTCGGAGAGCTTCTATCGCGAATTAGTAAATCAAAAGTCTCACTGATTAGTATTATAATTCTCTTTTTCTGGTTAATCATGGCCATAGCGGGGCCACTTATTGTTCCCCATGACCCTGTGGTTCACAATCTAGCAGATCGGTTCAATCCTCCTTCGGCTAAATATTTGTTTGGTACAGATAGATATGGACGCGACACATTCAGCCGAATCATAGTCGGAAGTCGCACTGTTTTTGTACTAGCTGCTTCGGCGACCGCTATAAGCCTGGTACTTGGGACCATTATCGGATTGGCCAGTGGTTATTTCGGTGGGCTTGTCGATGAGCTGGTAATGAGGTTTATGGATATCATAATGTCTTTTCCGGCTTTGTTAATAGCATTGATGATTTTGGGAATTTTCGGACCAAGTTCATTTGGAGTTATCATAGTCATTGGGATAGCTTTCGCTCCACGAATTGCCCGTGTTGCCAGGAGCGCTACTTTGGATATTAAGACAAAGGAATTTGTCAAAGCAGCCAGAGTAAGAAACGAATCACACCAATATATTATGCTTTCTGAGATTCTGCCAAACATAGTAGGGACCCTGGGAGTGGAGGTGGCTGTAAGATTCGGTTATGCAATATTTACGAGCGCTTCTTTAGGATTTCTTGGATTGGGAGTTCAACCCCCGACTCCTGATTGGGGTATGATGATCAATGAGGCTCAAGGTTATATAAAAACAGCGCCATGGATGGTCGCTTTTCCAGCTGCAGCAATCGCGTCTCTCACGGTATCCGTAAATTTCTTGAGCGATACGATACGGAAGTTAGAATCAGGTGATCTATGAGTGTACGTCCTGATTCCAACAACAAAAGTGGAAACAACTCTATTCTAGTAATCGAAAATCTATTTGTCAGTTACTCAACAAGACATGGAAAAACAAGAGTCCTAAGAGACATATCACTTGAGATAGAACGGGGTGAGACTTACGGTGTTGTAGGAGAATCAGGTTGTGGTAAAAGCACGTTGGCATTTGCCATTATTAAATATCTAGGTCGTAACGGTTTTGTTGATAGCGGCAAGATTATTTTTAACGGTGAAGACCTGCTCACCAAGTCAGAAAGGGAAATGCAGCAGATATGGGGTAAAAAAATAAGCATGATTTTTCAAGACCCCTCATCTGCTCTGAATCCCTCAGTTCGTGTCGGCATACAGATATCGGAGGTATTGAAAGCACAAAAGGTATTTTCAAACCAGGAAATAAAAAGGAATACGGTTTCTATATTGGAAAAAATGCATATAGCCGATCCTCATATCGTGGTAAACAGCTACCCACATCAACTCAGCGGCGGTATGCGCCAGAGAATCTGTATCGGCATGGCCCTCATAACAAATCCCGATCTACTAATAATGGACGAACCAACTACCAATTTAGACGTAACTACTGAGGCAAATATCTTAGATATGATAGCAGATTTGAGAAAAAAGTTTGATGCGGCCATTGTGTATATCTCCCACAACTTAGGAGTTGTCTCTAAAGTAGTTGATCGTGTTGGGGTTATGTATGGCGGTATTCTCGTTGAGGAGGGGTCAATTGAGGATATTATTTGTAGTCCACAGCATCCATACACAAAAGCCCTATTGAAATCCATTCCAAAGATCACAACAGATAACGTACGGGCGGAGTTAATACCTGTATCTGGTTCAGTATTGGATTTCAAACACATCCCATCGGGATGTGTTTTCCAACCCCGTTGCAGCTTTTCCAAGAAGATCTGTTCCCAGGCTGAACCCCTGTTGATACAGAAAAAACCTGGCTACAGAGTGAGGTGCCACAGAATCTCATATATCCAACAGGAAGAACAATCAATCGATCTGATCGAGTACGGTCAGAGGAAAAAAACGACAGAGATCACTATCCCAACCCCCATAGATAAGAAATCGCCTCTCGCTATTTTGAAACTGGATGGTGTTAAAAAATACTATGATAGTCATGCTTCCTGGTTAGCTTTGAACGCTGATAAAAGCGATATCAAAGCGGTGGATGGAGTGAGTTTCTCTCTAAACAGAGGCAGGACTCTGGGGCTTGTGGGAGAAAGTGGTTGCGGGAAGAGTACTTTGATACACACCATAATCGGTCTAGAAGATATAACGGAAGGGGAAATAGCGTTTGAACACCTAAATATCAGCCAACCGGTAGGGAGAAGAGACGATGCGGTTTCAAACAAAATTCAAATAGTTTTTCAGGATCCTACAGGAACCCTAAATCCGAAAAAAACTGTACAGCAGACTCTTTACAGACCGATTCGGCTCACCGGCGCATCGCACACAGAGGCTGTGAGGCGCACGGAAGAACTTTTACAGGCTGTTCATCTTGGAGTTGATTATCTGAAACGATATCCTGACCAGTTGAGCGGAGGGGAGAAACAAAGAATCGCCATCGCCCGTGCTTTTGCCAGCAATCCCGAACTAATCCTATGTGATGAGCCAACCTCCAGTCTTGATGTTTCGATTCAGGCAGCATTAATCAACCTGCTACTCGACCTGCAGGCAAAATACGGTACATCATATTTATTCATCTCCCACGATCTTGCTGTTGTAAGTAATTTAAGCGATACGATGGCTGTTATGTATTTGGGTAGGATAATGGAATTCGGACCAACAAATAAAATTCTGAACCCTCCATATCACCCTTATACTGAAGCTCTGCTTTCGTCAATCTCTATCCCCGACCCAAGAGTGAAACAAAAAAGAGTAAGACTGACTGGTTCGATCCCAAGCGCAAGAGACGTGCCTCATGGATGTAGATTCAATACCCGTTGTCCACGAAAGATTGGTGCGGTTTGCGAAAAGGAAGAACCCCCTGTTCGGGTTATTAATGAAAGCGGTAATCACAAGATCTACTGTCACCTCGCCCTTGAACAGTTGTGCACCATGGAGCCTGTATTCGCACACTTCAACGATAAATAATAGGTAGCCGCTAAGATGAAACAAAAGGTTGATGGGAACAGTATTGCAGTTGACTTCATTTTGGGAACAACGTGGGAGGCAGTGCCCCAAAAAGTTCAGGAACAAGCAAAAATGTGCCTCTTGGATACGCTCGGATCTGTACTGAGTGGCACGTTGGCTCCAATAAGTCGGATTATGTCATCATATGCTTCAGAGCATTTTTCCGGAAATCAAGCGAGCATCTTATTGTATGGGAAAAGAGCAACAGCAGTCGGAGCTGCCATGGCCAACGCCTACGCTGGAAATGCATTGGATATCGATGACGGCAGTCCTTACACCCGTGGTCACCCCGGAGCTCAGGTTTTTCCAACTTCTCTAGCGGTAGCGGAAAAAGTGAACGCCAGCGGTAAGGATCTTCTAGAGGCTCTTGTAGTAGGGTACGAAATCGCGCTGTTGACCGGGCGTTGTTGGTATTTGCAGCATGAGGTTTGGCAAGCCGATGGGTCTTGGGGATCTGTCGCTTGTGCCGCCGCGGCTGCTCGGCTAATGAAACTTGACGGGGAAAAGGTGAAACAGGCTTTGGGAATTGCCGATTACCACGCTCCGAATCTTCCGATGATGCGGGATATCGACCATCCATCCATGGTAAAGCATGGGATCGGATGGGGTGCGATGACCGGGACTATCTCTGCAGAGTTGGCGCAACGAGGTTTCACTGCTGTTCCAAGTATACTAGGATTCGAAGAATATGCTCATTGGGTTAAAAACTTAGGCAAGTCATACCTGATGGCAGATGGGATCAGCTTCAAGCGCTGGTGTTCTTGCGGGTGGGGGCATTCGACCCTTACCGCTGCTGAAGGGATCGTTAAAAAAAATAAGATTGAAGCAAAGACTATTGAAAAGATAGAGGTCTATACCTTCCATCAAGCTTCGCGTTTGTATCAGCAAGCGCCAACAACTACAGAAGAGGCGCAATTTAGTGTCAAATGGCCACTAGCCTCTTTGTTGATTGACGGAGAAGTCGGCCCCAGACAGATTCTCGAGCCGTATCTTCAGAATAGAGAAAAACAAGAACTGGTCAGAAAAATCGAGATTATAGAGGATTCAGAGATCAATGGTAGATTTCAGCGGTATCAAGAAGGTATAGATTCTTCATATGCACCAGTTACCAGCCAGGTGGTAATCACGATGCAGGATGGCAGGATCTTTGATTCAGGTATTGTGGGGGAAAATGAAGATTACCGGTGGAGTGAACAGAAGATTAAGAACAAGTTCAGGTGGATTAGCGGCAATGTGTTGGAAATGAATCGTATTGAACGACTAATTGATATCGTTTGGAACTTTGATGCAATTCGATCGGTAAAAGAGCTGATTGATATACTGGCTTGAAGGAAATAAACCGTTTTTAAATTGGTAATGAATTATTAAGTTTGTATAACCGTTGCTTCGAATTGAACGAAAAGTGTGAGTGTAGGAAATATGACAAGGAGTAATTACTATGATTTCGAATGATCATGGAACGCCCAGATTTGGTATTCTTTCTGATGAACAAATAAAGAAACTGCATTCCGCAGCGCTTGAAATTCTTGAACGTACAGGAGTGGAGTATCATGACCGCCGTGCGGTAGAGATTTTGGATGGAGCTGGTGCACGGACAAGCGACGGCAAGAGGGTACGAATTCCCAGCGACCTGGTAGAGAAAGCCATATCGAGTGCGCCTGGCAGAATTACGATATCCAACCGTAATGGTGACTGTGCTCTGATGTTGGAAAACAACAATAATTATTTTGGTACCGGATCAGATACACCAGTTACAGTTGACCCCTACACGGGCAAACGACGAGATGTTTTCCTGGAAGATATCGCCAATATTACACGGTTGAGTGATTATCTAAGCAATATCGACTTTTGTATGGGTATGGGTATAGCAAAGGATGTAAATGAAAAAAAATCGGACATATATCATTTTCATACTATGGTCTCCAACACTACAAAACCTGTTGTGTTTACATCTTGGGATATGGAGAACCTGCGTATCATTTATGATATGTGTATTGCAGTGACGGGGAATGAGGATACCTGGAGGAGGAACCCATTCGCCATGCTGTACAGCATGCCCACGACCCCGTTAATGCATACGAAAGAGAGCTGTAAGCATGTCATTTTCTCTGCAGAGAAAAGGATACCCCTGATTTATATTGCCGGTCCATCTGCGGGAGGAACAGGACCTATTAAAATGGCCGGTTCGATTGCACTGGGTACGGCAGAGTTTTTGAGCGGATTAGTGCTTCACCAACTAGTAAGTGCCGGTGCTCCGATCGTTTGCGGCACAGGCCCTTCGCACCTTGATATGAGTACCGGTGCTGTTCCATACGGATCTCCTGAACATTTTCTAAGTTACAGTGTAGTTCGGGAATTAACCAGGCATTATGGATTGCCGTCCTGGGGCCTTGGCGGCTGCAGCGATTCAAAGCTCGTTGACCAGCAAGCCGGTATCGAGGCGGGATTCAACTTGCTAGTTTCCGCATTAGCCGGAATTAATCTGATCCACGATGTTGGCTACCTTGAATCCGGTGTTGCATCCAGTTGCGAGATGGTCGTTATGAGCAATGAAGTCATATCTATGGTGAAGCGATTCCTAAAAGGAATAGAAATTACAGATGAAGCGTTATCTTTAGATTTGATTGACAAGGTTGGGCCCGGAGGTAACTTCCTGCTGGAGGACCAGACTTTGAAATATTTCAAAAATGACATCTGGTATCCTGAGCTTCTTGACCGGAGGAATCATCAACAGTGGTTAGACCAAGGAGCGAAGTCTCTTGGGGACCGTCTTATTGAAAAGGTTAGATGGATTTTAGAGAATCACCAACCTAAGCCGCTTCCTGCTGATATTTCTACTTCTTTGGGTGAAACAATAGCAGTAGTGGAGAAAGTGCGTTGAAAACAAATGCTTGTTGGAAATAACATGAAGAAAGTTCGTGCTTCAAAAAGTTTACAGAATTTCGGTCCTGAAGCTGAAGTTTTTCAAATGCTCCGCAAACTGAAACAGCAGGGCATGTGGGGTGGGGAAGTCATTGATTTGACTGTCGGATCTCCGGATGGGCCTCCAGAAAAGGAGATAATCGAATCCCTCGTTGAACATGTAAAAAAACAGGATGTGCACGGTTATGGAAATATAGCTGGTGAACGAGAATTTCGTGAACAAGTCGCTATCTGGTATCGGAAGGTATACCGAGTCGAGCTAGATCCAGATCAAGAGGTGTTGCCATTAATTGGTTCAAAACGGGTAATGATTGATATGGCGATAGATCTGGTAAATCCAGGAAAGAATGTATTAATCCCTGAAATCGGTTATCCAACCTATAAAATAGCAGCAGTGATCGCTCGTGGTGTTCCTTTTCGATACCAATTGGACGAAGAGAATGGTTATACGCCAGTGTTTAGCAGTGTAGAGAGAAACGTTTTGTTGAACAGTGACTTGATGTATCTGAACTACCCGCAGAATCCAACGGGAGCAGGTGTTGAAGGGGATAGTTTTGTCGAGGCTATCCAGCTGGCGAAAGAGTTCGGTTTCACTATTTGTCACGATAATGCATATGGGCCGATTTCATTTGATGGAAGAATCAATCCGAGCTTTTTGCAGTTCGATGGAGCAAAAGAGACAGGAGTGGAAGTATTCTCTTTCTCAAAAGTGTTTAACATGGCTGGGTGGCGAGTTGCCTGCATGGTTGGCAGCTCTGAAGTAATAAATATCGTGAGACAAACGCTTGTGGATTACACAGCCGGCATTTTCACGCCAATACAATTTGCTGCGTCACGAGCTCTTGAGATATTTTTCAGCCACGACATAGCTCACCGGCAATCACAGAAATACGAAAAGCGGAGAGATGTTGTGGTGTCATGCCTTGAAGAAATAGGCTGGGATTTCTTTAAACCGAAGGGTGGATTCTATGTTTGGGCTGGACCTCCGGTGGAGGATACTCTGCCTTTTGTCTCTCGGTTGTTTGAGCTCACAGGCGTTCTGGTTACTCCAGGCATCGCTTATGGCCCTAAAGGTTCGAAATATATCCGGATTGGTCTGGTTCATAATGAGGACCTCTTAAAAGAAGCCTTCGCCAGAATGAAGAAGGTCGGTTCAGTTCTTTATGAAGATCCGGTTTGATGCGATAGCTGATTAGACCGAATGCAACGCAGGCAAAAAGGCAGGCAGATTACAAGGAAAAAGGATTAGGATAATGACGGATCAAAACACTGCTGAAAAACTTAAAGGAGTTATCCCTGCACTGATAACCCCGATGGGGGAAAGTGGCAACATTGATTACAGCTCCCTGGAAAAGCAAACTGCCTATCTCTGCGAAGCTGATATTGCAGGCCTGTTCATCAATGGTACTACTGGGGAAGGGGCGTATCTTTCAACATCGAAGAAAGTGGAAGTATTAAGTATTGTGAAAAGTGTAGCTAAAAAGGACATGATTGTGTGCGCCGGTTGCATAAAACCTTCCACGGTTGAAGTTATCGAGGAATTAACAGCATTTGAGAAGGTCGGAGTGGATTTTCTGGTAGCCGTAAGCCCGTACTACCTCAAGGTATCCCAGGAAGTGATGCTCACGCACTTCAGGGAAATCGCTACTTCCGCTTCGGTGCCACTGATTATCTATAATATCCCGCAAAATACTAACAATCCTCTAGGATTCGGTACTATAAAAGAACTAATCGGAATTGACAATGTTGCAGGAATCAAAGACTCCTCCGGTAATTTTATTGATTTTTCGAGAGGGGTTCTTTGTACGTCAAACTCGTCCTTCGTGTGGATACAGGGGGAAGATTTGCTGGACGCCGCTGCTTATCTCATAGGCGCAAAAACAGTGGTTACCGGGCTAGGCAATGTATGGATAGATCCATACATTGAGATGAGTCAAGCAGCTCATCAAGGCGACAGGATTGGCGTATTGGAAGCTCAGAAAAAAATAAATGCCCTTGTTGAAATCGTGGAATGTGCTCCCGGTAAGGGTATATCGGCCATAAAGGCCGCCTGTAGTCTACTTGGGAGAAGTAAACTAGGAATGTCTATTCCGGCTTTGAGAGTGAATACAAGAGAACTCAACAAAATAAAATGTATAGTTGAAGGACTTCAGCTGCTTTGAATGAAGAAATATCTGTAATTATCGAGGTGCCGGTTTGTTCTCAGGCCAACGGAACTTTTAAAACTACAACAAAGCCCTGGGGGGTAGTGTTTTCTTAGTACCTCCGAGACCTGGATCCTCTGCTGTCCTCGGCAATAGGATTTAGTGCCATGATCAACGCATTGCCGGCTATGTTTTATCTTTTGCTGAAGCACTTCGATGGATTCAGCGTTGACGACATAGTGAAGGCGACTCGTGAGATCGATACCTCAAATCGATTTTAGGCATCAGTGCGGTATGTGCGATGCCTACATCGCCGAGTGCCACTTCTATCACTACAAGCGGCTCTACAATCACTTCGTCCTGGAGACCGGCGTGCATGGCATCAACTTCATGGAGCGCCTCTGCGGGCTCAGCCGGGACACCTCCACCGTCTCCAATTTCCGCGATGCGGCGAAGACCATACGGGTAGCCGAGGCGATAGAAAAGGAGCAGAGGGTATGAAGATCTTGAAGCTGCGCAACCACATCCCCATCGGCGGGCTGTCCACCCGGGAGCCCGCCGACGGCACCGAGAGCCCCTTCCGCGTGTCGTTAGGCTTCGAGCCTGCTTGGTACCACCGCCGCTGCGGGGTGGAGTTCACCGAGATGTGGCACCGCGACCCGCTGTACAGGTTCTTGATGATCCCGAGAATGAAGGCGGAGCTGAAGAAGGCCTTTCCCGCGGTACCCTACTGGGAGACGAGCAACCGGGAGGCCACCATCTCCGGCGTCTACGGCATCGGCCTCGTGCCGGGGGCCTTCGGCATGCGGCTGATCTATGCCCCCGACCGCTGGCCAATCCCAGACCACAGCGGCCGGTTGACTATCGAACAGGTCGAGGCGCTGGAGGCGGATACGGTGCTGCAGAGTCCGCTGGTGGAGGATATTTTCCGTCAGATGGATATCATCGAGAAGGAGTGGGGAACGATCTTCGGTTACCCGAACTGGCAAGGTGTACTCAACACCGCCTTCAACCTGCGGGGGGAGGAGATCTTTTTCGACATGTACGACAAGCCGGAGCTTGTACACCATTTTCTCGGTGTAATCACCGACGTCATGATCCGTCTGGCCAGCATGGTGGAAGAACGCCAGCGTGCTTCGGGCTTTGATATCAACCTGCTCAGCGTCAGCAACTGCGTGATGAACATGATAAGCCCCGATCAGTACAGGGAGTTTATCTATCCCTGCGATCGCCGGATCGCCGAGTCCTTCGAGCGTTTCGGTGTGCACACCTGCGAATGGGATGTGACCCCGTACATCGAGGTTTTGGCACAGCTTCCCAAGCTAGGCTACCTGGACATGGGTATGATGAGCGATATGCCCAAGGTGAAGGCTGCCTTCCCGGACACCTACCGGTGCGTGCTCTACTCGCCGGTGAAGCTCCAGGACACCACCCTGGAGACAATCCGTAGGGACATGGAGAAAATCTACCGGGAGCTTGGCCCCTGTGATCTGATCGTGGCCGACGTGCAGCCCGGAACGCCAGACGGGCGGGTTCGAGACCTGCTGGACATCTGCACCCGTCTGGCCGAGACGCTACCGGAGTAGGCAGCCCGGAAGCGGCCGGCCAATTTTAACCAGATTCAGCAAGAATATG
>Ga0114923_10001567_pt1 | contig 15823 bp, 14 predicted proteins | sample SumtaG_FD_89578 | JGI IMG/M metagenome (GOLD analysis project Ga0114923, IMG submission 89578) | Deep subsurface microbial communities from Indian Ocean to uncover new lineages of life (NeLLi) - Sumatra_00157 metaG | ecosystem: Environmental > Aquatic > Marine > Oceanic > Sediment | place: near...
CTACACCACCACCAGCTTCTGCTCTAACTTGGTTTTTGGAGTCTCCCAAATTAGCAGCTAAAAGTTGAGCGCCTCGGGTAACACTTAATTTTTGGTGAACAAACGCAGGACCAGCTTTCACTAAAACATTGAATCCAGTTGTACCAAAGTTATACTTAGCAACACCTAACAAGTCTATGTTATAACCTGCGTAATTCCATCTATCTACGGCGCCACTTGCTGAGGTAAGAGTATATTTGTTCTTAGGATAATAGTTGTATCCTAATTCAGCGCCAAACTGCATGTTTCGTATTTGTGGCACTGCCCACAAATAACCTAAGTAACCGCGAGCTGCAACACTCTTACGTATTTTATAAGTCCAACTGGCTGCACTATAAGCAGTTAAATCAGATTGGGTTAATTTGTGTGTACCCATACCTCCCCAACCAGCACCTACACCAATATAAGCACCTGGTAAGGTTCCCACGGCAGGGGTAGGAGCAGCGGGCACAGTAGCTGCGAAGCTTGGGCTTGCAACTCCCAGAGCAAAAGCAGCTCCTGTTATTAAAAGTAATTTTTTCATTGTCTTCTCCTATCAAGATTAACCAGCGTATCAAAAAGAAATACGGAAGACAAATATTAATTTGGTTTTTGAACGAAATAGGAGCAAAAAAAAGCCGGGCATTTGCCCGGCTTTTTGGACTTAGTACTATTAACTATAGTTACTACTTCTAACTATAGTTACTACTTCCTTATAGATCATCGTCGATTAAACAATCCCGCCTAAGCTACCAAAGTGATAAGCAATCGTTGCCATTAAAGTATCGACTGAAGCAACTTTGTTCATGCTTGATTTTGATACATTTGCATCACTCACATGACCTGGTTTGCTGCCAAAGACGTGAGCATAGATTACATTAACATCAACGTTTTGATTGATGTCATAACCTAAACCACCAGCAAGTTCTGCTTTAACTTTATTTGCTGAGTCACCACCTACTAAATTAGCATTTATCATATTACCGTTTCGTGTAACTTTTAGCTTTTGGTGAACGTATGCTGGACCAGCTTTCACTAAAGCATTAAAGCCAGTATCGCCAAAGTTATACTTGGCAACACCTAACAAGTCTATGTTGTAGCCTTTATAATTCCACGAATCTGTGCCAACCCTTACCGCAGTGAGGTTATATTCGTTTTTAGGATTATAATAGTTATATCCTAATTCGACACCAAGCTGCAGGTTTTGTACTTGTGGCATTGCCCACAAATAACCACCATAAACTCTGGCAGCAAATCCATATTTCTTGTTCTCACTCCAGCTAGTAGTAGCTAATGCTTTATCAGCTGCATTTAATTTTGGGGTATTTATTCCACCAATACCTGCACCTACACCAACGTAAGCGCCTGGTAAAGTACCCACGGTTGGGCAAGGAGCAGCCAAAGCAGCTGCATAGCCTGTGCTTGCAACTCCCAGGGCAAAAGCAGCTCCTGTTATTAAAAGTAATTTTTTCATTGTTTTCTCCTGTAAAAGGTTAACCTAACAAAAAATTCCTAAAACTTAGGAATTCCTACATTTTTCTAGAAAAACGATTGATCAATGTACCAAAAAAAAATACGAGAAGCAAACGTTAATTTAGCAAAACTTACGCGTTCTTTTAGTTTCAAAATTATACATCTGTAGATAAAAAAAGCCGGGCGAATGCCCGGCTTTTTGGACTCAGTACTACTAACGTACAACGCTAGTTACTACTTCCTTATAGATCGTTTATTAAACAATTCCGCCTAAGTTACCAAAGTGATAAGCAGCAGTTAACATTACAGTATCGACTGAAGCGATTTTGCCGCTCATTCTGTCGAGTATTTGAGCTGGGGTTGTTACATTTACCATCTCACCAATACGGGGTGGTTTGTTACCAAAGACATGAGCATAAATTATATTAACATCAATGTTTTGGTTGATGTCATAACCTACGCCAGCAGCAACTTCTGCTTTAATTTGGCTCTTTGATCTGTTTCCTGTTAGACCAGGTATAACAAGACCTGTTAACTCATTATGAAATTTCTGGTGAACATATGCTGGACCAACTTTTCCTATAACATTAAAACCTGAAGCGCCGAAGTTATACTTCGCAACACCTAACAAATCAATATTATAACCGCTGTAGTTCCATGCATCGCTAACACTTCCTGCACTAAGTGTATATTTATTTTTAGGATAATAGTTATATCCTAATTCTGCACCAAGCTGCAGGTTTTGTACTTGTGGAATTGCCCACAAATAACCTAAATAACCGCGAGCTGCAACACCTTTGTATAATGTAGAAGTACCGTGAGTTGCACTCCAAGCAACTAAATCAGCAGGGGTTATTTTTGGTGTATCCATACCGCCATAACCAAGACCAACACCAATGTAAGCGCCTGGTAAGGTTCCCACGGTAGGGGCAGAAGCGGCCGAAGCAGCTGCATAGCTTATGCCTGCAACTCCCAGGGCTAAAGTAGCTCCTGTTATTAAAAATAGTTTTTTCATTGTTTTTCTCCTATTAAGATTAATCTAATAATAAAAAATTCCTAAAATTTAGGAATTTCCACATTTTTCTAGAAAAATGATCAGTTAATGTACCAAGAAAAGAATCAAAAAGCAAACATTTTGGTTAAATATTAATCTAACATTTCTTGCGCATGCGCTAATGTTTGCTCGGTGATTTTTACCCCACCGATCATGCGCGCTAACTCTTTGATTTTACTTTGCTTATCCAGATAGGTGATATTAACTTCGACTAAATTGGCATGATTAGTTTTTCCTACCAAAAGATGCTTATGCCCACGCGCCGCCACTTGCGCCTGATGCGTAATACACAAGGTTTGAGTGGATTCGCCTAATTGCCGTAATAATTTCCCGACAATTTCTGCGGTGGCGCCGCCAACTCCAACATCAACTTCATCAAAAATTAACGTTGGTGTTGCGCTTTTTTGTGCGGTAACAACTTGAATCGCTAAACTTATCCGTGATAATTCGCCACCGGAGGCGATTTTCGATAATAAATTCAAAGGTTGCCCTGCATTTGTTGTAACCATAAAAACAACTTCTTCGCATCCAAAGGAGCTTGCATCCAGAGTTTTAAACTCAATCACAAACTTCCCATCACGCATCCCAAGTTGCTGCATATTTGTGGTCACTAATTCGCTGAGTTTTTTCGCATGTTTCTTGCGACTTTTAGTAAGTTTATCCGCCAAAGCAAAATATTCTTTTTCCGCTTTGGCAATTTTTTCTTGTAAAACTTGTAACATCTCATCTTTGTTTTCTAGCGTCGTAAATTCCTGTTGCATTTTTTCATATAACTCAATTAAATTTTCTGGCTTCACTCGATGTTTGCGCGCAACATCTTCGATTTTGGTTAATCGCCGCTCGACTTCTTGTAATCTCGCTGGATTTAATTCAACCAAATCTAAATAATTTTTAATTTCATTCGCTGCCTCTTCGATTTCTACAATCGATCCATCTAATAATTCTGCTGCATTTTTTATTTGCGGCGCAATATTTTTAATTTTTCCTAGCGAAAATATCGCCTGATGTAAAAGTCCTGCAACATTAACTTCATCATTATCAGATAATAACGCCACCGCGGTTTGACAATTGTTTAATAATTCATCCGCATTCGCCAATTGTTTATGTTCTTGATGAAGCTGTTCAACTTCATTTGCTTTTAAATCTAATTCTGCAAGTTCTTTAATTTGATAAGTTAAAAATTCCGCGCGCGCAGTTGCGTTTTGTGAAGTTTGTTGTAGATGTTCAAATGCTTTTTTATGTTGTTGACACAAGTAAAATATTTTTTTAGTTTCTCCTGTTAATTCATTGTGCCCCGCAAAATTATCCAACAAAACTCGTTGCGCATCTTTTTTTAATAACGACTGAAACTCGTGTTGCCCATGAATATTAATTAAATTTTCAGTGATTTTACGCAAACACTGCAAGGTCGCGGGAACATCGTTGACGAAGCTTTTGGAACGCCCATCTTTTGTAATGATGCGCCGAATAATACATTCATTTTCATGATTTAATTCCAATTCCTGCAAAATATTCTGTGCGGCTAAATTGTCACCCAGCTCAAACGAAATTGAAATATCCGCACGATCCTTGCCGTGTTTAATTACATCACTTGATGCGCGTGCCCCTAAGGCTAATTCAACCGCATCAACAATAATTGATTTTCCTGCACCAGTTTCGCCAGTTAAAACCGTAGTACCGCTCGATAAGTCTAAATTAAGTCGATCAATGATCGCGAAATTTTTTATGGTGATATTGGTTAACATGAATTGTACCATCTTGTCATCCCGCGGCTTGACCGCGGGATCCAGTAAGGCGTGGACTTTTTCCTGGATCCCGCGGTCAAGCCGCGGGATGACGACATATTATAAAAGTTCAATTTCACTAAGTAAGTCTCTGTCCCCAATGCAATTTACTACGCAAAGTTTCAAAATAATCATAATCCATCGGATGAATCAAACGCAAATCATCTGCCGTTTTTTTCACACACACACAATCGCCTGGATTAATTCTAACGTATGGGTTTCCGTCACAACTAAACTGCGGCGGCGTGAGATTTTTCTCTGAAATACAAATTTTAATTTCGTTGCTTGCGTTAATAACGACTGGACGGCTACTTAAAGTATGCGGGAACATCGGTAGCAAAACCACGGCATCCAAAACCGGATTTAAAATCGGGCCGCCGCCGGATAAAGCATACGCGGTAGAACCAGTTGGCGTTGCAATAATAAGCCCATCCGAACGCATGCTACACATAAATTTTTCATCGACATAAATTTCAAATTCGATCATTTGCGCAGTCGCACCTGACGTCAACACAAAATCGTTTAGCGCAAAATGTTGGTTTGATTGTTTTTCCTCTTTAAGGCATGCGGTTAACAAAAACCGTTTTTCTTCCTTAAATTCTCCTTGCAAAATCGCACCAATTTTTGCATCAATTTCATCCGGTTTAATGTCGGTTAAAAATCCAAGCCTGCCACGATTAATCCCAACAATCGGAACGTTATGCAAAACCGCGATATGCGCCGCATTTAACATACAACCGTCACCGCCAACGACGATTAACAAATCACATTTTGCCGCAATTTTTTCGTACGCAACCACCGGCAAATCAAGTTTTGCCGATAATAATTTCGCCGTATTATCTTCAAGTAAAATATTGATTTTTTTTGCACGCAAAAAATCAATTAACGCCAACACCGTATCCTCCACACCCGCGGTGTGTTGCTTACCCATGATGCCAATGTTGTTGAATTTTAATTCCATATCGATATCATACCGTATTTTTATGCGGGTTCCAATGGCAAAATCACCGTAACTCGAAGGCCGCCGTTGGGAAGATTCATTAATATAATTTCACCATTATGCGCAATGATCGTATCGCGCGCGATGGTTAAGCCTAAGCCGGTACCACCAGTTTTACGTGAACGCGATTGATCCACGCGATAAAAAGGCTCGAAAACTTTAGTTAAAACTTCTTCTGGAATCCCAGGGCCACGATCTTCAATTTCAACTATCACTTTATTATCTTTTTGTTTCAACAAAACTTTCGCGTATCCGCCATATTTCACTGCATTATTAATTAAATTGGTAAACGCGCGCTTTAAGGTGTTCATGCAACCATAAAAAGGCAAACGATATGCCTCACTTTGATAATCAACTTTAAAACCTGCATCAACTAAATCATTACATAAAGATTCTAGTAATGCGCTCAAATCAAAACGTTCTAAAATTTCATTGCGCGCATCAAAACGTGCAAACAATAAAACTGATGCAATCATATCTTCCATTTCTTCAAGATCCGCAATAATTTTTTGATATTCTTGTGTACCTTCAAAAGATTCGGCGCGTAATTTTAAGCGGGTAATTGGTGTGCGCAAATCATGTGAAATCGCCGCCAACATTTGGGTGCGATCATTAATTAATTTTCGAATGCGTATTTGCACCTGATTAAACGCATTAATAATTTCATTAAGTTCCTGGTTATTGGTTTTGGCCAACGGTGGCATGTTGACGTCAACCCCTAAGTATTTAGAGGCTTGCGCAATGGCGGTTAACGACACTGCTAAACGCTTAACCGCCCAGGCGCACAACAACATAACCAAAACAATTAAAATAATTGCCAATAAACTAAAACCGAAAATTGCCCACCAAAGATGTTGCCTTGATGGCACAACAATTATATTCAACCACTTCCCATTATCTAACTTCAACGCAATTCTTCGACTTTTAGGGTGTGCTTTAAACCATTGAATAATTTGCGTCGCTGTAGGTTTTGAAAATTGTTGCGCAGCTTTTGCCGGGTGATTGGTGAGCCGTACGCGAATATTTTGATTATTGGTAACTTTAATTAAGCGAGGTTTTTTGTTTTTAAAACTACTTTCAACCCGATTATAGATTTGTACAATTTTATGAATTTGTCGGTTGGAATCAGGACGATGTTGCGCAATTTGCCAAATTCTGTTGGAAATAAATAATGCCGCCAATAAAATAATTATAAAACCAAAAAACAAAATTAAAAATGTTTGTCGCGCGGTTTTGCTTGGAAAAATTTTCATTTCTATATATTCCTCATGCTGTCATTCTGAGAGAACTCCGCCCCCGAAGAATCTCAAACAAGATCCTTCGTCACGAAGTTTACCCTCGAGCAAAGCGAAGGGCTCCTCAGGATGAAAACAATAACTTACGTTATTATTTTCACCTTCGGCGTAAATTCATAACCGCCACCGCGCACGGTAATAATAATTTGTGGGTTTTTCACATCACGCTCAATCTTTTTGCGTAGACGTCCCACTTGCACATCAATCGCGCGATCAAACGGCGTACCTTCTTTATTTTTAGTTAAATCCAACAATTGATCGCGACTTAAAACCCGCTGCGGATGTTTAATGAATGTTAACAAAAGTTCGTATTCGCCCGCGCTTAATGGAACCATTAAACCATCTGGCGCAATCAAATGACGTTTGTTGCAATCTAAAATCCAATCCAAAAATTTAAACTTTGGCATCCTTTTTAATGTTGGCTGCGTTTTTAATCCACCGCGTGTTCGGCGTAACAACGCTTCGATTCGTGCCAAAAGCTCCTTGGGATTAAAAGGTTTAGGCAAATAATCATCGGCGCCAACCTTAAGCCCCACGATCCGATCGGTGTCATCACCCATCGCACTTAAAATAATAATTGGTGTAGCCGATTTTTCCCGTAATTGACGACACAAGGTAATTCCGTCAACGCCCGGCATCATCACATCAAGAATAATTAAATCCACGGTTTTTTGCTTGAGTACGCGGTTCATTTGTACGCCATCATTGGCGGTAATCACCTGATAATTATGTTTGCCAAGAAACCCCTTCAGCAAACTGCAGATTTGCTGATCATCATCGACGACTAAAATACGTGGTTTTTGATTCATGACATTATTGTAACGCATCCTGGTTTAGACAACCAAAGGAAATCCTTGCTATAAACAAATAAATTATGGTTAAATCTTTACAATATTGGAATTGGAGCAAAAATGATAATCGTTCTAGCAAGCAACAACCTACATAAACTTAAAGAATTTCAACAGATTTTTGCGAAGACTTCATTTAAGCTTGTACCACAAAGCGACTTTCCGGTACCAGAAGCTTCCGAATCCGGTTTAACTTTTGTGGAAAACGCGATTTTAAAAGCCAGAAACGCATGCCACCACACCAATTTGCCCGCAATCGCTGATGATTCGGGGCTTTGTGTAGATGCTTTAAACGGCGCACCTGGAATTCATTCGGCGCGTTTTGCAGGTAGCGATTCTACCCAACAACAAAAAATCGATGCTTTATTGAATGCATTAAAAGACGTTCCAAAAGAAGAACGCACCGCGCGTTATCATTGTGTTTTAGTTTTTTTACGTAATGAGTTTGATCCCGCGCCGATTATTGCGTGTAGATCATGGGAAGGAGAAATTTTAACTGCACCGCGAGGAGATAAAGGTTTTGGTTATGATCCGGTGTTTTTTGTACCAGAATTTAATTGTACCGCAGCAGAACTTGCGATGGATAAAAAAAATGCGTTAAGCCATCGCGGTAAAGCATTAAAGTTGTTGTTGGAAAATCTGTCATCATGAATATTCACAACCTTGAAGAAATAAAAATCAAATTAAAAGAAACGTTAGAAAAAAATCCTGACGATGTTGAAGCGCTACATCAACTTGCATTTATTTATATGCAGCAAAACTTATTTCTTGATGCGGAAGAAACTTTTAAGCGCGCATTAAAATTATCTCCTGATTCTGCCGTTTTATTAAATCATCATGGTTTATTATTACATCGGCAAAAAAAATTTAATGAGGCTGAAGAACAATTTCGTAAAGCACTAAAATCACAAAAAGATTATTTTGATGCGATGATAAATTTAGCTTTATCGTTAAATGCGCAAAATAAAGACGAGGAGGGGATTGCCTGCTTACTTACCATAATTAAAATTCAACCAAATAATTTGCGCGCGCATTTTGAGCTGGGAAAATTTTTCTTGAAACAAAAACTTTATACAGACGCCGATCAAGAATTTTTAAAGATTATTAAACTTAAACCAGATGATCCCGATATTTTAACCAGCATTGTAAAAGCATGGCTTATGCATAAACGTTTTAGCGAGGCAAAAATTTATTGCCAAAAATTGTTTGCGCTACAACCAAAAAATATCGAAGTTATTTATAATCTCGCAGTAATCGAAACCAAATTAAATGAAAAAGAAGCAGCAATTAATCATTATCAATTGATTTTGCAGCTTAAACCCGATTATTTCCCCGCATTAAATAATTTGGCAGTTTTATATTTGGAAGCAAGGAATCTCGATGCGGCTAAACATTATTTTAAACAAGCATTAAAATTGCAACCTGAAAATGAAGCAATTCAATATACATTGAATGCGATCGACGGGAAAATGCCTTTGGACAAAGCACCAAAAGCTTATGTGCAAAATTTATTTGATGCTTATGCCGATCATTTTGATCTACATGTGCGTGAAAGTTTGCAATATAAAGTTCCGGAGCTTCTTTTTACCGCAGTTACCAAAGCAAGCGATAAAAAAGATTTATGTGCGCTTGATTTAGGTTGCGGCACCGGTTTGTGTGGAGAAGTTTTTAAATCGTGTACAAAAAAATTAATTGGTGTAGATCTTTCTCCAAAAATGATTGAAGTGGCCAGACAAAAAAATATTTATGACGAATTAATTGTTACGGATAATTTAGAATATTTACAAGACAAAAAAGATGTTTTTGATTTAATCATTGCCGCGGATGTTTTGGTTTACGTTGGCAATTTGGAATCGATATTAAATGCATGTTTCGCCGCATTAAATAAAAGCGGTTTATTGGCTTTTTCCACCGAGGTTTGCGAGGACAAAGATTTTGCGATGCAGCCATCGGGTCGTTTTTGTCATGCACAAGAATATATTGAAAAGTTAGCTGAAAAAATTGGTTTTACAATTTTAAGCCATGAAATTCTCCCGACCCGTTTGCAACAAGACAAACAAGTTTTAGGTAATATTTTTGTGTTAGAAAAATTATAACTTTTTAAATTACTTTTTCTTTTTGCTCTTGGTTTTAGCTTTGCCTTTGGGCGACAAATAGTTTTTCCCTGAAATTACTTTTTTGCCGGTTTTCTTTTCAAGTCCCAATCTGGCTTTTTTAGAAACATTCCCACCTTTTTTGCCAGCTATTTTATTTTCTACCATTCCTTTGGCTTCCATAGCTTCAGCTATTTGTCTGGTTGATAATTCGGCTAAAGCGGTAAAAACAAGTTCGGCTTCGCTCATATGATTACGCAAGTTTTGTGCTTTTAAGCCTTTTAGCTTTTTGTGATCTTTAATGCTTATATCAGTCCATTCCTGATGAATAATATTGGTAAGTATAGCAAACTCTTTGCCTTCTTTAACCTCACTGTTTCGCCAATAATCAGTCAATTTACTACGTGTTTCTTGCCCCATCATTCTTTGCTGAATCCACTTCTCACTTCGGCCATGCTGTCGCCAATTTTCTCTAGCACGATACAGTGATCGCTCGGGATCAACCATTTCCTGCATTCTTTCATGCCCAACTTTCGCCAGCCATAACTTTATGGGTTCAGCTTTGGGACTGGGTACGGATTGAACGAGTCGTAGCAGAGTTTCGACATTAGCTACATCAGTAAGATATTTCTTCCCATCTGCAGCTTCTAGCTTGAGTCGGTGACAAATTGTCACCGCCTGGCTTCCTTCCTTTTTGAGCCTTTCTTTAAGCTTATTCCAATATTTTCTAGCTTTTTGATAATCTGCCTGTTGAGTTAATGCTTGGATGACGTCTATAATCGAAAAAAACCAACCTTCTTTTTCTTTATCGTATATTCGACGAATTTCAAACTCTTCAAAAATTGCCAAATTTTCTTCCATGCTCCCTCCTACTTTATTAACTTAATTTAATTCCTAAAAATAGCGTAAAAATACCCGGGTATTTTTATCTGCATATTTTATTGCACTAAACAAGAAAAATACACGGAAAAATTAGCTGAAAAAATTGGTTTTACAATTTTAAGCCATGAAATTCTCCCGACCCGTTTGCAACAAGATCAAACGGTATTGGGCAATATTTTTGTGTTGCAGAAATAATTATTGTAATAATACATTCTGTCATCCCGCGGCTTGACCGCGGGATCCAGAAGTGTACAATATCTCTCTGGATCCCGCAGGTCTTGTCCGCGGGATGACCACCTTTAACGGATTTATTATGCGACGAACTGCTTTTTTTATTTCTGACAGCACCGGAATTACGGCTGAAACGCTGGGTCGCAGTCTTTTGACGCAATTTCAGGAGCTTGAATTTGACCAAACTACCATCCCTTATGTAAACACCGTCGAAAAAGCCAAAGAAGTTTTGGAACGCATCAATCAGGCCAGCCGCGACACCAAAACTAAAGTTCTGGTGTTTTCTACTTTGGCTGACCCAAAAATGCGCACGATTTTTTCTAATTGCGATTGTTTGTTTATTGATTTTTTTGATACATTCATTCCAGCTTTAGAAGAAGAATTACACAGCAAATATGCTGAAAAAATTGGGGAATTACATAAAATCGCCAACTTTAAAACTTATGATCAACGTGTTGCCGCAATTGAATTTGCTTTAAATACCGATGATGGGGTTGGGATTAATAATTACAAAAATGCTGATATTGTGTTAATTGGTGTGTCGCGTTGCGGTAAAACTCCAACCAGCTTATATTTAGCCTTAAAATTTGGCTTGTTTGCCGCAAATTATCCGATCACCGATGAGGATTTAACGATTGCAACTTTGCCAAAAAGTTTGCTGCCACACAAAGAAAAATTATTTGGCCTAACCATCACCGCACAACGATTGCATGAGATTCGCCAGCAACGCAAACCGAAAAGCACCTATGCATCATTGCCGCAATGTCAAAAAGAATTATCAATGGTCGAAAAAATTTTTAAACGAGCCAACATCCCATTTTTAAATTCAACTACTTTTTCGATCGAAGAAATCGCCACTAAGATCATGACGATAAAGAAAATAAAGCGTCAGCGCTTTTGACCTTGGGAATAGCATGCCTTAAAACCACAGCGCTGTCACCCAAAGGATATTTCCTCCGTTTGCCGTAGTAGCGCCGCCGTACCCAAAAATTGCTTTTGTTGCCTTCTATGCTGTAATTGCACGGCTTAGGCAGCAGAGGGAAAATATGTTGTTCAACCAATTCTAAACGATCGGTGTATAATGTTCTTACCTTATTTTGTTTATGCAATAATTTTAGAAATTCTATATTACAATTCATAACCAACTCTGAGTTATTCTTGGAAAGATATACAAAATCATAATATAATTTTTTTACTTTAAAACACATCTGCATTTCCACAACGTACCGCATAAAAGAGCCAAGACAAAAATTAATAGCATGTCCCTCAAAAATGATATCTAATAGGCTAGGCTCCTTTTTAAGATTATTTAATAACCACCAAAATTCTTTAAACACAAGATATTCCGGATTGTTTAATTTTTTGAATTTATCTCTTGCGTATAATGGATCCAAGCAAAACGCAAAAGCAAGCTCTCTTAAATTTTCACATTCTATTATCCCCGCAAATAAATCTTTATATTGTTGTAGAGATTTAAAACATAATTGAAGATCTATACTTTTGAGAGTTTTATTATTTTTTAATAACTTGGCGGCTTTTAAGCCAAAAATTTTAACATCTTCTCTAAAATCCATGATTCCTTGACACATAGAACCTGCAAAATTTGATGAACATTTACATTGCAACGATAACGATTTTAATTTTACATTAGCATTTGTAAAAGCTTTAAATAACTTGATTGCATTTTCTACATTTGGCATTCCGCTGAATACTAACTCTAAGTGTTCAATTGGCTGCGTTCTATTCTTAATTGTTTCTTCAATTTTTTGTATCTTCTGAAAAGAAGAAGGCGGTGTGATATTAAAAATAACATTTGGATGCTTCTTGAGAAGCAAAGAGAATAAATTCATAAGTTTTAATCCCATTTTGTTGCACCTTTCTACGAAGGAATGATGGCGAGTCTGGAAGTTAGAGAGCGGTTGAAAAGCAGGAAGATAGGGGAATAAATCATTGAAAGTATTACCACCGTTGGTATTAGTATAATTAATAGCTGTGAAGAATTTATATTTTTTTAAAATTTCACCTGAAACCAGACATAATTTTTTAAAAAATGCATGCTTTTCTGCCAATTCCTCTTGTGATAATTTGTTTAAGCCTTGATTTAACTCTTTTTTAAACTCATTTTGATCAGTTGTTTTTAATATTATCTGACATTTCTTGTCCTTAAACATATCTTTCAACAAGATACGTGAAGGTATGTCATTATTTAATTTTACTTCCAATGATGGTATATTATAATTATTTTGATCTGAATTATTTAAATAAATATACTCAGCTTGCAGATAAAGAAATTCCATAGCCTTAAAGCCCATTCTATTCTTAAAACAGAGAATCTCGTCTATATACTTAATCCTCATAAATTGGCTCTGCATTATTTCATTAAACTTCCCACAAACAAGGGCTAATGACCGCAATCTCTCTAACACTGGCAAAAACAAAAATATTTCTGTTAAAATTTCATTTGGCAAATCATATAAAAAAGCATTTGTTCGTCTCCGCATAAGCATATAAATTCCTCCACCAGATTAAAAATAATATCTCTTCATTTGTGAGATAGCTACATCATTAATTTCATATAATATGGTTTATTTTAGACTATTAACCTTAAGGTTTTCTTAAGTAATTTAGGCAACACCCATAACTGATTGATTAAATTGCAAAACTTTTTTGAAGATAAAACGAGATTTTCGATCTCATTTTTAACTTATTCTCAAATAACCACCATGTAATATAATATGACTAATTTCATGAGCTATCGTAGAAAATACGGTATTTAGCGGCTATTTACAAACTTTCTTTAATAAAGAAACTAACAAATAAACCAAGCAATAAACAAATACTAATAACGTCCAAACCATAACGATACACGCCTAAAGACACCACCGTATGACCAATATTGGTTGCGGGCGCGCTAATAATCCAACCAATAAATGGTTGCAGCAGAGGTCCACCAAGTAAAATACACATCATGTTAATGAAACCAAGCGCCATGCCGCGGCTTCCTTCCGGCAAAATATCGTGCATGATTGCAAATGGCAAAACATAAACTCCACTAAAAAATCCCAAACAAAATAAAATCATTGCAACAACAAAAACAGGGCGAGGATTAATAAAAGTAATCGCGATCATAAAAATTAAAGTCATCGCCGTACCCATCTGCATGGTAATTTTACGCCTATTAATAAAATTAGAAAACCATCCGATAATTGGATTACCAATTGCCGCGCCAATAAAAATTAACGAACATAAGAAAGCCGCCATTTTTAAATTTGCATGACATAATCTAATTATATAAGGCACACACCACAACGACGCAAAAGTTATTAAAGGTGCAAATAAAAACCCAGCGAAAATTCCGTTTAACCAAACTTGCGGCATTTTAAATGCATTAACTTGTTGTCCTGGATGTTCTGCAAATTTAATTTCGTTTGTTTGTTTTTTATCACGCACAATTAACCAAATTAAAATCATAATGATTAATGCAACCCACGCACACAATAATATCGAATGACGCCAACCGATATTTTTTACGCCTAACGCTAAAATATTTTCGCCAAATGCCGCTCCCAACAAACCTATCCCTTCGATTACTCCAACCAATAATGCAAAACGCGCTGCTGAAAACCATTGCGAAGCAATAATCATGCTGGATACAAGCACCGGCGCAATAAAAACCCCCATCATTAAACGTGACAAAAAAGCCAGCCAAAAAGTATGTGCAAACGCAAATCCCACGCAAGTTATAATACTACCTAATGCCGAAATCAATAAAACACGTCGCGCGCCAACTTTATCAACTAACCACCCTGCGGGAATTTGTAACGGTAAATAAGTGTAATAAATACATCCGGACAAAAAACCTATGCCCACCGTGCCAATATTAAATGCGCGTTCTAAATTTGATACCATTACGCTCGGTGAAATTTGCAGCATAAATTGGAATAAAACGAAGATAACGGTGATCGACCACAAGACCCAAGGGAAAAGTTTTTTTACATGGTGTTTAATTGGCATTTTAATTGTCTTTTTATATTAAAAAATAACGCGTTAAATTTTAATTACCACCGATGAAAAATTACTTCGGGTGGTTTTTTGCCAGAATAGGGCAAAGTGTTACAAGGATAAACTAAAATTTGTATGCGCCGATTTGCGGTTAAACCAGAATTTTTTTCATTGGTTGCAATCGGATATTTCGCGCCGTAACTTGTATAAAGTAATTTGCGATTGGCGCATCCTGGTTTGATTCCTCTAGATTTAAAATATCTTGCAACACATCGCGCACGGCACATTGAAATTCTGCCTTTTTCAAAAAGTTTTTTATCAACGATTGGGCTGGCGTTGCCGGCAACTAAAATATTTGCGTCCGGATATTGTTGTAGATATGCAGCTAACTCATTTAAAACTGGATACGCATCTGGTTTTAATTTGCTTTCGGTCGGCTCAAATAAAGATAATGTCGGCACCAAAATAATTAATTTATTACGAAAATAAACATAATGCACGCCGTATTCGGTTAACATTGGATTAAGTTTGTGATGCGCAATCATTCCGGGGGGATTACAACGAAGACATGGGTTTCTCGGAACATCACAAACTCGTGGCGCACATCCCGCTAAACTCAAGATCGCACTAAAAACCCATAATGCCAAAAAATATTGTTTGAAAATTTTCATCATATCTTTCCTCGTAGGGGCGAAGGCAGGGCTGTGCCCAAATATCGTTGGGCACAGCACGCTGTGCCCCTACGATTATTATAGACATATACTTTCTATTTAATCCAGAGTTTCTATGCCAATCACGCTTCCCAATCTAAAATTACTTTCCCCGATTGACCCGAGCACATCACATCGAATCCCTTTTGAAATTCGTCTGCGGGAAAACAATGGGTAATCACCGGCTTTATATTTAAGCCGCTTTGCAACATGCTGATCATTTTATACCAAGTTTCAAACATTTCGCGGCCATAAATGCCTTTGATCTTAAGCCCTTTAAAAATAAATTTGCTCCATTCGATAACGGTATCATCAGGAATTATACCAAGCAACCCAATCTGATCTCCATTATCCATCAAATCAACCATCTCGGCGAAAGCGCTTGCATTGCCCGACATCTCAAGCCCAACATCAAAGCCTTCTTTCATGCCTA
>Ga0114923_10001568_pt1 | contig 15822 bp, 18 predicted proteins | sample SumtaG_FD_89578 | JGI IMG/M metagenome (GOLD analysis project Ga0114923, IMG submission 89578) | Deep subsurface microbial communities from Indian Ocean to uncover new lineages of life (NeLLi) - Sumatra_00157 metaG | ecosystem: Environmental > Aquatic > Marine > Oceanic > Sediment | place: near...
ATTTCATTTATACCGGATTCTGTTATATGTTCCGCTAATAGTGTCATATCCGGCGACACATATTTATCCCGTTCCAGACTAAAAGCGAACCCTCTGACCTTCCTCTGCCCGCGTTCGATGAACAGGACCTGGTCATTAGCGATAACCGCCTGTATATCGGCCGAACCCGTATACGTCTGCTGGCGATACGTGGGTTGCTCTTCCGCTGATATAGCGTCATGCGGACTATTACCACCCAACCTGCCCGCCCCTCCTAACGTCCCTAAGAACAGAAAATCCTGGCTGACCAGCCACTGTATGGGATTTTGACCTGGCAGCGAATATATAATAGCGTCGGCGGCTAAGGTACCGGCCGTAAAATTATTGAAATCACCCGTCTGACTCAGCCACACAGTTTGCGGGTAGTCGGCGTTACCGCCGTAGGCGATTCTCTGTTCATGGAACACGACAGTTTCCGGCCAGCCATGTTTATCGGAGAAGTACCCTTCCGCCCAGTTAGTAGTTGCCGTCGTATTGCCGAGCGTACTCTGTACCGTTGCCGTTACCGTCGTTGTATTAGTAAACACTGTAACCTCAACTACCCCGTCTAATTCCGCCGACAGGGCCTCGAAGCTGTAGTTTAGTGACCCGGAGGTAAAGGAATCCATTCTGACCCTGTACAGGGCATCTGCAACGAGCTCCGACCTGCTGAAATCAAGGTTGCCGTCATTTTCATAATGCCGTGTAACTACATCCCGCCATGTAGAGCCTGAATCATATGACCGTTGCAGGATTACTGTCCCGTTCCATGTCCCGTGACTGGTGAAGATATACTCCTGGCCCTTGATCAAAGCGACCGTCGTCGAATTTCCTTCTGCGACAAAAGAGCCTGACACCGAATTATTATCGACGACATGGGTTATCCGCCATATAGAACCTACATGGTCAGATTCGAATATCGCCGCCGACGCCGTTAATGTGACCGAACCCGTCGTTGCCGACGGCGTTATAGTCGTTGTTGTCGTATTAGTCGGCAGAAAAGGGCCGGTAATCAGGTCGATATCGGCAATGGTCCACGAGGTATGACCTGTCCTGGTAAGTTCCCGCGTCTCACGGTCCGGGTGGACCAGCCACATAATATCCGCCGATTGAACGAACTGGATATCGGCCAACTGTGCGGTCGTATAGGTAGTTGTCAGCTCGAAGGGATCGTTATTGACGTCAAGGACCAGTCCTCCGTTCCTAAACGCCCTCATATACAGATTACCGAACTCTAAAGCATAGGTATCGGTTTTGGAGAACTCGAACCGAATCAATCTCGCAGCGCCATTATTTTTAGTCGATGCGATAAACTTAGTACCCGGCCTCCTCATAGCCGGGCCCTGACTGAGCACGATCATATTCTGCAACTTTTTACAGGCGTTTCGATACTTGACAAAGTCATTGCGCAGCAACATCAAGTCCGTCACTTCCCCTGCGTTGAACTTATTAATAGCCTGCGACAGCAGCCCATAGGAGACTGGGCACAAAATGAAAAGAATCGTGAATATTTTTATGAATATTTTACGCATCTTTAAGTCTCTTCCTTAAGCCTGGATACGATAAACTACCCTTTGACAGATCCTGCATCGCTTTACTACTATCTTTTTGAAGTTTGGCTCTTTCTTCTTCTTCTTTGGCCAAGCTCTTGGCAGCCTTCTGGGCCGCGGCGAGTCTGTCGGCATCCTGTGTTATAGCCTTCGACCGTGCCAGAGTATGAGCATCATCTTCGGCCTCAAATTTTGCCATACTTTGTTCAGGAGTTAAATGTGCCATAATTATGTCCTCTTATCTTTTTCACCTGCAATTTCCACAACTACATCTTCCGTTCGACCGGCCGCAGTCACAGCCACTGGTCCTTCTGTGTGTCAGCCAGGTACTTTCACCTTCATCGTTTGTACCGTCCGGATCGCCTTCCGCCTGGTTCCTGGCGATTGCGTTCGGTAGTACCATCCGTCTCAGATCGCTCCTCATCCCCTGAACGAACAGGGCACTTTGCTCGGAGATACCCATAAGTTTCGGCGCCATTTTAATTGCCAGGCTAAGGGCGATATATTCGATCAGTTCCGGCGCGAATTTCGAGGCATCTGAGATACTGATATACTCTATATAAGCCGCATCTCCGGCATCGTTACTATAGTCATCTGTATAGAGTTGTTTACCGATCACCTTATGTTTGAATTTCTTTTTAAGGGACCCTTCATCGATCTGGGCGATTACATGTAGGCAGTCGTCCGGCAGATTGAAAACAAATTCCCACGCCCCCTGTTCGGCGACAGAAACTTCGTTACCAAGATCCGCGAACTTCGTTACACCGTTCCACTCCCACCGGCTAACGCAAATATCTTTTGTTACAGGATAAAGCCGCTGGCACAGTACAGCATTGACCGAGCCATCGGTGAGCGATGTTATCAACTTAGCTGCATCCTGAATGAGTGCCAGGTTACATATATCCGTATCCGTTTGGGCTATACTCGTCTTTGCCATTATGCGCCTCTTATTGGATTATATTAGGGTCCTTATTCGCCGCCTCTATCATTAACTTTTTCTTACCCTCCCAATACTCACCAAAAATATATTGTCTTATCTTGGCTTTCAGCCATTGCCGTTCAGTATACGCCGGCTGTTCAGTTGCTAATCCGTTGGCGTCAATAACCGTAATCGTTGGTATCGGGTGTTCCTTCAGGAATCCTGCCCTGAAATCATCTGCTTTCGCTGCCGGGATCGTAAGGGTGATTACAATATCCCCCGGCGCGGCGTAAGCTATTGCAGCTACCAAAACTGCCGTCAAAATTGTTATTGCTACTAATTTCTTTGCCATTTTGACCTCCTGTTCTTATCTAAGTTCTTCCCAAGTAAAGGATGCGGAACAAGAGGCATCCGCCGCCGCCATTCTCGTACATACGATACTCAGAATATCACCGGAATTACCCGCTATATTTTGAGACATGAATAACTTTGCCAGGAGACCTCTTCTATCTATCCCCGCCTCTTTTTTGTCCCTTGCCCCCGTAAGGAACCCGCCATCGACCACATGACCACCTGATATTGCGGTGGCGGCAATATCAAATTCAACTGCACTGTTCGTTGCATCCACTGCGTTAAATGATGCGTTAGTCAAACTGCCATTGAGAATGATTTGATAGAATATATTTTCGTCAAGTGAAAAAAGCTCATAGCTTAAAGGCTCAACTAAAGTCCTGTTGGTTATACTATTGAAAGTATCCGCCATTTTGATAGAAAGAACCGGTAACGGCGTAGTTGATACAGTTCTTTCAGTAATGCCATTACTTACCGACCCTGGTATCCCTAATGGGTTGAAACCACCCTCACTTGCTACCGCTACACAAGTAAAGTCGAATGTAGTAGTTCCTGCCGCTGCGGCTGTATTGAATATCTCCGCCCTAAATGGCAAGTCGCCCGTAACCGAGAAGGGTACGGCCTCAGTATTGGCAAATTTTATCTGATGGCAATAAGTAATCTGGCCGTCGAAATCGAAGCCGTATCGGATACGGCCAGCACCTAACCATTGAAAGTCTATAACGTAGATATTGTCCTTAGTTTCATCTAAAGTAACTCCACTTCTCCCAGTTCCATCCAAAACGTCTAAATTCCAGGACGACTGATTCACTGCATTATCCACTACCGAACCGGAAGTTTCGGTCCTTCTCGCAATTTTCAGATTGGTACCATCCTGCTCGAAAAAGAAGCCATTATTAGGGTCAAACAGACCTATACGCTTCCTGACATTAGAAGTTTTAGAGCCAAGGATAGTTGTAAATACTACGAATTGGGATTTGCCGGGCTGGTATCTGAAATATTGTTTTGTCTGAAAGACAACTCCATTCGCATCGCCGGTTCCGCCGGTCGTTAATCTTGCGGCAGAGGAATTAGCTATATGTGTAACGTCCCCTGTACCCGTAGCTGCCTCCTGGAAGAACAAAGGCTGGAGGTCGTAGTTGAATTGCATATCGAAAGTATTAAACGGCTGACTGACCCGAAGTCTTCCAAAAGCGTCCAGTGCTTTGGTATCCTGAGTGTCGATATTGACGTTTTGGATATGGGAGGCAATACAAATATTTACCAAACTCAATATGATTACAAATACTAACTTTTTCATTTCTTTGCTCCTTAATGAATATGCCAATTTGAACCATCTTCGGAAATCGTCCAGCTTTCGTATTGCGCTACAAGATCAGGGGTTGTATCACCATCCACCGTCTCGGAACCAGCAGGGTCAACAGTTACCAACCCGACACCTGAGTCTATTTTCTTTACAATGTAAATCTTAGCATCATCACTATCGGCAAAAGTCGCTACCGCAGGGAGTGTTAATGTCCTTGTGGTGGCGCCTGTGCTAAATAGAATAATAACATCGGTTGCAAGTGCTGTGTAATCCGCATCAGTTATAGTGACCGTCTTAAGCTGTAGCCCCTGCAGGGAAGCTGTTGCCGAGCCTTCCTGAGTAATTGATCCAGTTGCAGAGACGGCTGTGTAATTTGTTGTACTGTCTCCTAATCTTGTCGTTCCAATTACATCTAATTTAGCATTTGCTTCATCTGTGGTTGCACTTGCCCCTATTAAAACATTTCCATCTTCGCTTATTGTTACAGAAACAACCTCACTTCCATTTTTTCTCGTCGTAACATACCAACCAGAATCTCTGGCACTTGAAGGCACAAAAGCTGCATTTGCCACCCATCCCATATTTCCTGCTATTCCAGCTGCAACCCTAAATCTTCCCTCTATATTTACAGTGCTCCCTGTTGGACTTGTGTCAAGATTTGTTATGATTAACGCAGGATAATCCCCATTAACATTTTTACTTATACTTACATCATCTGTAGCGGCTACATCCCCAACGACTTCTAATTTAGCACTAATAGTGTCATTAAGGGCTGTTGCTCCAATTTGTACATTCCCACTGTCGTCTATAATAAATGAAATAGTCTCGGCACCATCTTTTCTTGTAGTGATAAAAAAGCCAGTATCTTCGTCAATGGTTGGGGAAAAATCACCTAATGCAACCCAACCTAAACTCCCTGCTATTTTATCTGTCCGGAACTGTGATTGTATTCTTACAGTGAGAGACGATAATGGGCTATCTTTTGTATTCCTTAAAATTAAGGCATTGAAATCTCCTGTTACGTTCTTTGATATTGTTACTGTATTAGCGAAACTACCTTCATCGGTAGAGGTTATCTGCTCGGCTGATACTGTGCTTGTAGTCGTAAAATTCTCATTACCGATACTTACATCACCACCGGAGGCGGTTAGCAGTAAATCACCACCGGAATCGACAGTAAAATCAGCCTGATTAGAGCCGTCATATTCAAGTTCCAACTGTTGGGTAGTCGTTTCGATTATGAGTTTGCCGGTCATCTCCCGTGACCCGTCGATAAGAAGATACTGGGTATGGTCGTCATCGGCCAGGCCGGCGAGATTACCGTGATCGATAATGATTTCGATATCATCGGCGAAATTAGTTAGCGTCCTAAAACCGCTGTCCGTACCATCGGTGCCGAGCACCTTAGTTAGTGTCGATCCGATGGACGCCGATATGGCCAATTCATCCCAAGCGGGAGTAGAATTACCATAGATAAGAGATCCCCTGGTCGGCGCGTCGGTGGTTGTATCGCTATGATCAACCGATAACAGATTGTGTGAAAGATTCTCACCCGGGCGGAAGAATTTACGGTTCTCAGCCGGGTAAATATCCCTGTCATGGGCACTGACGCATGCCGCTAAGACCAATATCAAAATGCAGGCCGTCTTTTTCATTAAACGCCGTACCGCCATCTGGTAATTTCGTAAATTGATTTTATTTCAGCCGCCGCTTTATCTACGTTGAATATCATTACTTCCCCTATCTTACCGTCCCAGGCCGAGCCGCCCGCTCGCAGACCTATCTGGACATCGTTGGTGTTATCAGTAACGGAACCGGCGAAACTTTTAGGCGTACCAGCCACACCGTCAAGATAGATTCTCATAGTAGCACCGTCGTAAGTCACTGCTACATGGTGCCAGACCCCAGTTTCCGTAAAGGCCACGGTTGCGATATTCGCTCCCGCATTGATAACGAATCGAATGACATTACTGTTCCAATAGACCGACCATCCATTATTAAAACCGGCATCGGTTTTTGTGACTATCGAATCGAAATTTGTCAGAGACGTTGCGTTTATCCAGGCCGAGACGCTGAAAGTCGTAGAAAATTGCAGCGAAGAATCATTACCGCAGTTTATCAGGTCATCGGAGTTATTAAATGAGAAGCCCGGATAAACAGGTTCAATATCTGAGCCGCTCACAACACCGTCATTACCATTAAGGCTGTAGTCAAAGACTAACGCCGCTGACGTTAATCCGGCCCAGAGTTTGTAATGGCCCACTAATCCGACCGTATTGACCTGCGGCCGGATATACCGGTACCCGGTCCCAAATGCCAGGACCGTCAAGCACAGGATTATTATCAGTTTCTTTTTCATTATATCCCCCGCAGGACAACAATCGCGTCAGGGTTAGTCGCACCCAGGGCGCCGGATGGCCCAATCCTCACATCGATTGTACCTGTCACCGGTTCGTGCAGACTGAAAGTATAAGTAGCATTTTCCGCCTGTTCACCGGAATCAAAGATCACATTGTCCTCATTATCAAGGATCTCAACTTGATAGGTTACGGAATTCGTCGCGTCAGGCGTTACGAAGACTACCTTTTGAATTATCCCGTTGATATTAATGGCCTGCGTAACATTTCCGGTATCGTCATCGTCCCAGGTCGCTATTACATTAGCGTCCCATACCGGTCTGATATTGGTCCTGAGATCAAAGGAACTTCTCAGAGCCGCCGATTCATCGCCCGTCGCGGCCCATACTATACCTGCCGCTGCGATGATTAATATCGTTAGCGTCAACAGTATCTTTTTCATCTTCTTATTCTCCTTATAAAATTACGGGGCGAGGCGGACCCCGCCCCCGTAAAGATTAACTGTTATTATTAACCCAGGTCCCAACCTCGGATTTTATGATCCATCGAATAGCATCAAGGGCCTCGATCGTTACTGTTTGTTTAGTAGCGTCTGTGGTGCATTCATAAATCTTGGCGGCGGTCCCGTTGTTAATGGTATCGTCACCAACGGCCTGGATTTGAACATCATCACCGGCTCCACTTGAGTCATCGACAAAAGTAAATATCAAACCAGCCGCTGCCGCCGGCAGGGTATATACGGTATTACCCTGAGCTGCAGTATTCGTAAATGTTTTACCGCTATCGGCGGCGGTAAGTGTCTCTGCCGTACCGGGTTCGATCTCAATTTCAGTTAGATAACCAAACAGGGCAGCACTGCCATCGCCGGTTACTGTACTAAAGGTCGTTATCGCCCCGTCGAATCGGGCCGCCCCATCGACTTCCACGGTCCCTTCGACGAACAGATCGTCATCGCCGGGCGAGACATCAGGTGACGCTCCGGTCCCGATCCTGATATAGCCGAAATCAGCCTGCAGGGCAGCGGCAACACCCGTACCTTTAACATAGATTGCCGTCTCTGTCCCCGTCGCCGTCGAATCGGTAACATTGACGATCAGGCCATAGAGTACATCGCTGCCGTTATCCGAATCGTTATCTAACTCAATTTCCATACCGGCAACGGACTGGCCCGAGCCGCCGGCTATAGCCGTAGCCTTTATATTAACGGCCTCGGAGTTATCGGTTATGGAATCGAATTCGATATCGACCACACCCGTTGCCCCGGTATGATCGGTTGCCGCGGCATCGATCGCTATAGCGACCGCCGCTACACCGGCAACTATATTGACGCCGGTATCGATCGTATTGGCGATATTAAGTCCTATCGTAGTCGCGTTCGTACCAGCCGAATTCAAAACGCTCAGGGCATGGAAAGTCTCATCAGCGCCTGCTGCGTCATCGTCAAGATCGATATAGACACCATACTGGGTCCCGGAGCTGCCATCGTCAAGCTCGTAATCGATATAGATGGCCTTATTATTAGCTGTGGCCGAAGTAACGTCCATATCGAGTACACCGGCTGTAGTTGTAGTTATCGTTGACGCCGCGTCCAGTTTATAGAGCTCTGTTGCGCCTAAGGTGGCCGTCAGATTTGCGAATGTCGTTACAGCTCCATCGAAGCGAATTGCGCCATCGACCTCGAATGTCCCTGTAATATAGGCATCGTCGCCGTTTAGGGTCGTGGTCTCTGTCCCTGCCCCGACCTTTAAGTTACCGGTTATTATCTGAAAATCACTTGTTGCTGCATCAGATGTCGCTGTCAGGTTCCCGGTAGCGCCATTAGCTTTCAGGAAGATCCAGTCATTCTCACCAGCATCCCAGTAAATCACGGAGGGAGAATCAGTTGAATCGTCGTCAAGTACAATATTGGCTACAAATTCTCCTGTCGGTGTAATATTATCTGTTGCCGCATTGCCAAGTGTAACATCGCCATTGGCCGTCAACGCCGCTGTAAACGACGTCGCCCTGACATGGGTTATAGCACCCGTTGACGTGGTCCCTAAAGTTATTGTCCCGTTACCTGCAGCATCGATTGTCAGGGCCACATTTCCGGAAGAGGCAGCAACCAGGGCGCTCTCAAAAAGATTAGTAACAGTCAGGCTATTACCTTCGATATCACCGAGACCTGACACAAACCAGCTCGCGCCCGTACCCTCGATATCTCTGCCTGTCGTTTGGGAATCGATATCGAGACCGATCGCGTTGGCTGTAGCCTGGCTGCCTACGATTTGAACTGCGGTCGCGGCCGCGGTATCGGCCTGGGTCACAATCAATCCGGTATTATTAGCAGCATCGGTTGTAGTAAAAGCAACCGCACCTGAATCAACCGTAACTGTCCGGCCCGATCCTGCACCGCCCTGATCGTATGCACCGTCAAGAGTAACCCCTGACCCGACGGTCAGCAGGTTCGTTGCCGTTCCCGCTGAATCCAGGAAGAATAAAGTTGTCGTTCCCGTCGCATCTGCGACATAAAGACTGCCGATATTGGCATCGGGATTGGAGGGTGTCGATATCTCATTGAATATCAGTTGGTTATCGAACGCCGTCGTCCCTTCGAGATCACCTTCAACTTCCTGCATCCAGCCAAGGCCCAGGTCGCCAGTTGAGTCCAGCGGTGTCCTTCCTGACCACCAGTAGGCGGTGGGCCGGACAATATCGCCTACCCCTGCTGTAATGGCAGCATGTGCCGGCATTGCCATTACCAATATCAACAGCAGGTATATAAATAGCTTTTTCATAGTTTTTCTCCTTAATGATTCATTTAAGCTTAGGCGGCCGGCTAACAACCGGCCGCCAACGCCGTTAACACATCGTTACTTACGTAGGCTCTTTTTGGATATTCAAAGGTGATACAGGCTCCATACCCATCCACGAATTGACTACCAGAGCGCTTGCCGCTTCTGAAACGGGAACGAATTCTACTTCGACGTAGCGTTTCATTACTCGCAGCGGTACTTGTGCGCTAAACTTAGCTTGTGCCGGCAGGTCGCTGGCCGCTAACGGATCTCTTGCACTGCCGAACGCGGCAACGGCCTCGACTCCACTGGCGAAAGTCGCTGAGTCCGAGGTAACTAACTGAAAGTAGCCGCCGCTATCGAGGTCAGCCGCCGCCGTCCCTACCGTCAGGTTCCAGAACAGGAACCCTAACTGCGCGTTTGTAGCGCCGTCCGCTTCCAGATCCAATATATCGCCGTTTGTCCGGCTCTCTTCCTGGGTCGTCAGTGCCTGAGCGTCCCAGAATTCCAGAATACTGTCCATAAACATTGTTCTACCCTTTCAAAAAAGGATTCTTTTTTCTTTCATTCTCAATTAAATCTGAGAAACATTTTTCTTACGAAACGGTACTCTCGTTGGTCTTGATAGCATCGAGTTGTCGGATAATACCTCTGTTTCCGAACCGAAGTACCTCTTCACCACTAAGACCGGTCGCTAACGAGAAATTGACGTTACTCTTATCTTTGAGTCTGATCTCCATTTGGGTCTTAATCTCGTCGTTGACGTAGATTCGGACATTGGGACCCTTCATATGGCAGCGATTGAGTAGTTCGATGAGCTTGTCCTCGTTGAAACTGTTGGTCCCACCGATAGTGCCGTTGATATTGGCGTAACGCGCCGTTGTGAGCTCGTCTTTGACCGCCAATCCGGTCCACCACTTAAACTGGGTCCGATAGACGTGGTATGTGTTACTGTTGCCGTCGAGTTTATCGACCTTGTCCTTATCGATCATCATCAGGCCGAGTATACCTCTATTGGCAGCCGCGGCAGGGTATATACCATGTGTGCGTCGGCGGCCCCAGTTGACGATGTACATACTGGTCCCGCCGGAGTTACCGCCGTCGATAACGTTTGTCTGGCTGAGCGCGTTGAGGCGGATCTTCAGGCCGTCGAATTTCTCCGGATCGGCCGCAGCTTCTGATTCGAGATAGGCGTCCGCCAACTGCTGGGACAGTCCCGATACGAACGAGATATCCTCCATTCTTCGATAACCCATCGGATCGGGCGCGTTATCAACTTCATCCTCATCGATATCTGACAGGCTCTCGAGCAGTGCCACCGGCTCGACAATGACCTGTGTGGTCGATGCCTTGGTAGGTACGCCCTGATAAGCCTTACGAAACGTCCCTGTCGGCAGTGACGTTCTGCGCGGGAACTTCTCGGAGAGGATTTGATTGGCCTGGAACCAGGGGATATCGAGCAGCATTTCGTTATCCTCTTCCATAACCTCGATGATATCCGCAAGGTCCTGGTCGCCTGGTGCCAGGCGGTTAGATAGTTCCCGGAACGTTAGTTGTGAATTGACTGTATTAGTAGCCATCTTAAGGCCTCCTAAAATTAAATTAAGTTTCTTACTACAATTAATTAATTTCGGGAGGTTTCCGCTCGCGCGGGCTCGCCTTGCCGGATGCGTCCGACCAGCGACCTTCTTTTAGGCTTGCACCCGGGTCCGTTCCAGGAGTTTCCGGGAACTCTCCCCTCTTAAGGCCCGGTCTCCATTGCGGGCGGGCCAAAAGAGGGTTATTTTACTCACTTAATATATCGTCAATTTGAGCTTAAAAGCTTTACTGTTAAGATTTTTTTATGCGTTCTGTTTCTGTCTCTCTTCCATTTTGGCGTACCTGAGGGTCCCTGTCCCTGCCTTTTGCTGGGTCTGGGCGGACGCTTTCATGGTCCTGCCCTCTTTAACGGCCATCTGGGCCAGTGCCAGAACCCCTTTGATAAAGCCGGGGTGGTTACCCATACCCTTATCCTCGATCAGTTTGGCCGTATCGGCATCGAAGAAACTTTCCAGGCACCTGGTATTCAATTCCATATTGACCTTATAGTTGGCCTCACCGCCCCAGTCGCTGACTAATTGGACCTTACCGGCCGCCTGTTCGGCCTTATCGGCGGCATCATCTTTGGCGTGTATAGCGGCAACGACATCCGTGTGCATCTTGAGTCCTGTCTCCATCTGCGATTGGCTATAGCCCTGGCTTACAGCCATCTCAAGATACGCCTTCTCTTGAGCGTAGTTGTAATTGTCCTTATTGTGACCTTCCGGCCGGGTCACTTTGAAATCCTCGACTTTAGTAACAGCGCCGGAATGCTCAGCAATTTTGGCCTTGAATTCGGCCTTAACTGTATCATCGGCATCGTCGGCCGGGATATTGATATGCGGCCGTCCGACCAGTTTCGTGGCCTCATATCCGCCGTCGAGTGCAGCATTCATAGTGGGATATTTAGCGAATGCGTTCTTTTTGCCAACGTCCGACATCAAAGTCGGATGGTCGTGCATCCAATGGCCATCTCCTTCCGTTATCCCGGAAGTATCAGTTACGCCGCCACCGCCACCACCGTCACCATCTGCCATAAAAACAGCCGATATACCAAACCAGTTAAATCTGTTCTTCCACAAATACTTAAACATTTCCTTTTCTCCTTCAATATTAGTCGTTAGGTCCTATTCTTTCGGGATCGCGTATTGGCCTTTTTTATAGCCGAGCAGTTTCATTATTTCGTCCGCCTCTTTAATCTCATCTGGTGTCAGGCCGGTCCTTAGCCTGGCTGTCCCGGAGGCCAGGGTCACGTACTTACCAGCCGCTTTGATCAGCCGCTCACGATTCGTCATAACCTTAGCACCCTCTCTGGCAACGTTGGATATTGGCTTTAGCAGCTTTTCTGTCACATCCTCACCAGTAACAATTCCCCGGGCAAGTAACAGACCGTTAGCCAATCCTGTCAGATATGGCTCCGTAAAAGTGTTCCTGTCCTGGAGTTGGGCGGCGTGCAGGTCGGTAATCTTTTCGATTACAGCCTCGACATCAGCAGGGGTTGGCCTGGAAGCACCCCTTTCAAGTTCTTCCTCCAATTTCTTGTTATACTTCTCTCGCAGTGCGATATAATCTTTTTCCAAGGTTTCATACGACTTTCGCATGTCAGCCGCTCCCTCTACACTGGTTATGGCGGCGATAGCTTTGATCAATTCTTCTTTCTTTTGGTTGGGGTTTAGACCCAGTGATTTCGCCTGGGCCTGCAGTTCCGGATACGTTATTTCTGTTTGTGCTGGCATTTTTTGCTCCTTCTAATTAGGGTTTAGGTGGTTAATTATTTATCCATCAAAATGTCTTACAGGACATGGAAATGGATTTGTACAATCTTTTATGCTGAGATTTGATACGCCTCTTTCCAAAAAATCAAGTCGCTTTTTTACATCATCCAAACTAACATTATTCGGATCGTTATTTACTGCTTTTTCGGGTACTTTGATACCCTTCGCCGCCTCTTCGGGCTTCCTGGTGGATGCGTTAGTCCCGATTGCCGGTATTGACACAGTATTTGTATTCGGGTCGAGCTGGTTCGGATCAACCGACATTGTCACCATCTTAGTCAATTCATCAATCTGGGCCTGCAATCTATCTATTTGCTTATGGTTCTCGACCACTAAATTCGCTAACGAGTTCGGGTCCGCCCTTGAGATTACCATATTGACCCTATCGGCCTGCCGGTCAGCTATCGCCATCAGCATAGCGATATTGTAATAGATATGAGACGATTCGCTGAATCCGTACTTTTTCTGCCAGGCGCTAAACTCCGCCTTCTGGCGATCGTTAATAGGTAATACCCTCGAACCCGCCGATTCGATTTTAGCCTGCGGCCTAACAGTCGGGGCCGGTTTAGGTTTTTGGGCCCTTTTGACCCACGGATTTATCAGGCCCGGCACCTGAGGTGGTATCTTACTGACCGCCTGAACAGTTGATACTAACAACATTAAAATTAATGATACTCTTTTCATAGTTTCGCTCCTGTAATATATTGGCCTAAAATAATATTCACCTGTTCCCAAAAGCATTTATGGCAATATGCAATGGCACTGTCCCCAAATGTTACTGTAGTCATATCAAGACAAACCCAAGGTGAATCGGGTTCTAAATCACCATGCTTCGAGCAAACCCAATGGTCATTATTAGGGTTCTTGTGAAGATAAGGCTTTTTTGGTTCGTTTGGTTCAATAATTAGCGAAGTCGAAGTTAAATCAAGGGTTATCTCAGGTTGCTTCGGGTACGCAACAGCATTTGTGATTAACACTTCCTTATTACACTTATCGCAATTATATATCCTATGAACCAAACTCTCTACTTCGTCAGTCGTAGTCACTAAAACCCAACATTTGCCATCGGTACTTAGATTATTATGCTGACAATCCTCAACCATTGGTTCGATTACTTCAAGCCACCTTTCCGACAGACTGCCCGAAACAATAAAAGGGTACGCCAAAAACAACAACAACAAAATCAATAATCCTTTCTTCATGCTCTTTTCTCCTTCAAATTTTAAGCTGCTTTATTATCTTTCTTAACACTGTTTTTATGTACGAACCAGGCCACCATCTCTATATTCTCATTGTAAGTGAAATATGAATTCAGATGGCCGATATGAAAATGACAACCTTTACCGCCGCCGCACAGACCTATCAGATTGTCCCAGTCTAAAGTAAGTTTAGGAAAAAGGTGTCTCGGCTTTTTGTGATGGACCTCGATGTTCTTAGTTGAGCCGCAGCAGGCGCATTGCTTACCGACTTTCTTTAGAAACGCCCGCCGGCACCTCTGCCAGGACCCGTTGAAACTGGCGCCGTCCGGAGCGACCAGGTTCAAATACAATCTCTGTAATCTTTCAAATCCTAACATGCTATATCCTCGCCACCGCACGGCAACACGGTTACTATGAGCTTTCTATGTTTATCATAAACAACTCTCATAGCTTTTTCTTTGTAATTAACCAACCAAAGCGTGATACGATTGCTCTGCCTCTCAATGAAAACCGCTTTGCTTTGTTGAATTAGGCTAACTATACTTCTCTGCTCACTTCTCTTAAGAGACACATTAAACCGTTGCTTGCATCGCCTGTTGGCATGACAATATATAGTTTTCGATTTATTATTATTCATTACTCAGCGTTTTTCTTCCAGTCGGAAACTGCTTATCCTTTATACAATTCAGGTACCTTAATAATCGGTTCGGGTTCTTTCTTAACTGTCAGAACGATAAATCCCGCGTTCTCGGCTACCAGGATATTCTTTACCAGGTCCTCCGGCACTTCGTCAAGTAGTTGTTTCGAGAACGGTATCGGGCCTTTCGGGATAGCAAGATTCTCAACCGCGGCCCCGTTCAATAACAGATACAGACATTTGATCATATCCTTAACTGTTATTACAGTATTTTCGACCTTACCACAGCACTTCTTAAACTTCAAACCGCTACCGCACTGGCACGTTTCGTTTCGACCCTGCTTCTTGACTGTCGCTGCTACCATTATTCATCCTCTTGCTCTGTAATCGCTTCTTTTTTCTTCATAAGTGCCCGTACCATCTTCTCACCTTCGCCCACGAAGCTTATCCCGCAGCGGTCGAGTACGATCTTCATAAAATCCTGTGCCGCCTGCCACTTACCGTCAATAGCAATCTGGCCGAAATGGCATTCATCCAGCATCTTACCCAATACTTTAGGACCCAAAGGACTCCTCAGGAACATATCCTGATAGTCTTTGTCCGCCTGCTCGTTATTTTTTGCCCCATTAATCATTGTTAGTTTTCGGGGCTAAGTCCCGCTCAAACAATAAAGCTATTCCAGCCGAGAATATTTGTTTATTTAAAAAGCGAAATCCTTTTTCCTCTAAAGTTGATTTCAAAAAAACCTCTAACTCTTCGTGGTCATCAGCCTCTTCATTTATTCTAATTTTTAATGTTTGTGCTGCACCGAGCATAATTCTCCTTTCGTTTATCCTACCGCCGCCGCTATTGGGCTGTTTGGTTCGATGGCCTTACCTAATTTCGGTGCGGCATCGGCTATCATTGCCCCAGCCTCTAACCGTTCTTTCTCCTGCTGACGTGCGGCTATATCCTCAAGAATTTCGGCGAATTCCTCTTCGCTGTTAATTGAGCCTTGATCAAAACCGGTCGCTTCCAGCGTTTTCTCCATAAACTGTTCCCATTTAATCTTATGGGTCATTTCCGGCCTTGACTCTACAAAGGCATCGATCACACCCTTACCTTCAAGGAACCTTCGTACCGCAAACGCCTTCTTCTGGGCCTGCAGTAGAGGTCCTATGAAATCGGCATCGACCCTATCGACACCAAACTCAGGATCTTTTATTATATCAGGCGGTTCCGGTAACCTGCCGGCGTTAAGTTCAATGGACCAGAACCTGTCATCTATCGGGGTCAAGGCATCATTAACGACCCTTTCGATCTTAGTACCCTTTAGACTGGCCGTCTCACCTTCGACCCCAATGATCTGGGTCGCTGTA
>Ga0114923_10001569_pt1 | contig 15821 bp, 15 predicted proteins | sample SumtaG_FD_89578 | JGI IMG/M metagenome (GOLD analysis project Ga0114923, IMG submission 89578) | Deep subsurface microbial communities from Indian Ocean to uncover new lineages of life (NeLLi) - Sumatra_00157 metaG | ecosystem: Environmental > Aquatic > Marine > Oceanic > Sediment | place: near...
ATCGGTGGCCGGTGGCAGTCCAAGCGCAACAAGAGCAAGCCATGAACACACGACGAGGATTCTTTGCCAGCCTGGGCGCTGGCGCTCTAGGCCTACTGGGTGTCAAAGCCACCTGCGGTGAGCGCCCGATCTTCGTAGGGCAGACCAACGATGCGAAGGAGGCCGTGTGCCCGCTCGAGGGCCTCGATGCCATCGTGCACCACAAGCGGGATTGCCCGTCCGGCGAGTTCTATGGGTTGGGGTCTGCTGAGGATGCCTTCAACAACATCAAGGACGACTACGAGAAGCACCTCGCCGCGCACCAAGCACACCTCCGGGCCTGCGTCCGTGAAGGCTGGGACATGGGGCCCCAAGATACGTGAGCGAGCAAGGCCTGAAGCTCCGCTACCTCGTGCCCCTGCTCATCACCTTCTGGGTGACAGGGATGGTCATCATCTGCGCCGTGGTCTACGTCGTCTGCCAACTAGCCCTGTGGTTGGTGCCCGGCTAGAACAGGGGAAACCCCTATGCAGCCCTAGAATGGGGCAGTATCGTGCAGGTTGACGTGGGCGGCCACCCTACTGCGGATGTCCTTCACTGAACCTGCCCTCACCCGACGGCCTTTCTGGTTCTTGCCCCCAGTAGGAACTATGGCCTTCTGGGTCGTTGGGTGGGCGTGGGTCTTCTCCCTGGAGAGCACGTCCTGGGCAGAGCAATGGGCCGCCGTCATCTTTGCCATCCTTGTCTGCTGGCGGCTGTGGCTTCCGTTGGCCTCCGCCGATAGGGTAGCTTTCATGGTAGAAAAAGAAGTGGAAGCCCCGGCACCAGGGGAAGTTCAGTCAGTGCCTCACGCCTTGGAAATGCCCGATGGCATCTACATCCGCAAGTTCGGCCAGTTCCGCTTGGCCATCAGCGAGCAAGTCCAGCATAGCCTGGTCATGGGAGCCCAATCCGGGCATGTGCCTCAGGGAGCTGTGGCTCAGACCGTGCTGACCGCGATCTCGGAGGCAACCCAGCTCATGAACCAGCAGCTCGCAGGGCAAGCGCCTCCTGAGGATAAGCCGGCATGACAGAGTCCCCGTTCAAGGTAGCTATCAACGAACTCCGCTTCCTGAAGGCCAAGGCCCAGGGCCTGGTGCAGGACTTCGACAGACTCGAGGCACTCATGAACGAGATCGACCCAGCGACTCTGCTCGTCGAGGCTGCTGCCGCAGGACCGGAGCTGGAGGAGGACCATCCGGCCCACCAGCGGTGGGAGATGTGGCACTTCAGTATCACAGCCAACGCTGGGTACCCCACTGGGGATCAGAAGTTCGACTCGTGGCTGGCCTACAAGGCTGGGCATGAACAGCTAGCAAAGCAGCTCGAGGACGCCGGGATAAAAGTCCGCAAAGAGGGAATCTACTATCCAGGGGGCACCCACTACATCGAGGGCACCTAAGTTGCCTGGATCCGAATCACCCACACCTCCCGAGCAGGAACCTGCCCCCCTAGATAGATGTCTCCGCCTGGCGCTGCAGATGCTCGAAGAGTCTTTGGCCCTGCGGAAGCTAGTAGCGGACCGGCACGTAGTATTGGAGCACCTCCTAACACTAAACGATGCACTTCGTACTCAGTCCAACTTGGGTGTATGGCTGGAGCGTAGGTACCCTGCCAGTCCGCCGCCGTCTCAGTCCAGTTGATCAGCACCAGGCCTAGCTCGTCCTCGGCGTCGTTCAGGAAGAAGGCGCTGAGCACGGCTGGGTAGTCGAAGCTGAAGTTCTCGAAGCGGAAAGCCGACGAGGCCAGCTCGGGATAGAGGAAGTAGGTTGCCGGCGGGGCCTGGCGGTCACCGTCCGCGTCGATCTTGAACTGCGGGTTGGGGTCCAGGAACTTGCCGATGCCCGCGATGCTCTCCGCGTGACGCAGCGGGTTCAGCACCGTATCCACCAGCGCCGAGCTGTGGTCGATGATCGGGGGCCGCTGCATCTCCCCCTCGAAGTAGTATTGGCCGGCGTAGTCGTTCCTGCTGGACTCGACCAACGTCTTCCAGAAGTCAGCGAGGACCACGGCCTTGCTGGTAGGGTCAACGGCCAGGTCAGAGGTGATGACCGTGCCCCCCGAGTCCTGAGCGACCGGGAAGTCGCGAAGAGCCCAGTCGTGCGCTAGAGTGACCGGATGCCTACCAAGGATCATGTTCTGCGCAACGCCATGGGAGTGGAACTCGAACCACTCGCCTGCCGTCAGACCTGGCTCAGCGTCTGCGCCTGGATGCCAGCTCGACAACGCCAGCTGACTCAGCGAAGGCCACATCGCGAGCTTGACGCCCTTGCGGTCCTGGTTGTGAATGGTCTCCCAAAGTGGCGGGACCGGGTTCCGTGTCTCGAATGGATGGTCTGCGTTGTTTAGCCCGGTCGGCATCATCAGCTCTGCGCCAAGGATCTGCGACTGCGCGAAGTAGAAGCTCTGGTCAGGCTGCCCAAGATCCCAGAGGGAGGCATACTCGCCCATGATCTCGGTGAAGAGCGGGAAGCTCACGCCAGGGTAGCGGGCGTTCAGATGGGTCCGCAGGTTGGTCGCCCAGCGCAGAACCCCCCGGAAGTAGTCAGGCGTCCCGTGCGGGCCCCATGGGTTGGGGTTTGCGTCGCCTAGCCTGTGGGTTGGGTGGTAGCTCGCATAGGTGAGCCCCGAAGACCCGACGGCGTCAAGGTAGTAGGCGCCTAGCTCTTGAGCCCCAGCTACCAGGTCCAGGATCTCGGTGTGGTATAGCTCCGTCACCGGGTCTGCAGGATGGATCCCGCCGATCGCGAAGACATTGCTCCTCACCTGGGCGGGGTCGGTCACGAAGAGGGCCTCGTCCTGGTCGATGGCCTTCTGGAGTGCCTGGTCGATGCCGTAGCCGTGGTTGCCATCCCGGTTGGTGGCTAGTGCCCGCTCCATGTCTCCCGTGAACGGGGACTTAGGGAATGGGACCTCCTCTGTCACAGAGAAGATCTCGTAGGGCACGGTGTAGATGCTCGAGATCCAGTTCGATTTGGCGATCGTGACGATGGCATCGCGGTGCCCCTCGAGGAAGGTGGCGACGGTGCCTGGGTTGGTGACGTTGGCGCCTTGGTTCGGCCCAAGAGCCGTCTGGTGGTGAGAGACCAAGGTCGGCGTGTAGTTGGCGTTGGTGATCGCGGCTTTCATCGCCGAGGTAACGGGCACGATCTCCTCGACGTGGTCTTCGCCAGCATCGTTGAACTGCGAGTTCCAGGTGAACATCAGCAGCGAAGGGGTTTTGCTGAAGTCAGAGAGCAGCGAGTTGGTCTTGAACTTCAAGAACTGCGGGCTCGTCTTCCACCAGGTGCGGTAGTACTCGCAGATGTCATACCACCAGTCCACGCTCAGGGCCTGCAGCACCGCTACCTTGTGCGCGTACTTGGGCCCGTAGGAATTGTAGAAGTAGCTGATCGGCCGGGTGTTGTCGTCGTCGATCTTGCCCCAGGCTAGCTCAGCCTCGAACTTGGGATACTGGCTCAGCCACATCTTGTACCAGACCTCGCTGGCCCCGTTCAGGATGAGCTGGTGCTTACAGGACTTGGGCCAGGCTCCCTCCTCGTCCTCAGTCTGCACAATGAAGCAGCGGAGGTACTCGTTGGCGACGTCACTGTTGACCGAGCAGACGGCCGAGAACTGCAAGAACCAGTGGCGTTGTGGCCCTTGCGCGTCGAGGATCTTCGAGACTCCGAAGTCGTGCCATGACCAGAAGTCCTGATTCGACCAGGGGAGCGGCCTGCTGAGGTCGCTGAGGTTCGGGATTAGGAGCTGGAGGCGCTTCGCTGCTAGATACTCGGATTCCCCCCCTCTGATGGAGGCGAAGGATCGCAACGTGATGCAAGGATAGCTGAAGTCTTCGATGGTGATCGTGCCTGCTCCGCCACTCTCGCGGCCAAACCATCCAAAGAACCTGATGTCCGAACCGGGAGCAGCAGGAGATTCGGCCACGATCCGGACCCAAAGTTTGTCGCCATCTGACGTCCCGGGAATGGAGATTCCTCGCCACTCGAACATGACAGCGTCCACGGCGGGGGCAGTGGGGACCAGTTGGTAGGCATTGAACTCACTTGCATCCTTGGGCCCCACGATATAGGTCGTGTTCGGGAATGGCAGGTTGGCCGAGTTTACCCCGCTCGACTGCAGGCCTGCTGTGATTGACCACAGGCGGCCATCGAATTCCACCCCTTCCAATGTGTCGTCGAGATTCGGCGTGTAGCTGAATGGCGAGGCACCGGTCTTGTCCCTGATCGCCGTGATCTCTACCCCGTTGGTCGCTTCCGCCGTCAGGGTCATGTCGAGATTGTCCGTTGCCAGGGTGACAGGGAGCGTTAGCGCTGGGAGAGTCATTCTGCAAACCCATGGAACGGAAGAGGCGCGTAGGCGATTTGGAAGTAGTCATCTCGAATTAGATCCCATGCTAGGAAGGCCGCCCCGTGCTTCAGAGTATAGATGTTTGCCAGGCTGTCTGTGTGGATCAGGCTGTTCAGCAGCGCCGGGGGCGCGGCACCTGACTCGAGAACTGTCGGGTTGACGCCCAGCAGCGTAACCACTCCAGCAGTAGGCGTGAAAGAGATCGAGCCCAGCTCTACTGTTGGGTCAACGCCGAGCAGCGTGACCACCCCAGCAGCAGGTGTGAGGGCTACCAGGTTGATGACTGTCGGGTTGACGCCCAGGAGCGTGACGACTCCAGCAGCGGGGGTGATCGAGAGTGAGCCCTTGACGACTGTTGGGTTGACGCCAAGCAGCGTGACCACCCCAGCAGCGGGCGTAATCGAGAGCGAGCCCTTGACGACTGTCGGGTTGACGCCGTTGAGAGTGAGCACCGCCGGAGCGGGCACCACTACTACGCCGCCTGTGGTGACCACCGGGTTGACGCCAAGCAGCGTGACGACGCCGGCAGCGGGGGTCACCGAGGTCGAACCCAGGACAACCGTCGGGTCGACACCGTTGAGGGTCACTACCCCGGCGGCGGGCGTGATCGAGAGCGAGCCCTTGACTACTGTTGGGTCGACACCGTTGAGGGTCACTACCCCGGCGGCAGGGGTGACAACGGTCGCATTGACGACTGTCGGGTCGACGCCAAGTAGAGTTACTACCCCGGCAGCAGGGGTGATCGAGAGCGAGCCCTTGACGACTGTCGGGTCGACGCCGTTGAGCGTGACTACTCCAGCGGCAGGAGTTACAGAGGTCGAACCCAAGACCACTGTCGGGTCGACGCCAAGCAGCGTGACCACTCCAGCAGCAGGTGTGAAGACTACTACGTTGACGACTGTCGGGTCGACGCCAAGCAGCGTAACTACTCCGGCAGTGGGCGTGATTGAGAGCGAGCCCTTGACTACTGTCGGGTTGACTCCGTTGAGCGTGAGCACCGCCGCAGCTGGCGTGACGGAGACGCCACCAGCAACAGGCTCATAAGCGCCCATGCTCCAGGTGGCAGGCCGAGTAGCCCCAAGGATGTCTGTAGTGAAGAGACCGCTCTTGTCTTCGCCTTCCTCGATCGCGTTGCTACCAGCCTTCAGGTTGAAGTCATCGTTGGCCGGGTCTTCCCAAATGTCCGTGGACGTCTGGCTGGAGATCGAGTTGGTGCCGGTAGCTGTGGTGTCAGAGCTGCAGCAGTAGTCCAGCGTGCCGGAACCTTTGTCGATGTCCTCTGCACCGCAGTCCATCGCGATGCAGTTCTTCATCTCCTCCCCGTTGGAACTCCACTCAATCCCGTCGCCGGACAAGTTGTATGCCGAGATGTTGTAGATGTCGATGTTGGTCGAGTGCAGCGTGCCTCTAATGAACCCCGTGGTTGCCCCGTTGCCCCAGACGACGAGGTTGTACGCGATAGCGTTGTTGGTCTGGCTGGTGACACCCCGGATCTTGAACGCGCCTGTGGTGGACGTGTTGGCACTCGATGCGGTAGTCCTCTCGGCCGTGACGTCCGCAAGGATGTGCGTGTCGCCTCGCGTATCGAGGATGAAGCGGTTGTTCGTGGTGGACGGTGTGGTGGTGTCGACGAACGCCCGGAAGCCGAATACTCTGGTGAAGTTCTCGGCGCTGATGAACATCCGAGCGCCGTGGGTAGTGACCCTCCACGTCGAGCCTGTGGCTGCGGCAGCATCGTAGTTAGCGCCCGCTACGTCGATTTGCCGGTAGTTGCTGATGTCGACCGTGGCGCCGGCCATGGTGAACCCAGAGGCATCCGTGATCGTGTCGCCGTCTTTGATCCGTGCGACTTCGATGTCGCCAGCCGTCACCAGGTCGTTGTCGGTGGCAGCCTCCCAGGACGCCAGGGTCGTGTGGTCCCCACCGCCACTCGAGTCGATGACGCTGACGTTGGTAGCCACTAGGGGGTCAGCCTTCTCTTAGTAGCGGTGTTGAGCACAGCCGCAGTCAGCTCGACCCTGTGAGAAGCCAGAAGGACGGTGCGCTTGCCTACTGGGAGGTCGGCGATCTCCAGAAACCGTTTGCGCCGTTCTTTCTGCTGGTCCCCATCGTCCTCGCCCCCTTCGAGCATGTTCTCAGCAATCGGGTCGCTAATCAGCACCCCGGGCACGTCTACGATGACGAACCTAGGGTTCACGGACAGCTCGTTGCCCGAAATGTTGTGTAGCCAGGCAGGGTTGGTTGTGGTCGGATCAGGAGAGCCGTCGGGGTTCTTGCTCTCTATCACTCCACCGTGGCTGATCCCGTCGGGGACTACGGACACAGGGTCCCAGGCACGGCGTCTGTTGGCAGCAGCTCGGCCTGTCAGTGCATCGCGGGCAATCTGGTGATTGTCAGTCCTTGCAAAAAGGAACCTTGCCATGAAGGCTCCATCGTTATGGCATATCGCCTTGCAACTCGCAGTCCACCAGAGTCAGCGTCTGCCCACTGGAAACCGAGCGATCAGACACCAGGTCGAACCACGCATAGATCTCTCGCGACCCGACCGTCACGTTGTCGTCAAGGAGCACCGCCCACCGAGCGTCACCTCCGGAGAGGGGTATGGGTCCTCCCGATGCCGTCCAGACGACGTCCTTGATCTGGAGGATCACTGGGTCTGCCTCGGTCAGCACATCGAAGTCGGTAGAGTTCCTGGTAAGGCTGAACCCGCCAGCCGTGTAGCCATTGCCGGCCGTGATCTCGGTCAGCTCACTCAGCGTGTTGTGCGTCTTGAGGGGCGCAGTCGCCGAGGTGACTAGCGCTACGAACATGTTCGTAGGTGCCCCGGTAGTCCGGAAGAACTCATCGAACATCGAGAACACACCCTTGTCAGTCCATCCACTAGCCATAGATCATTTGCTCCTGAGTAGTCTGCCCGGAGCTTACCCCAGACCGTGGTCCTTGAGAACCTCAGGGTCGATCCAATCCTTGCCTAGCTTCGTCTCCATGGCCTTGTAGCGCTTGCGCTCTGCGGGGGTGAGCTTCTCGAGCGGCGTGGGCCAGTGCATGCGGAAGCGGTTGATTATCACGAAGATGTAGTTCCGCTCGACGAAGCTGGTCTTGCTCTGGAAGGTCCGGCGGCAGAGGCGCCCCTGGATGAACATCCGGTCGCCCTCCTTGATCCCGAGCCGGAAGCCAGCGTCTGCGATGGCCGTGAACATCTTGCACTCGATCACCAGGTGCTTGCCGGTACGGCCCGCGAAGTTGGCCACCCGAAAGGTCATCACCAGGTTGCCAGTTTCCGAGTACTGCTCACGGATGTCAGAGATGATTTTTCCGTCGAGGAAGAGTTCGTTGACGTCTTTCATGGGCAGATGACAGGGTGACGGGTTGCATGACACAGGGGCCACCAAAGCGTCAGCCCTAAATCCTTTCGGGTAGTAGCGTTGTGCTGCTATGACGACTATGACACTCTATTAGAGTAGTAGTAGTATATAAGAGGGGGGGGGAGGGGGTACTAGGTACCCTGTAAGGAGTGAGTTCGCGATAGGGTGTCATGCGACATACGACATATTCTGACGTAAACCCTTACCCAGAAGGCATCCCCTCTATGTCACCCTCCTCTGAGCATGACGCTTTGCGCCATCGGCGGTTTTCCATCGACCGATGATACTCCCAGCCGGCCTTCCTCATGGCGTCCCTGAGTTTCGTTGCGAGGTAATTGACTCCCCGGTCCCGGAGGAACTCAGTGACGTCCGTTATGGGGATCCTGGCTCCGTAGATCTGGGTCCCGAGGAAGTGAACTACAGCCTCATTCAGGGATGACCCCTCCTGGAAAGTCTCCTCGGTGTCCTTGATCCTGGCTGTGTTCTCGTCATCGTCCAGCCACCACTCTTCCCCAGCCTCGTAGTAGTGGTCAGCCTCTGCCCAGACTTGGTCGCGGACGAGCCGGAAGGCCTCTACATCGATGTCCGTGATGGCGATCGGCCAGTAGCGGCGGCCGTCGTGCTCTTTGACGACGCCGAGGTCGTTGGTGGTCCCGATGAACACGAAGCCCCTGGGGTAATCGGCGCTCGTGATCCCGTAATGGGCCCTCAGGGTGTCGGTGGTCCTGGAGATGTAGCTCCTCAGATGGGCCATGTCCTTCTTGCGGGTGGTGGCATCCAGCTCGCTGGCTTCGATGATCCAGGCCCTGTGACAGTCGAAGGCGCAGTCCTTGGACCCGGGGTCTATCTCCCGGTCGAGATACCAGGCCCCGCCGAGGGCCTCTGCGAACAGGGTCTTGTGCTTGCCTTGCCCCTCGCTGTAGAGGACGAGCATGCAGTCTGCTTTGCAGCCAGGGTTGCGGGCCCTGGCTACAGCGGAAACGAGCCACCGCCGGAAGTAGGTGGCCTTCAGAGCCCGGTTTTCCTTGGGCTCTAGCTGGACAATTCCTCCCATGATGGCATCGATGCGAGGAGTGCCGTCCCAGGCCAGGCCGTCGAGGTAGTCGCGAACCGGGTGCCTGGCGTTGCCTGTTGCGGCAAGGTTAGCAGCCGCAACCAGCTTCTTCACAGGGAAGTCGGCTCCGTAGGTGGAGCACATCTGGTGGACAATCCTCGTATAGTCCGCGTCCTCGAGGGGTCTCTCGCCTAGGTGAGGAATGCGCCCCATCTCGTTCAGCCACAGGTTCTCGCCCCAGCGGGAGTCTTCGCGGAGGATTGCCTCGACGTTGTGCGAGCAGGCTTTTACGGATCCCTTATCAGTCAAGCGGAGCTTGCTCGTAGGGCATTCGCCCTTGGATCCGGTGGTCATGCCGCTATCGCGCAGCTGCTTCGCTAGGTCGATGATGAGCCGGGCGTCTCTGGTGTCTGCCCAGACGTCGCCGAAGTCCTTGCCTGGGCCGTGGACTTTGTTTGCGGCTACGACTAGGCCTGGCGCTGGCTCCGTCTTCAGTTGGTGGAGCATCTTGTGGGCGACAACTTGCCCAGGCTCGTCCCAGTCAGGGCAGGCGATGACCGTCTCCGCGAAGTCCAGCAGGCACCGCATCCTCCTGACGGTGAAACCGGAGGTCCCGCCAGCAGACACAGCGGCGATCCCCAAGCTCGCTAGGAGCATGCAGTCCAGCTCCGACTCGACGACGAACAGTTCTTCGCAGGGGAACGGCTTGGGCCAGAAGCCGGTCTTGTTCCCTTTCGGGTGGTACCAGCCGAAGCGGTTGCCGGGCTGGTCCTTCGGCCAGGCGATGAGCCGGATTTGCTTGCCTTGCGGGAGGCTGATCCATTGCTTCCCCCGGGTAATGCATAGCCCTAGGCGGTGGGTGAGGATGATGGCTGGGTCGAGGCCACGCTCCTGGGTCAGGTAGTTCAGGGCGTCGGTGTTGGCTTGGAGGGCTTCGCTCATCCGGGCCATGTCCTCTTCGGAGATGTCTGGGCGGTCGTCTATCGTCTCGAGAAACGGCCCTTTGGTGTCTCTTGGGAGGACTTTGCTGGGAGGGCTACTACCGGCGAAGCCTAAGTAGGCCTTGGCTTCCGGGATCGTCTGAGCCAAACCCATGCCGATGACCAAGTCCAGGAGGGAGTTCCCGTCCGTGCCGGAGCAGCCTGCGTGGCAGATCCACCGGCCCTTTTTGCAGGCGCCCGCGTCCTCGAGGTCTATGACGAAGGATGGGTTTCGGTCGTCGTGCAGCGGGCAACAGGCCTCTGCTTTGCTGCCCCTGACCTTGTACGCGATGTTGTGCGTACGCAGGAAGGCTTCTACATCGAGCCGCGCAAAGTAGGCTGCCCAGTCCGGGCCGGAGGTCTTGGAATCCATCGGGAACTCTCTTTGTCGTACCTGAGCCCTTTCACAAGCTCGCGAGCTGCCTTTGTGAGCACCCACTGCGTCAGCGTGTAGCCTCCAGCGCGGTTCTCTGCGAACCATGTGCTGATGCGGTGTCTGCTCGTCCAGGCAATAATCGACCCAAAGACCGATGCTGGATTTACCTTCGAGTGTGTGAAGCCACCCTTCAGGACCTGAGACATCGAACCCTCGATCACAAGGTGAGGATGTTCTATTTCCTCTAGTCTTTCAAGGCATGCCTCCCACCTGTTTCGGCTGGTGGTGACGCACCCCAATATGTCGGCGAAGGCCTTCCTCTCGACCACAACATGCGCCTCGAGAGTCCTCCCGTCAGGGGCCACGAGCGAGTAGTCCCCGGTGTCCATGTGCTGCTTCACCAGTGGCTCGAGTTCGTAGCCTCGGTGGTGGTCGAGATACTCGTTGGTGTCACCCAGGAACTGGTAGCCGTGAGGCAGAGTCAGGGGGCACTTGGGCACCCAGAGGGCCTTCTTCTTCGGGAAAGTCTTGGTCTTCTTCAGCGAACGGGTGGAAAGAATGGGCTCTATGCCTCTTTCTGCGCCCTGATCTTGATGCCCCATGCAGGGTTGCCTACCCTACCCGAGTCATTCGTAGCCTCCAAACTGCAAATGACACCACTCGCCCGGAGGCTGGCGAGGCGTGGTGGGCCTAATCCAGCCCGAACTCTCCGGCAGTGTGATGGCTGCTGGCCCGCGCCGACCCAGTCCTCCCTCCCCTGGCTTGAGTGGGGCCTCGAGGACTGACCTCCTCGGGGCCTTCTTTTTTCACGGGGGCATCGGTTATCCTCCAGCGCATGCCGGAGCCGATGAGGACCGAGGACTTTGCGCTCCAGCAGTGCGGGGTCGACGAAGAGGCCGCCAACACGCTGATGTCCATGCGCCTTCTGTGCGAAGTGTGCTCGGACCCGACCCAGTCGAACCGCGTTCCCGCCATAGCTGAGCGCTGCGGATTCTCTGAGCGGCGCGTGCTGCAGCTACTTAACAGCAGTGAGTACCGGGACATCCTCGAATACACGGCCCGCATGAAGGTCGCTGGCTACCTGAGCAAGGGGATCATGCGCCTGGGCCGCGATGTCATCGAGAACACGGAAGCCACCGCCCGCGAGATCTCCGATGCGGTCAAGACGCTGACCGGTGCCTACAAGGCCCTGTCGGTGGCGGCGCCCTCCCACGAGAGACACCAAGGAGCCCGCGAAGCTGAGAAGGCCATTGCCGAGGTGCTCCAAAACATGAAACCCGCCGAAGTCACCTACACCACCCTCGAAACCGATGCCCGAATTAGCAACTAGCCTCGCCTGTATTGAAGCCGTCTATGACCATGTCCTCATCCAGCGGGCAAAAATCAGCGACACTACCGAGGGGGGCGTCAAGCTCCCGGCCTCGATGGTCGAGGGGAGCAAACTCTGCTATGGCTTGGTCCTCCGAGCAGGCCCAGCCTGCAAACAGGTCAAGCCTGGCGACATCGCGATCTTCGATGAGGCTGAGTCCCGCGAGGTCTTCTTCCCGAACAAGGACAAGACTCACTTCTCAGTCCTGATCGAGAAGGGCATCTATGGGACTATGGACCGGAAGACGGCCCAGATGGATCTGGGGATTGAGCTTCCCCTTGCTCACTCCATGTGGGGAGTCACCCCGATCTAGATGTTTCCGCCCTGGGAACAGATCGAGCACCTCTACGAGAAGCAGGAGTTCGAGGCATTCCAGCGGGTGGGCGCCACGATCAAGAACCTGACCCCCAAGGAACAGCTCAAGTATGGGCGCGAGCTGCTCCAAGGCCTGTGGTCCGACGAGCTGGTCTACCTGGCCAAGACCACCTTCATCATCAACAAGAAGTCGAAGCTGGTGCTCCTCGAGCCCAACTACGCGCAGCTCCGCTTCTACAAGGACGTGATCGTGCGCTGCCGGGAGGAGGAGCGCCCGGTGCGCGGGATCATCCTCAAGGCCAGGCAGCTCGGGTTCTCGACGTTCATCCAGGGTCTGCAGTTCATGTGGTGCGACCAGAACCCCTACCGCACGAGCATGACGATGAGCTACGACGAGCCCTCTACCGAGGAGCTGTTCCAGAAGACGCAGTTCGTCCAGGAGAAGCTCTGGTTCCCGCGCACCCTGGCTCGCTCGAGGGCGAAGACGCTGCATTTCGACGAGCCCCATGGCTCAATGCTCCACACCAGGACAGCAGGTAACCTCAACGCTGGTCGTGGGCTGACCATCCAGCACCTGCACTGCTCCGAGATCCCTATGTGGACCGAACCGGAGCCGACCCTGGTCTCAGTCCAGCAGGCTCAGCCGGACACCCTGGACACCACGAACTTCTATGAGTCCACCGCCAAGGGCCGGGTCGGGCTGTTCTATGACGCTTGGAACGACGCCGAGAAGGGCATGAGCGAGTTCGTCCCGTTCTTTGCCCCCTGGTTCTGGGATGTGAACTACGCGATCCCCTTCCGGACCAACGACCACAAGAACAAGTTCATGCGGGGCCTGAGCCCCAGGGACAAGGATTACCAGCAGCGCTACGGCCTGAGTGCTGAGCAGATGCTCTGGCGGGACCAAACGATCAGGAACAAGCTCAAGAACTCTGAGGCTCAGTTCCGGCAGGAGTACCCGGCCTGCGCGGAAGAGGCCTTCCTGTCCAGTGGGCGCCCGGTCTTCAATCCCGACGCGATCATGGCTTTATCGCACAACGCCACGCAGCCACTCTGGAGGGGGGACATCTACCTTGAATCAGCCGCTGAGGCGTAGCAACCCTTACGGGGTGATGAAGGCCTGGGATGAGCCCACCGCCGGTCACCGCTACGTGGTCGGGGCGGATGTAGCTGAAGGCAAGGAGAAGCCGAGCGCTCTACGGCTGAGGAAGCCTGGGTCGGCGAACTTCTCCGAGGACAAGCCCGATCTCTCTGCGGCCATCGTTCTCGATGTGGAGACGGGCCAGCATGTAGCTACCTGGCATTCTGGCCAGGTCGAGGTCTGGGAGTTCGCTATCGCGCTCACGGCGCTCGGCTACGAGTACAACACGGCTCAGCTGGTCCCCGAGGTCAACTCGATCGGCCTGGCCGTGGTCGAGCGGCTGGTGAAGGATCTGGACTACCCCAACATCTACCGGAGCAAGATCTACAACCAGGCGGAGTCGGACCCGATGGGGACGTCCTACGGCTGGAAGACGACGGTCCTGACGCGGCCCCTGATCATCTCCCGGATCCAGGAGTATGTCTCCCAGGAGAACCTGTTTACGAGGGACAGAGCCCTGATCTCGGAACTCCGCACCATGGAGTATGACGAGCAAGGGCGCCCCGCAGCCCAGGGAAAGAACAAGGATGACCTGGTCATGGCGCTCGGTATTGCGCTCCAAGCTCGGTTCGAGATGCTCCACGGGACAGCCACTGAGGAAAGAGAGAAGCCAAAAGACCGTCTTGACCACTACACTCGGACGATCTGGAACAAAGCCAAAGAGGACTTCGAGAGATCACGCAATGGAAAGCAACCTCCTGATCGCCGTTATCGTCGCCGCCTCAATCGGCCTGCTCGCCGTCGCCCTCGTGCTTAGGGCCGTAGTTTCTATCCCGCAAAGACAAGCGGAAGCCGTCCGAGATCTGATCAAGGCTCAGCAAGAGACCCTGCTAACCCAGTTCGGCCACCACGAGAAGATGCTCACGGGCACCTACAATGCGCTCTTAGTCTCCCAGGAGGCTGGCCTGGTGGCCAACCACTTGCGCCAAACCGGCCTTACACCGTATCTTGTCGACCCGAAGTCCCGAGTTCTCGAAGAGCTGCGGGAAGTCATGACGTCGCTCAACTGCGATGAGAAGACGGCATCTGACTACATCCTGAACCGACTGCCGCCAGAGATGGTGGCTGAGACTGTGCATGGTTGAATCACACACTGGGACTCTGCCAAAGTTCGGGGGCAACCAGGAGATCCTGACGCTCAGCGGCGGGCGGAAGGCCAGTCTGACGAACCAGGAGGCCCTCGATCTCATTGAGAGCAAAGCCTCTACTAGCGACCAAGGCCGAGAACCTGTTCACCTGGCTCTGCAGAAGCAGTGGTTCGTGTCGATCGCAAACTTCCTCGGTGTGAGTGGGATCTCCGGGCTCGAGGGGTTCCAGAACGTGGACCCGTCCTTCACTGCGACGGACGCGAGCTACAAAGCGAACCACATCCTCCCTGCTGTCATGCGCCAGGTGGCTCGGCTCTCGAAGGCTCAGCCCGTCACGGACGTCATGCCCAAGAGCCCCGACATCGACGATGCCTTCGGAGCGAAGGTCGGCCAGTATTTCCTGGAGCACTGGGACGACCAGTTCGACTTCGCCGCGGTAGGCAATGACTTGGCGTTCTGGCAGGTGTGCTGTGGACCGGCCTACGTCTTCACCGACTGGAACCCGCGCATAGGCGGCGAACGGACCAGCTACACCAACCCCGTGAACGGGGACCTCCTTGACGGCTCCAAGCTCGAGGACGGTCACCGGAAGTTCCTTGAGAGCTACGGGGGCGCGAAGAACACGAAGACAGGGAGGATGGAGATCGAGGTGATCTCCCCCTTCCAACTGCTCGTCCCCCGGGGCTTTCGGAGACTCGAAGATATGCCGTGGATCGTGGTTGAGCACGAGCGGTCTATCGACTGGGTCTGGGACAACTTTCCGAAGCAGGCAAACAACCTGGCGCCGGATGACATGGATGCAGCGGTGGACGGCCAGTATTGGCGCCGCCTCGGTAGCCTCGTCAACCGCCATGGGTTCACGTTGCCATCACAGGGGTCAGAGGGGAATGAAACAGTCAAGGTGCGCGATATGTGGGTTCCGCCTTCTGGGCGGTTCCCCACTGGCTTTAGAATCATGGCCACAAACAAGCAGCTGCTCTACAAGGGTCCTCACCCCTACGCTGCTGCCGGGATCGACCTCCATGCTATGCCGTGGATGCGATACCCCATCTCGCAGACTGAGTACTGTCGGGTTCCAGGTCGCTTTTGGGGAACCGGTCTGGTCGAGCACCTCGTCGGTCCCCAGGATGACTACAACCGTACTCGGGACCAGATCATCCAACAGAGGGACGTTCTTGGAACCCCCCAATGGCTGGCCGCGCGGAACGCAGAACTGAAGTCCAACCGCAACGATTACGGCGACATCTGGGAATACAACGCGCATGCTGGCGGCAAACCGGAGCTGGTGAACCCGCCGGCTCTGAGTCAGCTGCACCAGGCGACGGCGATCGACTCGCTGTCGGACATGGGCTCGATCTCACTGCAGAACGATGCTTCCCAGGGGGAGGTGCCTACCGGCGTCCGCTCGGGCTCGGGCCTTCGGGCTCTGCAAGAGAAGGACACCATGGGGCTGACCTACCCGGTCAGGTCGCTTGAGGCGTGCTACCAGGACATGAGCCGCAAACTGCTCACCCTGACTTGGAAGTTCATGCCCGAGGAGCAGATGATCAACACCTACGGCGAGTTCCGCACGAACGACGTCAAGGTGCTGAAGGGCTCCGAGATCAATGGCAACGTCTTCGTCCGGGTGAAGAGGGGCTCGATGATGCCCAAGTCCCAGGCGGAGTCGCAGGAGTCTTTGATGAACCTGCTGCAGGTGGGGGCGATGAACCCTGCCAACCCGGAGCACCAGCAGATGATCATGGACATCATGGACTTCGGGAAC
>Ga0114923_10001570_pt1 | contig 15819 bp, 13 predicted proteins | sample SumtaG_FD_89578 | JGI IMG/M metagenome (GOLD analysis project Ga0114923, IMG submission 89578) | Deep subsurface microbial communities from Indian Ocean to uncover new lineages of life (NeLLi) - Sumatra_00157 metaG | ecosystem: Environmental > Aquatic > Marine > Oceanic > Sediment | place: near...
AAGGTCTTTGCCCTGAACCTCGGGCGGTATTTCTATATTCAGTAGACTGCAAATGGTCGGCACAATGTCGATTAGACCTACTGTGTGGTGAATCTTTTGGGATTTGTTTTGTCCGGGCAACTTGAAATTCAAGGGAATTTTTATAGCGGATTGATATATGAAATAGCCATGGGTTACCTCTCTATGTTCTCCGAGCATTTCACCGTGGTCACCGGTGATAATGAGGAGGGTTGAGTCGAACAGGTCCAAGTCTTTTAATTTTTGAATGACCTGCGCGATGCAATAATCAGTGTAGGCAATTTCTCCAGCGTAGAGGTTATCAGCGAATCTTGAGGCGAACGGTTCGGGCGGTTCGTATTTAGTATGTGGGTCGTAGTAATGCAGGAAAAGGAAAAACCTTTGGTCTTTGTGCTGTTCGAACCAATTTTCGGCCAAAAAGCTGGTCTGCCGGCCGGGCCGTTCACTGGCTTCGGGTTGGTTAGCCTGTTGCTCAAAGCGGTCGTAATAAATGTCAAAGCCCTGATTAAGGCCGAATTGAGAATCTATAACAAAGGCGCTGATAATCGCGGCGGTAGTGAAACCATTTTCTTTTAACGTTTCGGCAAGGGTGATGTTGGAAGAACCAAGCCAATAGTTAAAGTTGTCATGTACACCGTGATATGGTGGTATTGTGCCGGTGAGCATCGAAGCGTGGGCGGGAAGAGTCAGAGGGACCGGCGAGATGACGTTTTCAAAAATGATGCCATTATTAGCGATGGCGTCGATGTTGGGAGTGGTTTTACGTGGGTAACCGTAACAGGAGAGATAATCGGCGCGGCAGGTGTCGATGCTGATGAGGACGACATTTTGTATGTTTTTTACAGCGGTGTCAGGTTGGGTTAAAAACCAGGCGATTGCGATGGTAATTAACAGCAATCCCAAAGATATAAGGGGCCACTTTTTATTCATGTTACCGGCTTTTGCTTTTTTCTACGATTTCTTTTATGTCAGAGACGACGGGTTGCGAAGGGATAAGATTTTCGTCGGATAAGCCTCTGGTCATGAGAAATGCTGTATCTTGTGTGTGTTTTCCAGTGAAGATTCCCTTGTCGGCGAGTTTTTCGGTTTTGAGGTTTGCTTTGAGGTTGAAGCCTTCTGCACCAACGAGAATCAAATCAGGTGCGTTTTCGAGATACGGGCCGGAATAAATCTGCTCTTTTCTGTATATGTCTCTTATGACGGGTTTGCCATCTATTTTCAGTTCGCTGAATATTTTTTCGAGGTGTTTAAGTATATCCTCAGCTTCTGAGGGGTCGACGGTCCCACAGGGGTATTTGTCTTTTAGATTGAGATAAATTCTTGCAGGGTCGAGGACAAAAGCTTTTGTGCCATAGCAAATGTTTTTCAGGTTGATTTCCTGGTCCTGTTTGAACTGCAGGAGTCTTTCTTCGGCCAGTACGTAACTTATGTAAATATCGTTGTCGAGTCTTTCAAAGCCGTGGTCGGAATGCATAATCAGCAGGTCGTCATCCGAGATTCGGGAGATAATTTCACCAATGGCGTGGTCGATTTTTCTAAAATGGTCGAGGAACACATTGTGGTATTTGTGTTCGGGGTTTTCATAGGCATCCCAGAGGAAATGCATGAGTCTGTCGGTGGCGGTAAAGACGAGCATGAATGTCTGCCAATCCTGGTTTTCCCAGAGGTAGCGGTATGCCTTGATTCTGGAGTCGAGAGTTTTGTCGAGGTCTTCGAGGAAAAGGTCCATTGATGTATGCGCTTTTTGAGCATCGACATCGAGACGATAATCGAGGTCTTTGAGTGGTGCGATGAGCGAGGGCGGGTAAATGCTTTTTTCAAATTCAATGGATACGAAGCCGGAGATGAGTACACCTCGCATTGGGCGGACGGGGTAAGTGGAAGGGACGTTAATGATGACGGAGTTTCCATCCCAGGTGTCCCAGAAGGGGGGCGCTTTTAGGTCGCTGAAGTTCGGGAACTTCATGTTGTAGGAGTTTTCTCGCAGGTCCATGAATCCAAAGACGCCGTGTTCGGCGGGGTTTTGTCCTGTAATCATAGATGACCATGCAACGGAGGAAACCTCAGGGATGGAGGAGAGCATTTTTTTGAGGGTGCCCTGTGAAATTAACTTGGCGGTGTTGGGCATGACGCCGGTATCGGCGAAATTTTTAATCATTTCGAGGGGGACGCCGTCGAGCCCTATTATGATAGTTTTTGATTTTTGCGCCATAGTGTCAGTTTGCCGTAGTGATGATTCCGCCGGCACAGATGTTCTCATCATGGACGAGAACAAAGCGGCCTAATTCCTGGACGTCGTTGAAATCTTTAATAGCCACGGGCTTTTTCGTTTTGATGATAACTTCGGCAACCTCAAGGTTCTTGATTACGTGTGCATCTTCCTCGATAACTTCGAGAGAGGAGGAGTTGATTCTCTTGTTGATGCTTTCGATTTTGCAGCTGGTTTCCTGGGTTGCGCATCTTATGGTCAATTTCTGGTTTATGCTGAAGTCCTGCTTCGACATCCAGAAGATATTAGCGGAGATTGCATCGGTCGATATGGGTACGGCATCAGGTGAGCAGACTATATTGCCTCGGTCGAGGAAAACCGAGTCAGTGGTGGTCATGCCGATAGATTCGCTTGCGACGGCGGAGTTTTTGTCTTCGAGGAATTTTTCGATGGAATTGACCTGTGTTATTTGTCCGCTGGGCAGGATTTTGATGTTCTGTCCCTTTGCGATCGTGCCGGATTCGAGTCTTCCAACGTTTATTCTCTTATCTTCTATTTTATAGACGTCCTGTATTGGGAAGAGCATAGGTTTGTCTTCTGGAGGCTGCTTGTTCTGTAGGGTGTCCATGCTTTCGAGGAAAGTTGGGCCTGAGTACCAGTCCATGTTTTCGGATTTAGAGGCTATGTTATCACCCTCTATAGCGGAAATAGGTATGAAAAGAATCGGTTCGATATTTATTGATTGGAGCCATTTTGTGACATCCTCTTTTACCGTGTTGAATTTATCCTGAGAAAATTCGACGAGGTCCATTTTGTTGAGTACGACAATAACCTGATGGAGTCCGAGGAGCGAGAGCATATATGAATGTCTTTTTGTTTGTTCTTTTACTCCTTCGACGACGTCGACGATTAAAACAGCGGATTCGGCCTGTGAGGCGCCGGTAATCATGTTCTTTACGAATTCGACGTGGCCCGGGGCATCGATTATGACGTACCGTCTTTTGGGGGTTTTGAAAAAGACCTGCGTTGTGTCGATAGTAATTCCCTGTTTTCTTTCCTCTTCGAGGTGGTCGAGGAGATATGCAAATTCCATTCTTTTTCCCTGGCCTGCGGAGGCTTTTTCAATTTCCTCGATTTTGTCTGGCGGCAATGAATCAGTGTCGTAAAGCAATCTTCCGATGAGGGTTGATTTTCCGTGGTCGACGTGTCCGACAATGACAAAACTAAGCACGTCCATATTAATCCTCGCTGATATATCCTAAATCTTTTAGTTTTTGTTTAACCTCTTCCATATCCTTTTCTTCCAAAGGTTTGTTTACAGGCAAAGATGACAAGGGGTGTTGTTTTTTTCCGAAGCCTATGGAAGACCAGGCTCTTTCGTGTATATAGTAGCAGAGAATCTTAGCCACCGATTCGACAAGCCCGATCCCCAGCGAAAGAAGAAGCTTTCTCGTGAAGATAAAAACAATGGTAGTGGTAGCTATTGCAGCAAGCAACCGGTAGCTTATTGCCTTGAGTATCGAGCGGAGGTGCGCCTCTTTAGCCGGAGTACCCATCTTACATATACCCCAGTGACCGTAATTTCTGCATCATGTAATCGTCTTCCTTGTCCTGCGCGCGGCCGCTTCTTTCAGAGATTTTTGAGGTTTTGAGTTCCTCGACGATTTTGTCAATGGTGTCGGCATCGGAGTCGATTGGGCCGCAGCAGGTTTCACAGCCGATACTGCGGAAACGTTTTCCATTTTTGGCGAAGTACAAGTCCGTTACAGGGATGTTTTCTCTTTTGACGTATTCCCAGATGTCGATTTCTCGCCAGCCGAGGAGGGGGTGGACTCTTAGGTGTTCTTCCTCTGTGGCTTTTGTTTTGTACTGGTCCCAAAGTTCCGGAGGCTGGTTTTTGTAATCCCATTCGAAGTCTTCGTCTCTCGGGCTAAAGACTCTTTCCTTTGCACGTATTCCATGCTCGTCTCTTCTGATACCGAGGTAGAGTGCCTTGAAGTTGTATTTGGCGATAGCCTTTTTCAGGGCAACGGTTTTTAGCTCATTACAGCATTGAAATTTACCTTTGTCGGGGCCTACACCTTTTTCAAGGGCTTCTTCGTTTTTGGCAACAAGTAGATTCAGGTTCCATTCTTTGGTGTATTTTGCTCTGAAGTCGTAGATTTCCTTGAACTTGAAGCTTGTGTCGATGTGAAGGACAGGGAAGGGTATTTTGTCAAAGAAGGCTTTTCTTACAAGCCAGAGCAGGGTTGTGGAGTCCTTTCCGATTGACCATAGTATTGCAACATCGCGGAATTGACTGTATGCTTCTCTGATGATGAATATACTTTGATTTTCCAACTTGTCCAATTGAGTAAGGGTAGAACCCATATTAGCGGTACTCCTGTAAATTGCGAACAGCCGAATATTAACTTGAACCATTTATTATAGTATAATTGTGAGAGGATGTCCACTTCCCGTATCAATTTTCAGGTATTATGAGCCTGTCAGGCCTTTTTCAGCCTGTTCCGACCTCAACCCAGTCAGGATTTTTTCCTGTTCAATTGCCGGATATTACACTTAAATTTTCCTGCGTCTATATTCCTTTTACCCGCGTTTTGACAGCGTAGAAGGAAGTCTGGGCGGTGATAAAGAGCGTTTTTTTGTCTTTTCCGCCGAAACAGACATTTGCGGGTCTTTCCGGGATCATAATCTTTTCAATCAATTTGCCGGTTGAGTCATAGACCGTTACGGGATTTTTGGTTGTGTCGTAATCGGTAAGTGTTCGTTTTGGCATAGAAGTCAGGTAGATATTTCCCTCGTTGTCAATTGTCATACCATCGGAGCTTTCAGGGGCGAAGAGTTTTTTGTTCGAGAGAGTTCCATCGGGATTTATATTGTAGAGGAAAGTTTTATCACCACCGTGGTCGGTAACATAAAGTAGTTTGCCATCGGGAGTTCCGATGACGCCGTTTGGCTTAACCATATCATCAATGACACAGATGATACTTTTACGGTCCGGAGATATGTAATAGACGTTTTCGCCGTCCTGCTCCATATTGTCTCTGTTGCCATAACGCGGGTCGGTGAAGTAGATGCCTCCTTTGGGGTCTGGCCAAAGGTCATTGGGGCTGTTTAGTTTTTTGTCTTTATATTTGTCTGCAAGTACTGTTACTTTGCCGCTTTTATCGATAGAGACCACCTGTCGTCGTCCGCCTTCACAAACAAAGAGTGTGCCACATTTGTCGAAGAAGAGGCCGTTCGCACCTCCGGAGTCTTCGCGAAATGTTAAGAGGTTGCCATCTATGGACCATTTGTGGATGCGGTTGTTTGGAATGTCGGTAAAGAAGACGTTTCCATCGGTGTCTGCGGCGGGGCCCTCAGTGAAACTGAAATCCCCCGCGAGTTTTTGTACTTTTTCACCGGGTTCTATAAAGCTTACCTTTTCGATGCTATAGGCGTTCGACGAGACGAGGAGTGAAATTATGAGCAGAATGTAGAGTTTGTGATACATTTGTGACTTCTCCTTATAAATTAACGTTAATTTTGTTTTTTCTGTAAGGGCAGTATATTACCTTTAATTGGGAATGAAAGCCATGGTTTTTTGCTATAAAATGGATTGACATAATTACAGGTGGGCTTTAGGTTACAAGTTGAGAAAGGGTGTTTTTTGGAGAGTTATAGTGAAAGCAGTTGTGCTGACAGGAGTTCGTCAGATGGAGTTGCGGGATGTTCCGAAGCCGGTATTAACGAAGGACAAGGATGTTCTTCTTAAGATAGAGATGGTTGGAGTGTGCGGTTCGGATGCACATTATTATGAGACAGGCAGGATAGGTTCGCAAGTGGTGGAATATCCTTTTATTGTGGGCCACGAGTGCTCGGCGACAGTTGAGGAGGTGGGGGATGCGGTCAGGAGAGTCAAATCTGGTGACCGGGTTGTGATTGACCCTGCAATATCCTGCCATGAATGCGAGCAGTGCAGAGCGGGTAGGGAAAATACCTGTCGGAACTTGAAATTTCTTGGCTGTCCCGGGCAAGTGGAAGGTTGTCTGTGCGAGTATCTGGTTATGCCGGAGGACTGCTGTTTTAAGATGACCGAGCAAATGAGTTTCGAGCAGGGGGTATTGTGTGAGCCTTTGGCGATAGGTTTGTATGCGGTTAAGGGGGCAGGATTATCGGCAGAGTCAAAAATAGCGATTCTGGGCGCAGGGCCGATAGGTTTGAGTTGTATGGTTATGGCGGGGCGAGAAAACGTAAATGCCTGTTACGTGACCGAGAAGATTGAAGAGCGAATCGGGGTGGCGAAGCAGGGTGGTGCGAGCTGGGTTGGGAACCCGGAGAGACAGGAGGTGACGGGAGAGATACTTAAGCTTGTGCCGGAGGGGATGGATGTAGTTTTTGAATGCGCGGGAGAGCAGGAGACGATAGATGAGGCGTTGGAACTGGTTAAGCCCGGTGGTAAGATTATGCTCATCGGCATTCCACGAACGGAGCGGATATCGTTTAAGATTGACAAGGCGCGCAGGAAAGAAATAACGATTATCAACGTGAGGCGTCAGAACAAGTGTACACAGGAATGTATTGATTTAATATCCGGAGGAGAGGTGGATGTTGATTTTATGGTGACACATCGATTCGGGGCAGAGCAGACGAAGGATGCGTTTGATATGGTGTCGGGATACCGGGATGGGGTGATAAAGGCTTTGATTTGTTTTTAAGGCGATGATGAAAGCGAGCATAGTGAGCATAGGCAATGAGTTGTTGAGCGGTCAGACGCTGGACACGGATACGAAATATCTCTGCGAGAGGTTGTTTTCGATAGGCGTGCCGGTTGTCAGTTCATACACTGTCGGTGACGATGTTGATTTGATAGTTCGGAAGTTAGGTCTTGCGAGTGAAGAAGGTGAGATAGTATTAGTAACAGGAGGATTAGGCCCGACAGATGATGATGTCACTCGCCAGGCTTTTAGCAGGTTTTTGGGTGCAGAGCTGGAGGTTCAGGAAGAACTTTTAGAAAGCATAAGGGAGTATTTTAAGAAGCGCGACCTTCAATTGCCGGAAAAGACCGAAGTTCAGGCTTGTATTCCTTCAGGAACGCGGGCACTTGTGAATAGTCTCGGTACAGCGCCGGGTATCAGGGCTGAATGGAAGGGCAGGTTACTTTTTGCCATGCCAGGTGTGCCGTCAGAAATGAAGCGGATGTTTGAGGAGTTGGTTTTCGACGAGTTAAAAAAGCTGGCTGGCGGTCAGTTTTTGTTTGTCCGGAAGCTAAAGTGTTTTGGAAGTGGTGAATCGCATATAGCAGAGCTGCTCGGCAGCGAAATTATGAAACGAGGCAGGAACCCATTGGTGAACTGTACGGCACATAAGGGTGTTGTAACGTTGCATATTATTGCGACAGCGGATACTGAAAGCCGGGCAACGAAAATGGTTTCAAAAGACGAAAAGTTGATATGCAAGAGCCTTGGAGAGCTGGTTTATGGAAGTGGCGAGGAGAGTCTCGCAGAGGTGGTGGGGCAGAAGCTGGTTGAGCAGAATAAGATGATAGCGGTGGCAGAGTCGTGCACGGGGGGCCTTTTAGCGAAGCTTCTTACCGATGTGGCCGGAGCGAGTGAATATTTCACATATGGCTGGGTAACATACAGCAACAGTGCGAAAATGAGCGAGTTGGAAGTGGCGTCTGATTTGATTGAAAAATATGGAGCTGTAAGTGGTGAAGTTGCGGAGGCGATGGCGAACGGGGCGCGAAAAAAATCCGGGGCAGATTTTACGGTAGGAATAACAGGAATAGCAGGCCCTGCCGGTGGCAGCGAACAAAAACCCGTTGGTTTAGTATACATTTGTGTACAGTCCGATAAAGACTGCGAAACTAAGCGTTTTGTTTTTTCACATAATCGAAGTTTTGTGCGTTTACAAGCAGCACAAACAGCACTAAATATGGTTCGTTTACGATTCTGAATTGACTAATTACTCTAAAAATGATATAATAGGAATTGTCGAGATTAACTAAAATACCAAAAGTATAACGTGCCGGGTGAATATGGCGAAACAGCGCAGACATTTAGGTGAAATACTTTATAAAGCTGGTTTGGTAGGTAAGGAACCTCTTATCAAGGCAATCAAGACGGCGAAGGCTAATAAGAAGCGGTTAGGGGAGGTCCTGGTCGAACAAAAACTGATTGATGAAGATACTCTGACCAAAGCTCTCGCAAAACAATTCGGGTTTCCTTATGTTAATCTGGACAAGACGGTGATACCTCCTGAAGTGATGAAGCTTGTTCCGGAAGACCTTGTAAAAAGGCATAACATTCTTCCTCTGAGTATGGATAACGGCAAGATGAAACTAATTATCAGTGACCCTCTCAATCTGGACATGATGGAAACTCTTCGGTTCAGGCTGAATACGGACCTAGAGTACTGCCTTGCAAATCCATCAAAAATCCGAGATTACATTGAGGACTCTCTTGATGAGACGAGAAGTGAAGAGGACGACAGGTTAAAGCATAGTATCGATGCGACAGCAGCAGAGCTTGCGGAGGTGAGCCAGGAGTTGCAGGCGGAGGCCTTGCGTGCGGAGGCAGCAGGACAGGATGATTCAGGGCCGATTATCCGGTTGGTAAACCTGATAATCGATAACGCCTATCATATGCGTGCGAGTGATATTCATATTGAGCCAATGGCCGACAGGGTGCGCATAAGGTATCGTGTTGATGGAGTTTGCCTTGAAAAAGACAATATTCCAAAGAATATGCAGGCGCCTTTGCTTACGCGCCTTAAGATTCTTTCTGGTATGGATATAGCAGAGCGTCGTTTGCCGCAGGACGGCCGTATTAAACGTGTGATAAGCGGCCAGGACATTGATTTTCGTGTTTCCGCACTTCCGGGCAATCACGGAGAGAGCGTGGTTTTGCGAATTCTGCGTCCTGACGCGGTGAACATTGGTATTCGCGCGTTGGGTTTTGGGCAGGATGACTATGAACGGTTCCAGAAAATAATTACGAGGCCTAACGGCATATTCCTGGTTACGGGTCCTACTGGTAGCGGCAAAACCACAACATTATACGCGGCATTGCAGGAATTGAACCGGCCGGACAAGAAAATAATCACAGCGGAGGATCCTGTAGAGTATAATTTCGACGGAATGAACCAGTGTCAGGTCAGGGAAGAGATAGAGTTGACATTTGACCGGATTCTGAGAGCTCTTTTACGACAGGCACCAAATATTATACTGGTTGGCGAGATTCGTGACGGTGTAGTGGCAGATGTTGCGATTCAGGCGGCACTTACAGGACACTTGGTTTTCAGTACTTTGCACACCAATGACGCCGTTAGCGCGATCACCCGGCTTATAGATATGGGCGTCAAGCCGTTCCTTGTTGCCACTTCGATACAAGCTATTATGGCCCAAAGACTTGTGCGGGTTATTTGTGAGAGTTGCAAGGTTGTTGATGAGAACCCTGACCCATACTATTTGCGATTGCTTGATATTGCGCCGGCAGACATTGAAAAGCATCCTGTGTACAAGGGGACTGGTTGCAGCCAGTGTCAAAATACTGGTTTTAAGGGCCGAATAGGTGCTTTTGAGCTTTTGGAGCTTAACCGTGAGATAAGGGAGTTGGCATTTGAAAAGGCCCCTATAACCGAATTGCGGAAGGCAGCCAAAGCGGCAGGGATGAGGACATTGATGGAAGACGGCAAGAGAAAAATATTCGAAGGTATAACTACGCCGGAGGAGGTAGCGAGAATATCTCAGACAGAAGGCGTGGTTGTGGAGTAATCGTAAAGTATTATTTTATAAGGTATTATATCGAGGTTTCAGATGGCAACAGTTAATATGGATCGTTTGTTGAACGCCTGCGTTACGATGGGTGGTTCAGATGTGCATCTTGTTGTCGGGCGGTCGCCGGTTCTGAGGATAGATGGGTCGCTTAGGCCTCTTGAGACCAAGGTGCTTGAGTCTGACGACACGGTTGCCTTGATGAAGAGTATAACCCCGGACCGGAATCAGCAGGAACTTCAGGAGGAAGGCGGTACCGACTTCGGCTTTGCGTTTAGGGATGCAGGCCGATTTCGAGTGTCGGTTTTCAAGCAGAAAGGCAATATCACGATGGTTTTGCGTCTAATACCGTCGGCAATACTGACTTTTGAGGATATCGGCCTGCCGAAGATTTGTGCTGCATTGTGCAGGCGTCCTCGAGGACTGTTTTTGGTCACCGGACCGACAGGATGCGGTAAAACGACTACTCTGGCGACTATGATTGACTATATTAACAACAACTTCGACCGTCATATTGTGACAGTTGAGGAACCGATAGAGTATTATCACAATCATAAGAAATCGATAATTAACCAGCGTGAGGTTGGCGTTGATGTTCCAAGTTTCGGCGAGGCCCTCAGGCGTGTTTTGAGGATGGATCCGGATGTAATTCTGATTGGTGAGTTGCGTGATTTGGAGACGATTGAGGCAGCGATACGAGCAGCGGAGACCGGACACCTTGTATTTAGTACACTTCATACAGTCTGTGCATCAGGTACGATAACTCGAATTATCGACGTTTTTCCGCATAACCAACAGGAGCAGATTCGTACTCAGCTTAGCGCTAATCTGATGGCGGTTCTTAGCCAGGCACTTTGCCCACTGGCGACTGGTAAGGGACGAATAGCAGCTTATGAGTTTATGGTGGTTACGCCGGCTATTGCGAACCTTATCCGCGAAAACAAGACCTACCGGATTGATTCAAGTATTCAGACTAGCAAAAAACTTGGCATGCAGCTTTTGGATGAGCACCTCTGGCGGCTTTATGAGATGGGCAAGATTACATATGAGGAGATGCTTGACAAATCTCGACAGCCGGGAGCGTTGCAGGACAAGGCTATGTCCAAGGCCAAAGCGGCCACGAAGGGCAAGAAGGGTGCCGCGAAAGCAGATGAATTAGGCGGGCATGATGTTTTTAGAACATAGGCACTTGGTCGGCGTTGGGGTAATAAAACCAGACATTTGGATTTTTCAAAATACCGGCAGAGGGAGGAAAGGCTGCTGGTATTTTTTTTGAGTTTGGGTAATTAGCAAGAAGCCGTTTTTTGCTAAAATGGGGTATTAAGGGGTTTAAACGGGCGTTTCTAAAAGTCTCAATAACCAAGTGTCTGATTTGTAATTTCCTTGCCAAAAAGGCTTTAATGTTATATAATATAGCGAACATAAAGCAGGATTGTTAACTATAGATAGGGGTGGTAATTCAATGGGAAAAATGCTAAAAGACATGCCTCCGATAGAACAATTGAGGGGCAGGAATCTGGGCAGGATACTTATCAAGATGGGTCTTCTGACGCGGGAGAAGATCCACGAATGTCTGACAATCCAGAAGGAACGAAAGGGTTCCGTACAAATCGGGGATATATTTGTTGAGCTTGGTTTGATAGATGAAAAGCAACTTCAGGTAGCGTTGGCAGCACAGCGTGGGATGGAATACATAAAGCTGGATAACATTGAAATTGCCCCTGATGTTGTCGAGAAGGTTCCGGCTCAGATGGCCAAGACTTACCACATAGTTCCCCTCGAATACAACAAAGAGCAAAACGAGCTGACGGTCGTTCTGGACAGTCCGGATAATTTTCGAGCGACGGATGATTTGAGCACATTGATGGGTTTCAGAGTTACGGCGAAGTTTACCGATTCAAATGCTTTGGAAGCTGCACTGAGCAAGTATTACGAGGAACAGGAGGAAAGGGAGGGGATACACGACCTGATAGGGGAAATTCAGAGTGACAGTTTTCTCGCGGAGTTTGATGGCAGGGACCAAAGTATCGACCTGAACGAGTTGAAGGAGCTGTCGGAATCCAACCCGGTCAAGAAGCTACTGAACCTTGTGTTACTGCAGGCGATTCGCGACAAGGCGTCGGATGTACATTTCGAACCATTCGAAAACGAATACAAGATGCGTTACCGTATCGACGGAATTCTTTACGAGATGGTTCCACCACCGAAGTATATTGCGGCGGCACTTAGCTCTCGTATAAAAGTTATGGCGGAGCTTGACATTGCCGAGCGACGTCTTCCTCAGGACGGCAGAATTTCGCTGACGGTTCAGGGCAATCCGGTTGACTTGCGTGTTAGTGTTTTGCCTACGATGTTCGGCGAGAGCGTTGTGCTTCGTATTCTTGACAGAAGTCAGTTAAGTCTTGACCTTGACAGGCTGGGCTTTACAGCCAGTGGCCTGAAGATTGTACGGCAGCTTATCAGCAAACCGAACGGCATTATTATTGTTACCGGTCCCACAGGCTGCGGCAAAACTACGACGCTTTACTCGGCGTTGACGGAACTTAACAGTATTGAGAGTAAACTGATTACGACCGAGGACCCAGTGGAGTATGACATTGACGGTATTATTCAGGTTCAAATGAAACCTGACATTGGACTTACGTTTGCGAGGTGTCTGCGTTCAATTCTTCGTCAGGACCCTGACATTGTGATGGTTGGTGAGATTCGTGACCTCGAGACGGCTCAGATTTCAGCCCAGGCATCTCTAACGGGCCACCTGGTTTTCACGACGCTTCACACGAACGATGCTCCAAGTACAATCGCGAGATTGTTAGACCTCGGCGTTGAGCCGTTCCTTATTACCGCGACTCTCGAAGGGATTATAGCCCAGCGTCTGGTCAGGAAGATATGTGACAAGTGCAAGACTCCGTTTGAGCCGACAGAGGTGCAGCTTACAGAGTTGGGGCTGAAGCCGGAAGATGTTAAAGACAAGAAGTTTTATTACGGCAAAGGGTGCAGCAGATGTAACAACACCGGTTACAGGGGCCGAACGGGCATTTTTGAGGTTATGATTTTCAATGACGAGATACGTGATTTGATTATGAATCACGCCTCGACCAACCTGCTGCGTGAAGCGGCCAAGAAGAATGGGATGCGTCTATTGCGTGATAATGGGCTGGAAGTGATTTACAACGGCATAACGACGATAGACGAAGTTGTGAAAGAGACTACAGCGGAGGCGTCATAATGTTTGTTTTTATGGGATATATCATAGTGTATTTTAAACGCGAAGGAGGTGCTTAAGATGCCCACATTTCAATATGAAGCGTTGGATTCCCAGGGCGTGGCGGTCAAGGACGAGGTAGAAGCCCTAAGCCAGAAGGAGGCTATCAGCAAGATACGGAATATGGGTTATTTCCCGACGAAGGTCCGAGAGCAGGCGGCGGGCAGGCGTGCGGCGAAGGCGAAGGCGGCAAAACCCAAAGCCAGGCGTGGAGCAGGCGGCAAGGTTAAGATCAAAGCAGTGACTCAGTTTGCGCGTCAGCTTTCGACCCTCCAGGATGCCGGCCTTCCTATTCTTCGTTCACTTAGGATTTTAGAGGAGCAGCAGAAGGCCGGGACGTTCAAGCGGGTGATAGGTTATGTATCTGACGACATTGAGGGCGGCGCGACGCTTTCGGAGGCGTTGGGCAGATTTCCCCGTTGTTTCGACCGTCTTTTGGTAAGTATGGTAGCGGCAGGTGAGACGGGTGGTGTGTTGGATTTGATTCTTTCCCGCGTGGCGGACTTTATGGAGAAGTCCCAGAAGCTCAAAGCCCGGGTTAAGGGCGCGTTGGTTTATCCAATAGTTGTTTTGGTAGCGGCATTTGCGATTCTGCTTGGTTTGATGACGTTTGTGGTTCCCCAGTTCAACACCGTTCTGGGGGAGATGCTCGAAGGCGCGAAGATGAATGCAATTACGACTACGGTGCTTGGTATAAGTGCCTGGATTGCATACGATTTTGGCTGGGCGATACTATTGGGAGTACCATTTATGTTTGTTTTCCTGACACGGGCGATAAGACAGTTTAAGACGGGCAGGTATGTTCTTGATACGATTAACCTGTATTTGCCCGTGTTAGGCAAGTTGGGCGGCAGGGTAGCGATTACCCGCTGGACGAGGACGCTCGGGACACTAATCAGCGCGGGCGTACCTATTCTGGACGCGATTAACGTAGCGAGTGAAACGTCAGGCAATGAGGTTTACGCAAAGATGCTCCACAACGTACACAATTCGATTCGTCAGGGAGACTCATTTGCCGGCCCACTGAAGCAGTCCAAGACGGTCGATTTGATTGTTACGAACATGGTTGCGGTCGGCGAAGAGACAGGTGACCTGGACAAGATGTTGATGAAGGTGGCGGACAATTACGACGAGCAGGTCGACGTTCTGGTGGCATCGTTAATGTCGCTGCTCGAGCCGATTATGATTATCGTTCTGGGCTCTGTTGTTCTTGTTATCGTTCTGGCAATCTTTTTGCCAATGATACAAATTATTACAGGATTGAGCGGTGGTTAAGAAAAGTAATAAATAAAAATTCTAATTTATTTAAGGAGTAGAAAATGAGGTCGAAAATTGAACAAAATGGCAGCAAGAAAGGTTTTACCATAGTAGAACTGCTGGTGGTGATGAGTATTATAATGATACTGTTGGGTCTTCTTCTGCCGGCGTTCAACAAGGTCAAGAGGTACGCGAAGAAGCTCAGCCAAAATGCGCAGTTTCACGGTATCGAGGCGGGCCTGGAGATGTTCAAGAATGATTTCGAGGTCTATCCGGATTCAGACAGGTATGACTTGAACCTTCAGGAATACTGTGGGGCGATGAAGCTTACCGAAGCGATGATGGGTCAGGATTTGCTTGGTTTTCATCCCGATTCACTTCTCAACTGCGATGATAAACAGCCCGATAATCCGAATTGGACGAACGGGTTGTATCCAGACCCATTTGACCCGGAGAATATTCCGGAAGACCTGAAGAATTTGAGAGCGAGAAAAGGGCCTTATGTAACGGTGGAGAATGCCAGAGCACACAAGCTAACGCAGATGTATTTAAATACCAAGGAGTTTAGCTGCGATGGTCCGAAATATATGCTGTGTGACGTGTATGCTCGTATTACGAACCTTGCTCTGGATGAAGGTGGCGACAAGAAGATAGGTATGCCAATCCTTTACTACAAGGCGGACGTGTCAAAAATCCTGCATGACTGGACGGAGTTTCAAAAGAGCATTTACAACTTCGAAGACAACCACAAGTTAGTTGAGCTTGGCGTCCCCTGGGACCCAGCCATAGTTCACCCACTCTTTCAGGACCCTCCCGGTGGCCAGGGCGAGTTGTTTTATACAATTACAAGGAATAAGGACATAGAGGTTATTGACAGACCGGTGCTGGATGAGGGTTACATCTTGATTTCAGCAGGATTCGACGGTTTGTATGGCACGGACGACGATATTTACAATTTTAGCAACTAAGGCGGTGGAAGTGAATATGCCGGCCGGTAATGTGGAAGTTATGCGTGCGAGTTGTTTATTGACGGCTGTCAGAGGCTTGCGGCGGGACATTAGCATGTTAGAAAAAGTTTGATAGTCGAGGAAGGTGACGATGAGGAAAGTTATAATTATTGCGGTGTTGACAATGGGATTAGTTAAGTTTGTCAGTCCGGTTTATGGCGGTGTGAGCCTTATCAGGAACGGCAGTTTTGAGAGTGACGGCGTGATAAGCAATATTACCGTTGAGGCACCTGACAACTGGTGTGACGTGGATATTCCAGCGGACAAGTTTGCCGGATGGGTAGATACGGACTGGTCAACGCACGGA
>Ga0114923_10001572_pt1 | contig 15804 bp, 12 predicted proteins | sample SumtaG_FD_89578 | JGI IMG/M metagenome (GOLD analysis project Ga0114923, IMG submission 89578) | Deep subsurface microbial communities from Indian Ocean to uncover new lineages of life (NeLLi) - Sumatra_00157 metaG | ecosystem: Environmental > Aquatic > Marine > Oceanic > Sediment | place: near...
CAGCAATTCTAATTTTGAAATATTTAAAATCCCAACGTACTAAGAAAAAACGATCAATCTTCAATTAAAGGACAGGGGACTTTGTAGATTCGATAGCTTGTTATCGCTGCCCGTTTAACGTGCATTTATTTAACATCCCGGAAATCTTTTGTTATCAATAGTTTCGAGCGATTCTAGACTTTTGCCTAAAAATGTGCTATATTATTCCCCTATGGCTAAAAATAAGTTGAAAAAAGTGGCAAACGATAGTCTTGTTATATCGCTGATAAAGCGTAAAGCAAAGAAGAAGCCGCATATTGCTCTCAGCTTTGATAGCCTTGTAAAAAAATTACGCGAAGCAATAGAAACATTCCCAGATATTCGAAGCGGAAAGAACCTTAGCAAAAAGTTTGAGGATGCTGCATTAGGTGGGTTTGCCGTATTTTTTACTCAAAATCCCTCCTTCCTGGCATATCAGACAACCATGCAAGAAACCAAGGGGTATAATAATGCCCAAAGTCTTTTCGGAATAACAGAAATTCTCAGTGACAATCATATTCGTAATCTCCTGGATGGAGTTGCCCCGGATTTTGTATTTCCTGTTTTTTCTTACATTTTTAATGTTCTCAATAAATCCGGTTACCTGGATGAGAAGTTCTGTTCTTTTAATAATAACATAGTGATAAGCTTAGACGGGACACAATATTTTTCATCCAAAACCATCCATTGTGATAATGTGATATCGCAATACCAAGAATCATCAAAATGGAACGACAACCTATTTTCATACGGTTGTAACTCCGGTGATAGTCAAGCCCGGGCACAATCGGGTAATAGCATTAGCCCCGGAGTTTATTACTCCTCAAGATGGTCATGATAAACAAGATTGCGAGAATGCAGCAGCGAAAAGATGGATAGAAAATAATGCTTCGGATTCGTGGTTAAAGGAATTGGGAGTAACCCTGACGGGAGATGATTTATACTGTAAACAGCGCAATCCCTATATGTGAATTGATATTGGAAAAAGGTTTTGATTTTATACTTGTGTGTAAAGAAGAATCCCATAAAACGTTGTACGAATATGTTGATTATCTGGTCGAAGACATCGAAACAGTGGAAGTGAGAAGATGGGAAGGTACATGTGAAGTGGTAGATAGCTACCGGTTTCTAAATAGTGTTCCACTGCGGGATGGGGAAGATGCATTGGAAGTTAATGTTATAACGGTGTGAAATAATAACCAGGGCAAAGGATAGTAAAAGTAAGAAGGAAAAGGAAAAGGAAACGGAAACGGAAAAGGGAAATAAGAATGAATGTAAGAGTGGTAGTGATAGCGGTAGTGACAATGACGGTTGGCAAATAACATACAAAAACGCCTTTGTAACAAATTTTGAGATCACGAAAAAGAATGTGGCAAAAATTGTAGCTGATGGTCGTGTCAGGTGGGGATGCGAAAGTGGAAAACGAAAACAATAATGTTCTTAAGACCAAAGGATATCATCTGGAACATAATTTTGGCCATGGGAAAAAGAATCTGGCAGCCTTGTTTGCGACATATAATATTCTGGCCTTTTTATTTCACACGATATTATGGATAGTCGATGAGAAATATAAAGAGATCCGTCAAATCCTCCCGTCAAGAGAAACTTTCTTTAATGATGTGCGGGCACTGACTCGATATCTCTATTTTGATGGATGGGAAATACTGATGCGCTTTATGATAAAGGGACTAAAAGAGGAACTGCACAGACTACCTTTACCTGATACTTAACATCCACCATCTAACACCTCAAACCTGTTGCCTAAAAACACTCAGGGAAATTTACATTGAAGTTTTATTCGTATGAATTTCAAGGTCATCCCATGGTGAACGTGAACGAAAAATTCTACGAAAAAATCATCTAAAACACCATCAATAAAACCAACAGCAGAAAAGTATAAAGATATAGGCAAAAAAAGCAGGATGGGGCAAATTGGGACAGTCGTATTGGGAGAATTATAAAAAAAATATCAACCACTTTTTATAGAAATCCCCTGAATATGTTCAATGTGACTTTTTAAAATTAGAATTGCTGCAATCCCCCGGCAATTTATTGACATAAGTACCAATTTATGTTAATGTCTTGCCTTCTAATTTTCTAAATCGGAGTTAGCAAATGAAATCGATTTTTTACAAATATCCTGCCCTTTATGATTTTGGTATTCGCTTTCTCTATTTCGATGGTTTAAAAATCGTCAAGGATATTATAGGAAAGAAAAAAACAGTGTTTGAACCGGCTTGCGGGTATGGACGAATGGAAAAATACCTTTACCCCGACTGTTCCTATTCCGGTATTGATTTGAATGAGAAATTTGTCGAATATGGTAGAAAAAAAAATATAGATATTAAAGTAGGGAATGCCCTGGATAAAAATTACTACCAAAGGTCCGATACCATCTTGTTATGCGATATTTTACATCATCTGAAACTAAAAGATATACGGAAACTGGTGTCCATTGCCGTACAATATGCCGTAGAAAAAATAGTCATTATTGAACCGCTGTTTGTTAGTATTGCCTCAAAAAACAATATGTTCTCACGGGTTATCGGTAAATTAATGGCCCGTATAGATGACGATGGCTATAACAGGATCGAACGCTGGATGTCCAAAAGCGAATATAAAGACCTCTTTTATTCCTTAAAGGAATCCAACGGTATAAAGGAAATGAGCGTTAAACACTACAGGAACCATGGCTTTGTGGAAATGCGAAAATAACTTCCAAAAACGTTTTAAAAAAGTCTGTTTCTAATGGAACCAATGGGAACTAATCGTTTCAAAAAAAACACAACCGTCACTCCGCATATAGGTCCCCCATGCCATGGGGCTGTTGTTATCCCGGCAAAGAATGAAGAAAAGAATATCGGCAAATGCCTGGAAGCGGTTTATAACCAAAAAACAGCCTATCGATTCGACGTTTTTGTTATCGATTCGGGTTCCTCGGATCAAACCGTTGAGATTGTAAAAAAATTTCAGGCCGTCAAACTGGTTGAAATCCGGCCGGAGGAATTTGGTCACGGTAAAACCAGGAACCTGGGGGCTGAGATTTCTACCGGCGATTACATCGTGTTTTTAAATGCCGACGCCATCCCTTTCGATAAAAACTGGTTAAATCGTTTAATTGAACCCTTCACTAAAACCGAAAAGACCGCCGGTGTGTTCAGCCGGCATATTCCCAAAGAGGGGTGTCACCTCTATATGGCCCGCGATATCCGGAACTCGATGCCTGATAAACCAATGATACGAACAAAAATCAACCCCCTTGATTTTATGATCTTCTCAACCGTCAGTTGTGCCGTACGCCGGGATATATGGTTGAAATACCCTTTTGATAATACGGTTGCCATCGCCGAAGACCAGCAGTGGGCCCGGAAAATCCTGGAGCAGGGATTAAAAATTGCCTATGAACCGGCCTCTATGGTCTACCATTCCCATAACTATACGCCGCGGCAATTGTTTGAGATTAAGCGAAAGGTGGGAAAAGCGTCCGGGAGATTTAAAAACAGGTTCAGTGCGCTCCTGTTGGGTTTTTTCTTAATGAAGGGCGGAATGGTTTTTAAGCTGGCCGGAGATATTGGATTCATCTTATTCAAAAGTCCGGGAAGAATCCCCTTGCCGATAAAATTAAAAGAGATCAAGACCGCTTTTAAAGCCAGGATTGCCGGTTTTACCGGCAGGTATATGGGATGGTTACGGGGTGCGGAGGTCAGCAATGAATAAGCTGGATATTTTAAAGAGCCTGGCACCGGGTTTTTTGCCCTTAATTATATTTATTGCGGCGGATGCCGTTTGGGGCACACGAATCGGACTGATTATTGCCGTAGCGGTGGGGATTATCGAGTTTATTTTTTCCTATGCCAAAGAAAAGATCGTGGATAAATTTATACTGCTGGATGTGGGATTGATCGTCATCCTGGGAACGGTCTCGATTTTATTGGAAAACGAAATCTTTTTTAAATTAAAACCCGCCCTGATTGAACTGATCTTCTGTGTTATTTTAGCGGTGTCGGTTTTTTCCCCTGTCAATATCATGCTGTTGATGTCCAAACGGTACATGAAAAATATCCAGTTGGGAGAGGCCCAGGTGGCCCAATTGAATAAGAGTTTGCGGGTGTTATTTTTTATATTTTTGGGTCACATCCTTTTGATAATCTATTCGGCTTTTTTTATGTCCAAACCGGCCTGGGCGTTTATCAGCGGTGGTTTGTTTTATATCCTCTTCGGGGTGTATATGGCTGTTGAGCTGGTGCGAAACAAGCTCAAGCAGAAGCAGTGGTTTGATAAGTATAAAGATGAAGAGTGGTTTGATATCGTAGATGAAGAGGGCGGGGTCAAAGGCAAGGCCCCCAGGAGTGTGTGTCATTCCGGTCCCGGCAGGCTTCACCCGGTGGTTCATCTCCACATCATCGATTCCAAAGACAGGATTTTCTTGCAGAAACGAGCGATGAGCAAAGAAATTCTCCCGGGCAAATGGGATACGGCTGTGGGAGGTCATATAGCCAGTGGTGAAACCATCGAGGATGGTTTAAAAAGGGAAGCCGCCGAAGAGCTGGGAATTACGGCCTTCGAGGCCCGCTTGATAGGAAAATATGTCTGGGAAACGGATATCGAATCGGAACTGGTATTTATGTTTATTTCACGTTACGATAAAGCCATTTCCATTAATAAAGAAGAAATAGACGAAGGGAAATCCTGGAGAATAAAAAAAATAAAAGAAACCATTGGTAAAGGGATAATGACCCCCAACTTTGAATTTGAATTTGATATTTTATTAAAAATGCTAGCCGGGGAGACTAAGAAATAGCTTTTCTATTCCACATCGACAATGCAGTTGGCCAGGAACTCTTCGGGGAGATTTATTTCCAGGTCAAAGGCAACCAGTTTATTGACATGGGTTTCAAGGGTGTCACCCTTTTCAACTACGCACAATAAAACGCCTTCGAGGGTGTCTTTATCGCGGTTGCTGACAACCGGGATTTTCTTTGCGGTTATTTTTCCGGTAATATATTTTACGCCTTTTTGATTTAACGTGCTTCCGTTAGCAATGACAATAATGGCTGCATTCTTTAATTTCCGGATGCTGTAAAGGGCTCTGGGGATATCGGACCGGGTTAAAATGGCATATAAATGAAATTTTTTCCTGGTAACCAGGTAAGCTGTTCTTGCTTCTTTTGTTAATTGTTCTTGCTTTGGTTTCTGGAATATAACCACGATATTTTCCACATTTGGTAGAGCTTTTTTAACAATAAAACCGATTTGGGAGAGGGTCTGGGCATTTAATTGCAATGATGGCAATGTTAATAATGTGATAAAAAGAATAAGTGTAAGCTTTTTGGCCATGGCTTAACTCCTATGAACAATAATGCAATGTGGTTAACATATCTTACAAATTTATCAAATAATACCGTTTTTGTCAAATTTAGGGTTTATTGAACCTGAATTGAAGGATTTCGCCGTCTTTAACGATGTATTCTTTGCCTTCGAGGCGGAGCAAGCCTTTTTCTTTAGCCTGGCTGAAGCTGCCTGCCTCCAGGAAATCTTGCCAATCAATGGTTTCGCTCCTGATAAAACCTTGTTGGATATCGCTGTGTATTTTCCCGGCGGCGATATAGGCATTATCGTTTTCTTTAATAGTCCAGGCCCTGGTTTCGCAATCGCCTATGGTAAAAAAGGATACCAGGTTCATCAGCCGGTAGCTTGCTTTTATAAAAGTATCCCTGATGTATTGATAATTTTTCAGGCCGTATTCCTCCTGGAACATCAACCGGTCTTCTTCATCCAGTTCCAGTAATTCCTGTTCGATCTTGCCGGCAAAAACCCGGGTGGTGGTGTTTTTTTCTTTTTCCGGTTCCTTTTTTAATTTTATATATTTATCATAGGAATTTTCGTCGGTATTTATAATATTGATAAGGGGTTTATGGGATAGGAATTTGAAACCTTTAATTATCCGTTCTTCGGTTGAATTAAAGGGGTGTTCTCTTAGGGGATGGCCTTGTTCCAGCACATCCTTTAATTTTATCATCAGTTCCAGTTCTTCTGTCAGTTCTTTTGATTTTATTTTTTTAACGTCTGCCGAGAGCTTTTCTATTCGTTTTTCAACCGTAATAAAGTCAACGGTTTTTAGTTCTTCTTCCATTGTATCGATGTCCCGGGCCGGATCGATAGGCCCCGGGGGATGGATGATCTCTTCATCTTCAAAGCCTCTCACCATATGAACCAGACCGTCGGCGCGTCGTAGTAAATCGATGAAGGTAACGTCCTTGCTTTCGCCAAAGGCAAGGGCGCCTGTATCCAGGTACTCGATTTTGGTGTGGGCAGCCGGTTTGTCGATATGTTCTGCAATACGGTCCAATCGTGGGTCCGGGACATCTACGATGGCCTTGTGATATTCTTGGCTGGAGGTGGAGAATTTCGACAATTTTTCTTTTTTATCGGTTAATAGGTTAAATAAGAGTGTTTTCCCTGATTTGGGGTATCCGAAAATTGTCAATATCATATCTTCATTATACCGATTATTTTCAATCCGTCAAGTGGATTTTATATAATACCCTGGAAAAGCTTGTTAAAAAAAACAAGGTTTATTTGATCCCTTTCTTTTAAAATTGAGGGAGTGGACGCCGTCCACCTCACCCGCCGGACATAACCTGGCTGTTGAAAAAAAACGCTTTGGCCGCATAATACAAAAAATACACACTAAAAGCCAACAGCAAATACCCCAGGAATTTCGATATTTTCCGGGTTCGCTCCGGGTTGAATATCTTCTGCATCCTATTGGTAATAAAAATAATCAACAAAAAATAAGAAGCAACACCGGCTGTCACCGTCAAGAAAAAGAATATTTCAAAGTTGAGCCTCAACGGTATAAAAATCCCATTTTTCCTGAGAAATTGCAAGCAGATCATCCAGGTAACAATAGGCAAAGGATTCACCATCACTAAAGTTAACCCTTTCAGCAGCGCCCAGCGCTTTCGTTTGATTTTGCTGACAAGCTCTTCTTCCTTCTTTTCAATAAACCTGGAATCCTTTAACGCTGCTATCCCCAGTCCGGCAGTAATCAACGCGGTAAAAACAAAAAAAGCAGCTTCCATATTAGGAGAATGAGAAAAAGGAGAAATACCAAAAAACGCCAGCGTCGCCCATATCGCATCAGCCACCGCACCACCAATGGCTATACTAACGGCCTGGGGGTAGTGTTTCTTTATGGCTGTGTGAAGAACTTCCAGGTTAAGCGGCCCAATAGGTATGCAAATAAAAAAAGAAATAAAAAAAACTGATGTGTAAAAAAAGAATATCGAAGACATGATACCTTATTGTATCAAAATCAAAAAAAAAGTCAAACCCCCCTCGGCGAGGGGAGCCGGCTAAGGCCTACGGCCATCCGGGCTGTACTAAAAATTAAAATGAATACCGGCAGATATACCGAAGCCTTTGGCGAGAGGAATGTCGGGATCAGGGTTGGGATAATAACGCTCATTAAACAGGTTGGCTATTTTCAAGTAAACCATAAATCCACCGGTAAAATAATAACCGCTCTTGATGTCTAAAACATTGTAAACCCCATTTTCAACCTCAGCCGGTCCCGGGTTTGTTTTCTTAAACGAGTGCAGGTAATTGATCTCGACCCAAAGTCGCTTGTTGACTAAATCGACTTTTCCACCCAGTAAAAAACGGGGGGCCGGGAGATCGTTTAACGAATCATCGGTCTCGTCGCTTTTGCCAATGTAATAGAAATAATGGCCGAACAGGTCGATATCGTCTGTGGGAGCAAAACGGGCCTCGATTTCACCACCGTAGATTTTACCCCGGTCGATGTTGTCATAGGTATAAATATTGTCCGGGTTTTTGTAACGTTCGATCATATGATCGATGAAGTTGGCGAACAAGTAGAAACCCAGGTACAGTTTCCTGGAAGCAATTTTTAACCCGGTATCGATATTCATACTGCTCTCCGCTTCCAGGTACGGGTTGCCGATAACATATTTCCGACCGGTAAGCCCGGTGTAAAAGGATTCACCCAGGGAAGGAAATCGGAAGGCCCGGCCCACATTGAGAAAAAGAGCCATGGACGAAGTGATTTTACGGGTGACACCCAGGAAAAAAGAAGGCGCACCAGTGCTTTTTTCCATATACCGGCTGTTGTCGTTTACCTCCGCACTGATAGAAAAAAAAGTGTAACGAATACCCCCATCGATCTCGAACCGGGGGATCCCCGTATAGTCGAAGGTTAAAAATACCCCATAGTCATTTCGACTACCGTTTCCCAGGGGAAGGGTGGTTTGGGTCTCATTGCCGGTCAGATCGACGTTTTCGTTCTCCATCCGGATATCCCGGCGAGAAAACCACTCCGCCCCGGCCTGCAGCGAAAAGGATTCGCGGAAACTTTTCCGCAGCGTAGTCTTAATACCCAGGTTAACACCCCTGGTATCGGTACGTACAAGAGAACTTTTGAAATTATCGATTTTTTCCAGGGTATAGGTGGTGGGGTTCAGAAAAAGAGAAACATCGAGAGTACCTTTTTTTATCCAGTTTTTTTCCTTGAACCCGAAGCGGATCATCTGGTCGCTCTCCCAGGGAACCACCGTGTACTTATCCGGGTCGTTTTCTCGATCCGGTTTCCCTTCGTCTTTGCCGAAACCGCCGACATAACCCAGGTAAAATTCTTTTTTTTCATCTTTAAAAGAGATATCCAGGATACCGGAATAGTGGGTGTAGCCGGAATGGAGTATGGTTTCATCGGGTGAAGCATAATCGTCGGCACGGGCAAACTGGAAACCGGAATAGAGATGCCATTTTCCCCAATCCTGGTGAGAGGTGATACCGCCATTAAGCCATTTGTTAACGGAATTGAAGGTAAAATTTAAGTCATATTTACCTGGTTTTCGTTTATTAATGTCCGTACCGGCCCTGGTTAAAATATTTATTACCCCGCCTAAAGCATCGGACCCGTAAAGAACAGATGAACCGGAGCGAACCACTTCGATGCGTCCGGCCAGTTCCGGCAGCACAATGAAAGGAGACGTACCGGCGCGGCGGTCGCTGGTGATACGGTTGCCGTCTACCAGCACCAATACCCGGCGGCGGGCCAGTCCCCGGACACTGGGTGTAACGGAAAACCCGCCGCTGCCGATAAAACTGACCCCCGGGGTATCGGACAGTGTTTCGACGATATTTTCCGGGATTTTCTCCCTGATTTCCAGGTCCGCCACCGAATGTTCGGCCATAGGTACAGTAAGGATATTCTTTTCCCAGCTCATGGCCGTTACGGAAATATCATGGCGCAAGGAAAATTGTTCGGTAAAGTGTATCTCAAAGATTTTCAGTTGATCGTCCACCCGGACCAGCCGTTCTTCGGAAAGGTATCCCTGCCGCTGAAATACCAGCACCACATGTTTCATTGAACCGGGAACACCGATTTGAAATTTGCCTTCCGGGTTTGTGAAGGTAGCTTTCCCTGTATTTTTCACCAGTACCATTATGGAAGGAAAAGGATTTTTATCGATGTCTTTGACAATGCCCTTGATTTGAGCCGCCGGTAATGCCCGTACCAGGTAAAACGAAAAAAGTACCAGTAGGATGACCCTGTATATGTTAAAATTCCTTGATGGCAATGGGCAATTTTTCATGTATTCCTCGTGGTAATAAGAGATTAATTTCCTATTTTACATAATATTTTAAATCTAATTCCTGGTTTTGTCAAATCCCGGCATGGGACAGGATATTCCTGATAGGGTGGCCGCGCCGCGGCCCCGCCGGAGGCATTCTATTGAAACGTGACGCAGTCGAGCCAACCGGCGTCGGAGCCGCTGCTGATACTGTAATCTTTGCTGTAGACCCATTTCAGCGCATGGGTTCCCGAAGAGATGGAGTAACTTTTTTGCTGCCAATCGACTTCACCGGAAATCCTGTCCTGGCGGATGCCGTCGATATAAAATTCCAGGAAGTCGTAATTAATTTCCGAAGATACTTTCCACCGGAAGGAAACGGAAGTGAAGCCGGATATGGTGGTTTCTATGGTGGCAGCTTCATTATTATCGAGGGCCGTAGGAATGGTCATTGAACTGCCGCCGCAGTAAGAATTGTCAGTGGTTTCGTACCAGGATTCGTCGCCGGAATTGGGATAGTTTTGACAGGTGTCGTCGTCCACTGCCGAAGCAACGGGGTCCGTACACCCCCCGTCCACACTGAGCTCGATCTTATCTACCCAGCCGGTATCGTAGCCGCTGCTGACACTGTAATCTTTGCTGTAGGTCCATTTTAGCGTATGGGAACCGGGAGAGACCATGTAAGATTTTTGCTGCCAATCAACAGTACCGGAAACCTGCCCTTTCAAGGCATCATCAATATAGAATTTTAAAAAATCATAATTGGATTCGGATGAGACTTTCCAGTAGAATTTTACCGAAGCAACACCGGAGATAATGGTTTGCATGGAGCTGTCTTCATTGTGGGTTAAAGTAGGACTCTGGGCTGCATCATTGTCATAATAATAGGCAGCGGTTTGAGAAAACCACTCATTGTTACCACTAGTGGTAAAAATCAACGGTTCGTTATCCACTGCCCGGGCCAGGGTATCCCCTCCGGGGGGAGGATCGGTGATTTCGATTTTATCTACCCAGCCGCAGTCGGGGCCGCTGCTGACACTGCCGTCTTTGCTGTAGGTCCACTTCAGGATATGGAAACCGGAAATAAGGGTATGGGACTTTTGCTGCCAAGCAACGGTACCGGATACCTGGTACTGCACTGCACCGTCCACATAGAATCTTAAGTAATCGTAGCTGGATTCGGATGAGACTTTCCAATAGAATTTTACAGTTTTCGCCGACGTGTAGTTGATGGTGGTTTCAATGGAGCATGACTGGTTATGAGTAATGGTACCACTCTTAGCGGAATCGTCGTCATAAAAGTAGGCATCGGTTACTTTTGCCCAGTTGGCATCGCCGGTTGTGACAAAGCTTAAGGAGTTACTATCGACGGCTTCTTTGATGCCGTCGTCAGGGGGCGAGCCGCCGCTTATTTTAAACGCGCCGATGTGGGTGTGCCAGTTGGTGCCGGAAAAAACGTAATATTCCTGGGTATACCAGAAGGTTTCATGGTCATCCGGGTCGAGGGTGAGGTGACTGTAGTCACCCCAGCGGTCGTAAGTGCTTTGATAACCGCTGCCATCTACCATTGTCACTTCTCCCTGGCCCAAGGTACCCGGGGGGTCCTGGGATGACCGGCCGCTGTACCGGATAGAGGGGTACATCGTGGGGGAAGATACGCTGTAGCCCATGGCAATATTACCGTTTTTATCACCGCAGATACTGGCCATCCAACGGTGATTGGAGTCAGGGGAGTACGTACCCTGCTGGAAAAGGGAGGAACTGCCGGCGGAGATGCGGATTTCGTACCAGCGCGTGGTTCGCAGGCCGCCGTATTCCACTAAATGACACAGGTAAACCGATTCATGGCTGCCAAAGTTAATATAATTGGCCGGGTACATTAAACGGCCGTATAAGGAGTCAAGGGTATTGGAGGTGCCTTGCTGCGAAATCTTGCCGGAGGTTAAACCAAAGGGCGCAACACCACTTATCTCGGTAGGACCTGTCCAGGTGGTGTTTTGGGAATTACTCCAGTCCACGCTGTACGCCCAGGCATAAAGGGTATCGGTGCTCGCTCCGCCGTATTCATCGGCATCCAGGGCATACATATAATTGGGGGCGCCGGAAGGCGGCGGGGTGGGGCCTTTGGCGTTGGCAGGCAGAAGGGAATAGGCATAAAAATTGGTGTCGATAATCGATTGAGATGTCAACGTGCCGTTATAAAGCTCCGGTATCTTCAACACCCAGGCTTTCAGGTGCTGGAAGCTGCCGGAAAATTGGAACATATTGGCGGTAATATAAATGCCGTCATGCCAAACGCCGCACTTGGGATAATCGTTAAGCAGGGCATCATCGGACTGGAAGCAGTAAGTCCACCAAGCCCCGGTGGGGTCACTGGTTTGGGAAGCAGCGATGGAAAAATATGACCCCCCGCTCTCCGAAGGAAACCAGGAAAAATCCAGCAGAAACCAACGCTGGTTATAGGGATCATACAAGACAATAACATCGCCGTTATTGTCGTTATCGCAGGGGACCCCCACTGATGTTGGAAAAAAAGCATCAAAGGTGGTTGCCGATTCCAAAACACCGGTGCTTTTGTTGAATATGCCAATGGATGTATTGACAGTCTGGACATAGTAGGTGGAACCGACATCGCCGCAGGTATCCGGGGGCCAGCCCGAACCGTTGGCGGCAAAACTCAGTCCGGAAAAATCTCTCACAGTAGTAATCCCCAACGCACGCCTTTTAGCGGTCCTGCCCTTCCCGGTAAAGGTGTCTTGAACCACCGGGTCATTCCTCGTACCGGGCCTTACAATTTTTTTGGGATTCTCGAAGTTCAAGACGGGTTTCATCCGCCGCGGTTTTCTCAATCGATCGAGCCTGATTTTTTTCAGGTCTCGCCAGTGAATCAGTGTTCCGCTTACCGTATGTTTTTTAGCGCCTTTAATGATTTTCGGCTGGTTGTTGTTACCGGCTGAAAGCAAATTCACTCCTCCCAAAAGTGTCGCTGCCAGCAAAACAAGTAAAACTCTTTTCATTTGGCCTCCAATTGGGACCCAGGGGGGCCGCCCGTTTAAGTTTAACATAATCCCTCTTGAAATGCAACGTTATGCCGACTATCCCCGTGGAGGTAGGGGCGACTCTCCGCGGTCGCCCCTCAACTCTCTCTATATTGGCCAAAATAAGAATTGTTGTTGATTATTAATTATTTTCCATACGTTGAAGGTACTATGGGAGTTCGAAATGGGTGTTGCCGTTCATCTCCACATATACAACCCTGTTGTTTATCTCTACTTTCCAGAAGGGATAGGCGCGAAGATAGGTTAAATCGCAAGGGGTGAAAACCACGGTGGCTTTCGGTTCTTTTGTTACTGCGTCCAGTTTGGTATTTAGAGCCCTGGCAGCCGCATCGATGGCCCCCTTCTCATCAAGATAAGTTATGGACCTTCCAAAAGACGTCACTTCTTCGAATTCTCCGGTGAAAGCATTAACGATCAAACAGATACTGACATACCCCTTCTGAAATACATCCCCTGCGGCATAACGCAAAAGATAGTAACAAACCTGTTCATCCACACTCTTTACTACCTGGGGTTTGAGATCTTCATTAACAAGAATCGGTTTATAAGCAACCAACGTTGTGCCGGCCAAAGAAGAATAAGAGGGGTCTTTTGCGCTCAGGCCCAATTGTTGTATCCAATATTGAGCATAAGCAAGAGCTTGCTCAGGGGTAATAACATAATCTCTATTTCCATGTCGAAGAACCATATCCGCCTGTATCCCCCCTTCTACTTCAGGAGGTTCGACAACCGCCACATATAGATTTTCCCAGGTTCCGGGAATACTTACCGGGTTTTGCCAGTAGGTATCATACCAAATCGTTCCTGCCATGGTATCTATAGCCCCTTGTCCGATGGGGAAGGGATCGTGGATGGTTATCATCTCGAGAATAGCACCACTGCCACCGGTCGGTTCAACGTCTGTCTGAAACCCCTTAATAACAACCCAACTGGCGCCTTCATATACAGGGGTTGGTGTCGGGTACAACTGGCGATTCATCCAATAGAGGATATCAAACATCAAATCTTCCTTGACTGTGTCTGTCAAGATCGACCATGTCCCTGCCGACGGCGGATTAAGTGCCAGCAGTGTTTGTTGCATACTATAAGGGTCTGTGTCCCAACCCGGCTCGGGACTGAAAGTATTGATGATATACCATATCAATCCCTGGCTGTAAAAAATACGGTCGCCGGGATCCGGGTACCCGTCCATTACCATTTGACCCGAAGCCGGCCCGGACCAGTTGGCCTGTTCTGCACCATATAGGGGAACATAATCAAAGTCTAACACAAACTGGCCACTAACAGGGGAAGTAAGCCCCATAACCACAACACATACACAAACAAATCGTAAAAGTCTTCTTACCATTTTTTTTCTCCTTTTATTAAAAATTTTTTTTATGTTGCCTTTGAAAATACATAATTCTTGCGGCCTGCTGAAAGATTATAATATAACATAAACAGGAAGTTTTTGTAAATACTCCGTTAGTTGTATATTTGGGTGTAAAAAAAAACATAAAGATGTACAACTTTGGTTGTACAGATATAAAATAGTTGTATGTTATTGTTCCTTTTTTCGATCATCCTGGGTATTTTAATGATTTTCCCCTCCGAAACGTAGGACTTTTTTGTTTTTGTACAACTTTAGTTGTAGACTTTCGATATTTATTATACAACCAAAAATACAACTAACGGAGTATTTACAAAACTTTTCAATTAAAATATAATAAAATCTTATAATTTTAGATCAAGAAAAAAAATAGTAATAATAAAAAAAGAAAAAGGAGGGCTTCAATGAAGCTTAACAAATCAACGTATTTTAAAAAAATCCTGGTGTTTGTAACGCTGGTAGTTGTCGTACCGGGTCTTATGCTTTTTTCAGCACACAAAGAAGCTCATAAAACGCCGGTGGTTAAAAAAGGAGCCACTGTCATCAAATTCCAGGGGCACCTGCGCAGTATGCAAGATGTTTTGAGGACCATGCAAGAACGAAGGGGAGAACCTGAAAAAGTGCGTGCAGTAGTAAACGTAAATCGAACTTACCCCGATGGGAGGATGAATCCAACTCCCACAGATACGGTGGTGCAGCGTTCAATCGGCAAAAAAGCCGCGGGGCTGACAAGATACAGCCCCCGGATCGCCGATCCGATTCTAACATTTGAAGGATTAAGCCTTGCCGGCCCGGGTACAGCCATCCCCCCGGATACTACTGGTGATGTTGGTATCGACTACTATATCCAGGCCGTTAACGTGGCCTTCGGCATCTATAACAAAACCGGTGGACCACCGATATCGTCACCCCACTTTGATGTTTTTTTTGAAGGGCCTGCGGTAGCCGGAACCCCCTGTGATGAGCAAAACCAGGGTGACCCCATGGTTGTATTCGACCCCTATGAAAACCGTTGGATTATCCTGGATTTTGCCTTTTACTATCCCTCCGGGACCCAGGGATCCTGGTTTTCCATTGCCGTTTCCCAGAACAGCGATCCCACCGATAGTTGGTACCTGTACGCATTGCAAGCCGATCGTACATTGATGAATGATTACCCCAAGATAGGCGTATGGCATGACGCTATCTACATTACTGCCAATATGTTCACCTTTCCACCCCATAGTTTCCAGGGAGCAAGAGTATGGGCGCTCAATAAAGCGGATCTTTATTCCGGTACAATGAATGCCCAGACTTTATTTGATAATTCCTGGGAAGCCTGGGCCATACTTCCGGCCAATGCCAAGGGTGCGACTCCACCTCCCTCCGATGCGCCCCATTATATGGTGAGCATGGATGCCAATGAATTTGGTGGCCCTGGTTGGGATAGGCTGGTGTTCTGGGAATTTGACGTGGACTGGGACATCCCGGGAAACACCACCTGGACCGGACCGATTAGTTTAGCCACCGCTCCTTTTGATATGAATCCCAGTAACAATCCTTCGGTTCCTCAACGGGGCGTTGCACAGTTACTTGACGCCCTTGATGATCGTCTCATGTTTCCCGCCTGTTACAGGAATTTTGGCAGTCATGCTTCCATATACCTCTGTCACGCGGTACTGGTGGACAACATCGAAAAAAAGCGGTGGTATGAAGTGCGCATTGTGGATGGGACCCTTTCCATTTACCAACAGGGAACCTACGCACCGGATGCGTCATA
>Ga0114923_10001573_pt1 | contig 15803 bp, 12 predicted proteins | sample SumtaG_FD_89578 | JGI IMG/M metagenome (GOLD analysis project Ga0114923, IMG submission 89578) | Deep subsurface microbial communities from Indian Ocean to uncover new lineages of life (NeLLi) - Sumatra_00157 metaG | ecosystem: Environmental > Aquatic > Marine > Oceanic > Sediment | place: near...
TGAACTATACACCTCAGTGCCTCATGATCCCAATATCACCAGGGGCGAGGATATTGACTACCTGATAAATTCACGCCTGCTTGGATTCAACTGGTTCTTTGACCGGAAGCTCCGGATTACCCATCTACCCCCGAAAGCCGGCGCCGGAGAACCGCTCAATACCACACCATTGGCGAAATTGCAGCAGGATGTTATCCGTTTTATCTATCAGAAAAAAAAGATCGCCCTTTCTCATAATAGAGCCGGCATTAAACCGGTAAGGGCCGAGGAGCTGGGTATCTACCCGGGAGAATTCCTAAAACCGGGACTTGAAGAGCAGGCCCGGAGCGCCCTGCAGCATACAAGGCCCGACAATGTTGATGAATCCTTCTTTCCCAGGCCGGAAAAATTGCTGGCTAGAGCCAAAAAACATAGTGATCAGGCCGGGGCCTTTTTTGATTTCGCCGGTAAATGGCCCCAGATAATCGAAACCCTGGCAGCCGCTTCCACCCTTAAAGAACAACTCTTAAGGAAAAGTAGTCTTTAATCAGCACACCCGCCTGAAAGTCCTTTCTCTCTTTTCACACCAAACTAAAGGCTGCAGTATCATGATCTGCACCACCCTGTGCTTTTTCTTACTCAAAATGAAACATCATAGGATTTTTATGAAAATATCGAATAATATTATGCATTTTTTCATTAATCTACTTGACATGATTTCATTATTAGGATAAAATGGCTGCCAATTGGTTAAAAAGTCATGGCATCGATAAATGAAGTTGCCCGGAGGGCTGGAGTCAGTGCCAGCACTGTTTCACGGGTATTGAATTATCCTGACCTGGTAAAACCTGTTACCAGGGAAAGTGTCTTCTCAGCAATAACCCAGCTTGATTACTCCCCTACCAGCAAAAGAAGCAGAAGAAATAACATAATCGGTCTGGCCGTGTCGGATATAAGAATTCCACTGGTCCATAAAATGATGCTGGAAATTGAAGAAGAGCTCAAGGAAACACCCTATGACCTGCTCATCTTCAATATGAACACCAAGAAAGAGATTCACAAATTCTTCCGCAAAAAATTGGGTTACAGAAAGAAATTCGATGGCCTGATAGTTTTTTCAGCAGACCTTGACCGGGAAAGCCTCAATTTTTTCCACTCCCTGGATATCCCGGTGGTTCTGCTGCAGAACAGATGCCAGGGGGAAAAATCGATCAGCACCAACAACTACCAGGGCGCCTTTGATGCGGTTAATTTCCTCATAGGCAGAGGCTATACTAATATCGCCTTTATCGGTTGGGAACCTGAAGATGCCCACCTGATTGACCGTTTTCACGGTTATAAGAATGCCATTGAAAAGGGTGGATTGCCCTTTCATGAACGCTGCACCGCTTTTTCTTTTCTAAGCACGAAAGGGGGCTACCTGGCGACCGGAGAACTTTTCGACAGCTGCCGTCCTGATGCTATTTTTTATGCCAGTGACAGCCTGGCCTTTGGCGGTTACCAGTACTTCCGGGAAAAGGGAATAACAGTGCCCGGGGATATTGGAATTGTCGGCTTTGATGACCTGGATATGTCTTCGGTTTTCGCCCTCACCACCATGGACCAGTTTGTGCAGGTCAAGGCCAGGATGGCAGTCTCTTACCTTATCGACCGCCTCTCCGGCAAATTGCTCAACCCATTGGATGAAGAAATTTGGATCAGCCCCAAATTAGTTATCAGGGGCTCAACGAGGTAGTAATACCAGGATTTTCCTGGAAAAAAATAAAAAACCTTAAGGAGGTTTAAGATGAAAAAGACAGGTGTAATTCTAGTTCTTTTTATTGTACTTACGGCGCTAGTGTTTTTTAACACTGGCTGTAAACCAAAAGAGGTAGCTAAAGAACCGGTGAAAATCGAGTTCTGGACCACACAAACACAGTCCGACCGTATGGCCACCATTCAGCTTCTGGCCGATACCTTCCAGGCCACCAACCCGGATATAGAAATAGTGGTTGTGCCGGTGGATGAGAATGACATGCCCAAGCAGGTGGCTTCCGCCTCTGCAGCCGGCCGGATGCCCGCTATGGGTGAGTTCAGCTCCGACATTGCTCTGTCATTCGGTGCCGAAGGCATACTGGATATTAATGCCGCAACTGCGATTATCAATTCCGTGGGCAAAAATGAGTATTACGCCGGACCCCTTACACTGCTGGAGAGCTCCGCCGGCAAATACTATGCCGCGCCCTTTCACGGCTGGATCCAGGGCATCTGGTACCGCAGTGACTGGTTTGAAGAGGCCGGCCTGGCGCCGCCCACTACCTGGGAAGCTATCGAGAAAGCGGCAAAACATTTTTATCAGCCCGCTAAGAACCAATACGGTATCCTGGTGGGAACCAAGGCGGAAAGCTACACGGAACAGTGCTTTACCCAGTTCGCCCTCTCCAACAAGGCCCCGCTCTTTGACAAGAACGGCAACCTGACCTTCAACACACCGCAGATGAAAGAGGCGATTGAGTTTTATGCCAAAATCGCCAAGTACAATCCCCCCGGACCCCAGACCTGGCGGGCCAGGGATTACTACATACAGGGAAAAATGGCAGGCTTCTTCTACTCAACCTACATCATGGATGACCTGGCCCTGGCGGAAAATATGGCAGGATCACTTACCGGTGAGAACTTTGCCGAGCTGACCGGCGGTGATTTCGACCCCGAACTCTCCAATAAAACCGGCTTTGCCCCCAAAATCGGCAAACTCCAGCCGGCAGGTTTCGGCGTTGTGGTCTCCCTGGGTTTTTTCAAGCAGGATGACCCGGCAAATACCGAAGCCGCCAAAAAATTTGTTGAGTTCCTCTATACGGATGATGCCTATATCACCTTCCTGCACATACAGCCCGGCGGTATGTACCCGATGCTCAAAAAAATTGCCGCCAGTGAACAGTTCCTGAATGACCCCAGTGGCATCTACGAGCGGTACGGCAAAGAAAAGCTGGCTGAGATAGTTTCCGGCCTGGAAAACCTGATGCGCTTCGATGTAGTAGAAGGCAACCTTATCAAGGACTATGGGAAAATATCCGCTCAGCAGATCATTCCCCAGATGATGTACAAGATCACCCAGGAGGGTGTTGCTGTGGACAAAGCCATGAGTTGGGCTGAAGGAGAAATGAAGAAAGCTATTGAATAATCAATAAACCAGGATTTGAGGATGGGGCGCCACCTGCCCCATCCTTGCTTTAATTAACAGCTGTTCAAGGAGGCGGATATGGCCATAGCAAAAAGCTTTTCCCTGGAACGGGATGAAGCCCGCTTCGGTTGGAAATTGATCCTGCCGGCGATTATTGTTATCGGCGGGCTGATTATCTACCCCATCTTTTACAATATCTACCTGAGTTTTTTCGACGTTAAGATGGCTGGAGATAATATTTACACAGGAACGGCTAATTATACCAGCGTTTTAACCGATCCCACTTTCTGGCGGTCGGTGGCCACAACATTTATCTATGTATTCTTCACCACGCTGGGCACAACCCTGCTGGGCGTGGGTGTTGCCCTGGTAATGAATAAAGAATTTCCTTTAAGGGGGTTGGTAAGGGCTTTGATCCTGCTGCCCTATGTGGCGCCGGTAATATCGGTTGTCTTTTCCTGGCAGTTTTTCTTCGACCCGGTGCAAGGCATATTCATGCACCTGACCGTAGAGATGCTGCATATCTTCAAAGAGAGATTCAACCTGATAGGTTCCCCACGTTCCGCAATATGGATAGCCAGTATCTTCAATATCTGGAAGAACTTCCCCTTTACCTACCTGATGATCCTCTCCAAGCTTCAGGCCATAAATACCACCTACTATGAAGCCGCAGATATCGACGGCGCCTCCTCCTGGCAGAAATTCTGGCATATTACCATGCCGGAGATCTTCTTCGTATTGGGCGCCATTGTAATCCTCAGGGTTATTTGGAACTTCAATAAGTTCGAAGAGGTTTACCTGCTTACAGATAATGTCAAGGTGCTTTCAGTATACACCTACTTCAAGGCCTTTACCGGGGCCATGGAACAGGGGCAGGGAGCATCCCTGGCCTTGATCCAATTCCTGCTCTTAGTCGGCTTTATTCTATATTATGTAAAGAGGGTATTAAAATGGTAATAAGAAAAAAATCTATTCCCCGCAGCATCGGTTTTACGCTTTTAATCCTGGCAATTGTTTTATTTACCGTTTTTCCCTTTGTACAGATGCTCTCTCTCTCGCTGAAACACCAGTTTGACTGGGGAAATCCCTCACTCATTCCCCGTAAGATTAACCTGGAAGCCTATAAAGAGCTTTTGAATATCGGCCAGCAGGAAAAGGATGTGCCTGACACGGTGAAACGCCTGCTGGATAACCCGGACCTCACTTCAGATCAGAAAAAACAGATCCTGGCCAAGTATAAGGATACCGCCGATGTATTTCCCTTTTTGAAATACTTTCGAAATTCGATCCTGCTCTCCGTTTCCGCCGCCTTTTTTTCTCTGATCATTGCGGTGTTGGGGGCTTACTCATTCAGCAGGGTGCGCTACCGCGGCCGGGCCTATATCCAGAGGGGGGTACTCTTCGTTTACATGTTCGGGGGTATCCTGATATTGATACCCATGTACCAGATGGCGGTCAAGATCGGCCTGGCTTCCACCCAGACCGGTACCTTCATTTCCATATTAATAATCTACATGGTCCAGACCCTGCCGGTTTCTCTATACATGCTGGGCAATTACTTCCGCACCATCCCCTATTCTATTGAAGAGGCGGCCATGATTGACGGCTGCACCCGCATGGGCACCATCTGGAAGATAATTGTGCCTCTTTCACTGCCCGCACTCTCAACGGTATTTATCTATGCCTTTATGATCGCCTGGAATGAGTATCTCTTTGCCTCGGTATTCTTAAAGTCATATAAGGAACTCTATACCCTGCCCATCGGTTTGAAATCCCTCTTTATGTCCAAGAATGCTATCTGGGACCGGATCATGGCGGCTTCCGTATGTACCGCTATTCCCGTAGTGGTGTTGTTCATGCTGGTGCAGAAGAACCTGGTTGGGGGACTTACCTCAGGGGGAGTTAAAGAGTAGAAACAGCCACTGCCTGTTGACCTGTTGTTGCCTACTCTGATAAACTGTTGAGGCCTATGGAAACCATTGCCACAGATGCCTCAATAGCCTATTTTCTTCAGAAGGGTCTCTATTACCTGCTCATCGCCCTGCTGGTCTTTAACCTGCTCCAGCGCAAACACTTAAAAACCGGTGCTAAAAAACGGCTGGCAACCCTTTACCTGGCAATTTTGGCCCTGGTTTTAATGACCGCCGTTGTACTGGTCAGGCGTTTCAATTTTTCAGAAAGCCTGCTGCTGCCTGTTGTCCTTGCGGCAGTCCTCCTGGTCTTGTCAAAACGCTCCAGATTCATCCCCTTCCGGATAAACTGCCTGAAATGCGGGCAGCGGCTGGGGTGGCAGCGCCTTTTATATCACGATTCAAATTTATGCGAGCCTTGTGATAATAAAATCGCCGGCCATAATGATAAAGAGGACCAATCTTAGCTTTTCCTGCTGCTGCAGGGAGCTCTGAGCTATTGCTAAAAGCTTCAATTAAATATATGCTCAATCACATTGTATAAAAATACAAAATACGACTTCAGGAGCAAAGTATGAGTGGATTTATTAATAATCTCAGCCGCCTGGCGGAGAAGCATAACAGGATTGCCCCGGAACTCTATCAGAAACATAATGTAAAGAGGGGCCTGCGCAACGCCGACGGTTCCGGTGTGTTGGTAGGCTTAACCGAAATAGGCGATGTACATGGCTTTATCTTTGATGAAGGTGAAAAAATCCCGGAGCAAGGCCGCCTTACCTACCGCGGTATTAAAATTGAAGATCTTGTGGCCGGTTTTCAAAAAGAAAAACGCTCAGGCTTCGAAGAGGTCTGTTACCTGCTCCTATTCGGCGATCTGCCTGTTGAGCAGCAGCTGGAGGATTTTAAATCCATGCTGGCAGAGCACCGGGAGCTGCCGAATGGCTTTACCGAAAATATGATCCTTAAAGCCCCCAGCAGTGATATAATGAACAAACTGGCCCGCAGCGTCCTGGCTTCGTACTCCTACGACCCGAATCCGGATGATATCTCTATTAAGAATGTATTAAGACAGTGTATCGAGCTGATCGCCCGTTTCTCTACTATGGCCGCTTACGGCTACCAGGCAAAATCCCACTATTTCAATAATAAGAGTCTCTTTATTCATAAACCGCAAAAAAAGCTGAATACTGCCGAGAATATCCTGCATCTGATCAGGCCGGACAGCAAATTCTCCAAGCTGGAAGCAGAGACCCTGGATCTCTGTCTGGTGCTCCATGCTGAACATGGCGGCGGCAACAACTCAGCCTTTACCGATCATGTAGTATCCTCTTCCGATACGGATACCTATTCCGCAATAGCAGCTGCTGTGGGTTCTCTTAAAGGACCCAAGCACGGCGGCGCTAATATCAGAGTGATGGCGATGATGGAAGATATAAAAGCCAATGTTAAGGACTGGCAGGATGAAGAGGAGACAGCTGCCTACCTGGTGGAAATAATTAACCGCCAGGCCGGTGACCGCTCCGGCCTCATCTATGGTATAGGTCACGCGGTTTACACTCTATCCGATCCCCGCGCCGTGCTTCTTAAGCAGAAAATAGCGGAAATGGCCAGAGAAAAATCATATTTAGAGGAATTCCAGCTCTACAAGATTGTCGAAAAACTGGCTCCCGCAGCCTTTAAACAAGCAAAAAATTCAGATAAAGTAATAAGCGCCAATGTGGATTTCTACTCCGGCTTTGTATATAAGATGCTCAATATTCCCCAGGAGCTTTACACGCCTATATTCGCCATAGCCCGTATTGCCGGCTGGTCAGCTCACCGGATCGAGGAAATAATTTCAGGCGGCAGGATAATCCGTCCCGCTTATCGAAGTGTAAGCACCAGGCGGCCCTACCTGCCCTTAAGCGAACGTAAGTGATATTCAATAACCTTACGCGACAGCCGTGATTTCACTGCAAAACCGGTTGATTTTTACTCTATTATTTTTTAAGTTAGAGGCTATCCTGGTTAATGTTTAATTTAAGGACAATGTAGATTACCCATTACTGCCGTTGATCAGGCCACTTAAAAGTTATGTAATGCAGCTTGATAAAAGCGGAGAGCTGCCTAAACAGCAAGAAGGAGAAATTGATGTCATATAGCGAACTTGATCTTAATCTGAAAACTAAAATTGCCAATCCTGACCTCGCCGAATGGGGTAGAAAAGAAATTGACCTGGCTGAAAAAGAGATGCCCGGCTTAACGGCAATTCGCCGGAAATATGGCGTTGATAAACCCTTAAAGGGGCTTAAAGTCACCGGCAGCCTGCATATGACTATCCAGACAGCGGTACTTATAGAAACCCTGTTCGAAATGGGCGCGGATGTGCGTTGGGCTTCCTGCAACATCTTCTCCACCCAGGACCAGGCCGCAGCGGCAATTGCAGCGGCAGGCAAGGCTGCGGTTTTTGCCTGGAAGGGCGAGAGCCTGGAGGAGTACTGGTGGTGCACCGAGCAGGCTCTTACCTGGCCCGACGGCTCAGGACCAGACCTGATTGTAGATGACGGAGGCGATGCTACTCTCTTTGTACATCAGGGGGTGAAGGTGGAAAAGGATCCCTCCCTGCTGCAGGGGAAATTTGACAATAAGGAAATTGAGATAATTATGCAACGCCTGGAGCAGGGCTTAAGCAAAGATAACACGCACTGGACAAAGGTGGCCGAAGGTATAAAGGGCGTCTCTGAAGAAACGACTACAGGTGTTCACCGCCTTTACCAGATGGAGCGCAGCGGCGAGCTCCTATTTCCGGCGATTAATATAAATGATTCAGTAACCAAGTCAAAATTCGACAACCTCTACGGCTGCCGTGAATCTCTGGCAGACGGCCTCAAACGGGCTACCGATATCATGATAGCGGGAAAAACCGCGGTTGTCTGCGGTTATGGCGATGTAGGCAAGGGCAGTGCTCAGTCCCTGCGCGCCCTGGGAGCGCGGGTGATAATTACAGAGATCGACCCCATCTGTGCGCTACAGGCATCTATGGAGGGTTACCAGGTATTGACCCTGGAAGAAGTTGTGACCGTGGGCGATATCTTTGTTACCGCAACCGGCTGCTCTGACGTAATCCGCGGCGAGCACATGGAAAAGATGAAGGAGGGCGCTATTGTTTGCAATATCGGCCATTTTGACCACGAAATCATGGTGAGCTACCTGGAGAACAGCCCTGAATGTAAAAAGGAAACCGTCAAACCACAGGTAGACCGCTGGACCCTAAAATCCGGTCGTTCCATTATCCTCCTTGCTGAAGGCCGCCTGGTCAATCTGGGCTGCGCTACCGGCCACCCCAGCTTCGTAATGAGCAACAGTTTTACCAATCAATGCCTGGCCCAACTGAAACTAAGCGGTGAAGAACTGGAAAACAAGGTCTATGTGCTGCCTAAGAAGCTCGACGAAGAGGTGGCCCGGCTGCACCTGCACCACCTGGGCGTAAAACTTACCAGATTAACCAGGGAGCAGGCTGAATACCTGGGAGTGGAAATAGAGGGGCCATATAAACCTGACCATTACCGCTATTAAAGCAGTATCGATAGGCGCTCACTTAAAAACTCAGCCTTATCTTTAAGATCAATCTTGCCGCTCTTTATATAGAGGCAATTCGGCTTTTCCACATTAAGTGTTACTTTACCCCCGCTTTCCCTGATTAAACGCAGTACCTTTTCCATTGAAAGGTGGGAGAGCCGGGAAAACTCGATTGCTACCAGTCCCTCTTTTTCCTGTAGAGAGGAAACAAACAATTTCTTACAGATAATCCTGATCTCAGCAATCGCAAAAACGCTGGACACCTCATCCGGGAGTGGCCCGAAGCGGTCCTCCAATTCACGATGGGTCCTGTCCAGCTCATCTCTGCTGGAAATCGCCGATATCTTCTTATAAACCTCCATCTTTTCCATGGGTTCTGCAATATAGGTGTCGGGAATATAACCGGAGTACTCCAGCTCCAGGTAAACTTCGGGGGCTTCCTCACTCGCCTCCTGGTTTATTTCAGCTATTGCTTCATCCAGAAGCCTGATGTAAAGATCATAACCCACAGCCAATATATCTCCATGCTGTTCCCGTCCCAGAATATTTCCCGCACCCCTGATCTCCAGATCTTTCAGAGCGATCTTAAACCCGGAACCAAGGTCCGTGAAGTCGGAAATTATCTTAAGTCTTTTCATTGCCAGCTCAGAAATTGCTCTATTCTTCGGGTAAAAAAGGTAGGCATAGGCCGGCCGATCCGCCCTGCCCACCCTGCCGCGAAGCTGGTAGAGCTGGGATATTCCCATACTATCGGCCCTGTCGATAATGATTGTATTTACATTGGGAATGTCCAATCCATTCTCGATTATGGCTGTGGAAAGCAGAACCGAAATATTGCCGCTGATAAAGCGGTGCATTACCTCTTCGAGCTCATCTTCCTTCATCTGCCCATGGGCAATATCGATAACTGCCTCGGGCAGCAAAGCGGCTAACAGTCCATAAACACGGGGCATGGATTGAACCCGGTTGTGGAGATAGTAGACCTGTCCGCCGCGGTTCATCTCGTTCCTTATGGCGTCGGCAATAATTTCTTCATCCCATTCCTGAATAAAGGTCTCTACGGGCAAACGGTTCTGAGGAGGCGTGTTCAGGGTAGACATATCCCTTATCTTCATCAGCGACATATGCAGGGTTCGGGGAATGGGTGTTGCGGTCAGGATAAGGCAATCCACCGAGGTTTTCAATTCCTTAAGCCTTACTTTGTGCTTAACACCAAAACGCTGCTCTTCATCCACCACTAGCAGGCCCAGGTTCTTAAAATGAACATCCCTCTGGATCAAGCGGTGAGTTCCAATTATTATATCCACCGCCCCCTCTTCCAGGGCTGCGATCACTTTTTTCTGTTCTTTCGGTTTTCGAAAGCGGGAGAGCATTTCAACTTTAATGGGAAACCTTCTAAAACGTTCCTGAAAATTTTCAAAGTGCTGTTCCACCAGAATGGTTGTGGGAGCCAGCATGGCAACCTGCCTTCCGCCCATTACCGCTTTAAACGCAGCACGCAGCGCAATCTCGGTTTTACCATATCCTACATCACCACAGATCAGCCGGTCCATGGGCAGGGGTCTTTCCATATCCCGCTTTACATCTTCAATACAGTGTAGTTGATCATCCGTTTCCTGATAGGGGAAGGATGCCTCAAATTCCGCCTGCCAGTCGCTGTCTGCAGGGAAGGCAAAACCGCTGGCAGTCAGGCGGCGGGAATGAAGCTTTACCAGGCTTTGAGCCAGGTCTTCCACCGATTTTTGAACTCTTTTTTTCCTGCTTTCCCATCCTTTGCCCCCTATTTTATCCAGGCGCAGCCCTCTGCCCTCCTGGCCTATATAGCGCTGGATAAGATTGACCTGCTCGATAGGTATAAATATGGTCTCATCATCAGCATACTGAAGATGGATGTAGTCCCGTTCATTCCCCGCTGCTTTCAGCCGCTCTATACCATTAAAAATCCCGATTCCGTAGTTAAGGTGTACAACATAATCCCCGGGATTCAACTCGACAAAGGTATCGATTGCCTCGCTCTTTACCCTGCTAATGGAACGGGGTATTCTGCGCTTGCGGCCGAAGATCTCATTTTCCTGGATCACCATTATCTTGAATTGAGGCAGGGTAAAACCGCTGGATATGCTTAAGGGGAAGACCTCCACCTTCAGGCCCTTCAGTAGAGCCCTGATACGTTCCGCCTGGTGTTCATAGACCGCATAGATATATATTCGATAGCCTAATTCAAGCAGATTTTCCAATTCTTCCCGAAAATAGGTAAGATTGCCGAAAAAAGAACGCGGCAGGTCGCAGGGAATCATTATCCGCTCTTTTGCCGCAGTTCCCCCTTTAAGGGTATGGAGCAGGATTTTTCGCTGAAATCCAGCGATCAATTTTGTGAAATCCATCATTATCGCTTTTGGAGGGGGAACAGCCCTGCCTTTGCTCAGAGCATTCCTGTAGAGCTGTATATATTCCTTTTGAATGGAGGCGCAATTACTCTCGATCTGTTCCGAATCAGAAATGATCAAATATGATCCGGACGGCAGGTAGTCTAAGAGTGAGCTGTTTTTTTCAAAACAGAGGGGTAAATAGAGCTCTGCTCCCTTCATATCCGCATCCAGGGAAAATCTTTCAATTAATACTGCCGCTGCTTCAGCCGCTATATTAAGGCTGGCAAGTTTTTTTTTCAGCCTATTTAGCAATCGGGATGAGGGAATTACTTCCCGCAGGGGAGATATTCTCAGCTCTTCCAGTTTAACAGTAGAACCCTGATTTACAACATTAAAACATTTTATCTCAGCGATAATATCAAAATCCAGTACCAGGCGGCTGGGTTCTTCCCGGCCGTAGCAGAATATATCAACAACCTCTCCGCGCAGGGCATATTCCCCTTTCAAACTCACCCGCGGCACCCTTAAGTAGCCCAGGGCCTGCAGTTTGCCTGAAAGAATTGTTAAATCTAAAGGATCTCCCCTTTTCAAGAGCATAACATGCTCTTTTACATGCTCCGGAGAGGGAAGCGGGTTTAGCAGAGAGCGAAGCGGGGCGACGACCACCATTTGCTCACCGGCAAGCAGACAACCTAAGAGATAAGCGCGTTCACCATAGATAGATGACAGAGGGCGGCCGTCGCCATAGGGCAGCAATCCCCACCAGGGGAAGAGAGCGCTCCTGATATCAGGCAGAAGGGAGAGGTCCTGCACCAGGTTTTCAGCTTCCTGTTCACTCGGCACCACAACTAAAGAGCAGGCGGTTGTCTCCTGCATGATATTTGCCAATAATATAGAAAGAAATCCGCCCTGCGGTCCTTCAAGGTCAACGGGAAAGCATTCTTTCTTCAGTTGCTCTCTTAATCTCTGAAAGGGCTCATATTCATTAAATTGACTGCTGATCTGATTAATTAATAAGGATATCATTAAATTTACCGACTATTATATTGGCGGAATGGAGTAACTATTTTGAAAAAATCGATTCTAATCCTATTATTACTACTAGTCTGCAACATTCTTTTTGCAACAAATCCGCAGGGAATTGTCTTTTCTCTTCGTTTTTTCGAAAAAACAATCTACTATCTAGGTGATTCAGATTATCCGATCCAGTTTGAAGCCATAATAATAAATAATTCACCGCAAAGCTACCGTTTTAAAATAGCCAACAACCGGGTTTTTAACTATAATTTTAAGGTAATCACCCCTGCTAATATCTCCCTGGGTCCTGCAGCTGAATATACCATAGCAAAAAGCTCGAATCAACCGCTTTACTACCGGGACATTACCCTGGAGCCTGGCGAGAAATACGGCATTGTAATTAAATTAACTGATTTTATTGAGTTCAAACAACCGGGTCTTTATAGTGTTCAGTGTATCTTCTACCCCGAACTTTTTACCGCAGAGAAAAGCCCCTTGTTAAAATCAAATAAACTCTCCCTTAATATCAGGCCCCCGGTTGCTACACCGGAGGAGAGGGTCCTCATTGAGCAGGAGACCGGTAGAATGCTGGAGCGGGAAAAAATGGCGCCAGATGATGTGGTTGACTATACCATCGGGGCCCGCCAGAAAAGCCAATGGGAAAAGTTTTTTCTGTATCTGGACCTGGAAAGCCTCTACCGGAGAGATCCAAAGCGTGAAAGCCGGTACCGGCGGTATTCGGAGGAGGATCAGCGCCGGGTCCTGTCACAGTTCAGGAAAGAACTGCAAAAAGAGGTTGTAGACCGCGATATCCTCCTGGTACCCAGTAGTTTTGAGATTTTAAAAACCAGCTATACACCCTATGAGGCCACGGTAATTGTCAAGACAAAGTATAAATTTCCCGATTTTACAGAGGTAAAGCAGTATACCTATTATCTTATGCGAAAGGACCGCTTCTGGCTGATCACCGGATATGATATAACCAATCTCGGAACAGAATAAATGAAAATCCTGATAATTGCACAAGAAAAAGAATTAAAAGATCTACTGGCGCAGCATCTTGCCCCAATTGGTTTTGAAATAGAGCAAATAACCGATCCTTCTGAAGCTATTCAGCGCTTTGAAGAACTACAACCTGAAATGATCATTTTTAGCGCCGCAGATTTTCCCGAGCATTGGAAACTCCTGTTAAAACTGCTGCGCGAAGAAAAAAGCAAAGAAGAGAGTATCTTCATTATTTTATGCGGTGAAGATTTTCCCTTCGAAGAAGCTGCTAAAGCCAGCTACCTGGGGGTCAACGGAATAATCAAGAATGATCTGGCCGATAAAAAGGAGATGCGCCGTCTGACTGAACTTTTCAAACGCTACCGGTCAATTCAGGATCAGCGTAAATTCCATCGTTTGATCCCTTTAGAATCGGACAGGCTGCAGCTTTTATTCACCAATCCGCAGACCATGGCTATTGTAACCGGCAAGCTCGCTGAAATATCCATTCAGGGAGCCAGCTTCCTTCCCTCTTCCCCGGCCATGATTAAAGGCCTTAAACGGGGTCAGGAGCTCGCTCTCTGTTCCCTGAGGATAGGCCAGAATATTATCTCTCTGAATTGCCGGGTTACCCGCAGCAAAAATGAACTGGGATTGCAATTCAAATCCTTTACCACCGGGGGCCATCACAAGCTTTTCAATTTTATCCAGAAACACTCAGAAAGATCGCTGAAAAAAGCGGTATCTTAATATAGAGCCCCGATACTATAACAACCGAAAATCTTGTTATTTTAACAAGATTTTTCATTAAAATTAATACATCGTAATCTTGCTTGAAGCTTCGCTGCATGTTCCATTCAGTTGCGATCTAAGATTGCGATATGTTTAACGCGCGCTGCGGGATCTATTTTTCCCCATAGCGGCTTTGAATCTTTCCCAGGGATCCGGAGATATTTTTTTATAGGGACAGGCCGGGGCATGGATTTTGCCTGAGCGGTAGACCCCATCCAGATAATCATCCTTGAAAACCACTTCCAGTTCCATCTTTTCGAGCCTTCGCAATAGAGCCATACGCCGCTCGCGAATATTCCAGCATCCCGGACAAACAGCTACTGTGGTAAGCTCCCGTGATTTTTTATACCGGACGCGGATCATGGCCCGTCCCTGCTGAACAGCCAGTTTTCTTAATGTTGACAATCCATCTACCCTCAATTATAAGTAATTATAACTAAATCAACACAAAGTGGGAACCAATATGATTTTGGAGCATTTAACCGTGGCCAACCTGGAAATAGCTACTCTTGGCAAAACTGTGATTCCCTCCCCCCTCGGACTTTCTACTGTATATGGTGATAACATAGTTAATTATGTTGAAAATTCAGCTACCGTGTTGACCTGCCATGACCGGGATCAACTGTTGAAGGTTATGGAGCAGAACAAACCACTCACCGCCTTTGAAAAGGCCGGTCCCCGGGAAAAGATATACTTTGATCCCTCCAAGAGCCGGGCAGCTGTAGTTACCTGCGGTGGTTTATGCCCCGGGATAAATAATGTTATCCGTTCCCTGGTAATGACCCTCTATTATCGATATGGCGTAAAGACAATTTATGGTATCAAATATGGCTACCGCGGTTTTATTCCTAAATTCAACTACGAAACCCTGCTTTTAGAGCCGGAAAATGTTGCTGATATACATGAAAAGGGGGGGAGCATATTGGCTTCTTCCAGGGGAGCACAGGATATAAGTGAAATTGTAGATTGCCTGGAGCGAATGAACATTTCCCTTCTATTTACTATCGGCGGTGACGGCACCTTGCATGCTGCTCAAGTCATCTACGAAGAAATAAGCCGCCGTGATTTGAATATATCTATTATTGGTATTCCCAAAACCATTGACAACGATATTTCCTATGTCCAAAAGACTTTCGGCCTGGAAACTGCCTTCTCCATAGCAGCTGATGCAATCAGATGCGCTCATGTCGAAGCGGTGGGCGCCCCTGACGGGATCGGTATTGTCAAGGTAATGGGCAGGATGTCAGGATTTATTGCCGCCAATGCCGCCCTGGCCCTTAACGAGGTAAATTATGTGCTTATTCCCGAAATCCCTTTTGACCTGGAAGGACCCAAAGGCCTCTATAAAATCCTCGAGCAGCGGCTGCACAGCCGTGGCCACGCTGTACTGATTGTAGCCGAGGGCGCCGGCCAGCAGTATGTAACCGGTGCCAACGGGCAAAAGGATGAGTCCGGCAACCGGCGGCTGGGCGATATCGGCATCTTCCTGAAAGATGGTATTAAGAAATATTTCAAAGAGCAGACAGACATATACGTTAATATCAAATACATTGACCCCAGCTACCTGGTACGCTCGGTGCCGGCCAACGCCAATGATTCCATTTACTGCATGCAGCTGGCTCAGAATGCCGTACATGCGGCAATGGCCGGTAAAACCGGCTTAATTAGTGTCTGACCGAAAACTACATTTTCTGTTGAATTCCGGCAGAATTTTGCTATCTTCCGGTTAAGACCATATCCTATAAATCAGCTCAATACCAGGGAAAATGAAAAATCAGAGTGCCATTTTGCAGAAATGAAGGTTTTTAATATTATGCGGACAAACCTATCCTCTCGCTTTATAGCAGCCGATAGAATGGACAGCCTAAGCTGCCTTACGCTTCTGTACTTCCTCCAGCTGAAGCCTTTTTAGTTTCCTTTTCCAAAGAATGGTACCAAGGATCTGAATGTTGCGTGAAACGACTGCCAAAGCGACATAACGCTTGAGACCTCGCAAACCGTGATCAAAGCAGCGATCAAGACCGTGGTTCTCCA
>Ga0114923_10001574_pt1 | contig 15800 bp, 9 predicted proteins | sample SumtaG_FD_89578 | JGI IMG/M metagenome (GOLD analysis project Ga0114923, IMG submission 89578) | Deep subsurface microbial communities from Indian Ocean to uncover new lineages of life (NeLLi) - Sumatra_00157 metaG | ecosystem: Environmental > Aquatic > Marine > Oceanic > Sediment | place: near...
CCGACAAAACCCGGACCCGGCTGCCAGTAAAAAATATTCTTTTCATTATCATAAGTGGAACCGATGGGAAGTGAAGAAAGATTCAACATCGAGTAAAAAAAATGGATTTCTATTCGTTCCAATTCTTTGATTTTAACATATATAATTCCTTTGTCATCGGGATATACCTCAACAGGTAGGTTATTTGGGTTATAGCCCTTTTTAATGCGAAGGGGCCTGGAGTAATCAACAGGGATTTCGAGAATGGATTCACGGAACAGGCAAGCCTGTTCCCTACCATTTGAACTCCGCTTATCTCCCCCGGTATTCCTGATTGTAAAATACCGGCTGCCGATGCCGTCAGTGTTTCCCGCATTATCAACAGCGGTCCAATGGATGATATGAACGCCATTAACATACGGGGCTGTATCTAAATAAAAGTATCCCACCGCTCCGTCACTGTTGGCATAACCGGGAAATAAACCGTCAATATCCGGACGGTAAATATTATAAACCGGGTGTCCCAGGTTTACACCATCCACATATACATCGATTGTCGAGCCATTTGTGGGTATCAGATTGGGCATCGGGGTTAATACCCAGCCCCAATTTACAAAACCGCTGCCGGAAGCTTCCCCACCCTGGGTGGGCGTATCGATAGCGCCAAAGGGTTTGACTGCATTGGCATTGTCACAGGTGATGGTTTTGCTTCCCAGGGTTACTTCATGGCCGGTAACGTCCCTGGCCACGGCATGGAATGTAAAGGTGCCATTGCCGCCGCCGGGCAAAAAATTGGTCAGCATCATATACCCCCATCCGGCTTTATAATGATTGGGATACCCCGGGTAAGCCGCCTCTATGTCGGGCCTTGCCCCTTCAACAAATACCGCATCCCCAATGTGAACCATTCGACCCCCTTGTTGGCGGTATATTTTTACACTCTCAACTTCTATATCGTCCAGTGCCCAGCCTGTCACCGGTATGCTGCTTCTTACGGTGGTCCCGTCCATGGGGGTGGCAAAATTGCCAAAAGGCGGTTGATCTTGCCAGGGTTTTTTAACCGTTAGGTTTACCGTCACGGTCCGGGGGGAATTGACGGCATTGGCATCGGTAACGGTAATAGTACCGCTGTAGGTTCCCGCGGATAGGCCGGTGAGATTTACCGAAACCGTGACAATACCGGAATCGGTCCCGGTTGTGGGACTGGTACTGAGCCATTGGGCATCATCGCTAATTGTCCAGTTCAACGTTCCCGTGCCGCTGTTACTAACTAAAAAAGTTTGAACTCCAGTAAAACCACCGGGTAGTACAGCACCGGCATTCAATTGTGTCGGGTTCAGGGATATTTCCGGCTGTGTAGAATTAGAAACGGTTATGGTAAAAGGATCTCCGGTGTCGGTAACAGACCCGTTTGAAGTATCGGTAATCTTGATTTGATAATCGCTTCCACCAGTCATATTTCCCGGCAGTGTCCAGCTTTGCGAACCGTCATTGGCAGTCGATGATGAAATCGTTAAAACAGGGCTTCCTCCTTTAAGTAACTGAATATTTACATTCCCAACACTTCCCGAGGTTGTCCAGGTAATATTTTGCGTTGAACCGGCGGGCCAATTTTCTCCGCCATTGGGTGCTGTCACCGTGATTGTTTTTGCTGATCCGCTTTGCAGTGCCTGGCCGGAATTGGGGTGAATCATCAACGATGATTCATCCACGGCTTCAAAATCAGAGCCTTCGACGTTGTGCAATTGACGGAGGATGTCGTTATTCCACCGTTCATCCGGTACGCCGGAGATAAACCAGGAGGAACCGTTGTCCGCTAAAATCATGCCATATTTTTTCAAGGCTTTTAAAATAACCTGAACCTGTGCTGAAAATCCGGATATATCAAAATTAGCTTTAAGACGGAAACGCTGGCCCATGGGGGGAAATTGGGAACCGGTACGAGTGGAAGCATAATGCCTGGCCGGCCAGATGTATTTTTTGCGGGTTTGGGGCGCTGTAACACGGATGGCATGGGTGATTTCACCGGCAGCCACTTCCTCGTACCTGACCAGGCCCGGTAAAATCGGTAAGCCGGCAGCATCGGCCGAGGTCCATCCGGCCGGCCGCAGGGCATGGGAGTTAAGGTTAAAAATAGCCCCTGAACCGGCTGTCCAACTGCCGTCCGGTTGGGGAAAGGCATCGTATAATTCATACAATATACAATTATCCCTGTCCAGCACCAGTACATGGCGGTCGCCTTCGCTGCCGCTTCCCCCTTCGATAGGGGCATCCGGCGGGATCGGGTAAGGCCCCGGATCGCTTTCATCAGGGTAATAAAAGGTAACGTTAACTTTTTCCTGGGTGCCGGGAACCGTAGTAAAGGGAATACCGATGGGACCGCCCTCCCATAAACCCGAGCCGAAATCGGCGTGAACATTTTCATTTGCACCGATGGTATTGATATATAAATTTGAATTGGCATCCACCGGCAGCGTATTCACCGGTGTGTTCCAGATATTATCGGCAGGAAACAGTTGACAACCCTGGATTTTCTCTTGCTTGCCGGGGGTGCCGTTTATGCCGTGTGCTGCAAAAAGCAGCCAAACAAACAGTACCAACAATTTACGTTTAAACATTGTACCTCTTTTATCTTCCTATAGTGTAGCAAAAAGAATAAGTATTTGCAACTAAACGGAGATAGCCGGTAAGTTAGTGGCAAGTGTATCGCTGCCTTTATTTAACGAAGCAAAGGGACTTACCTTGAGTGATTAAGAACTTTTTAGTGGCCATCAAGAACTTTTTTGTGGATATCAAGAACATTCCTATGGTAATCGAGAACATCTCCGTGATCATTGAGAACCTCTCCGTGGTTATTAAGAACTTTTCTGCGGTTACCTAGAACTTCCCGGTGGTTACTAAGAACATTCTGATGGTTACCTAGAACCTCCCCATGGTCACTAAGAACCTCCCTGTGGTTATTAAGAACCTCCCGATGGTTACCTAGAACTTTCCAGCGGTTACTGAGAACCTCCCGCTGGTTACTAAGAACATTCCAATGGTTACCGAGAACTTCCCGGTGGAAATTTGCTACTTATCAGGCACGTTTTGTCCCCGGAACCTGCAATTTATAAAACCATTCCCCTAGTTTTTCGTATCAATAGCATTAAGAAAATAACATATGGGCATGAACTCTTTCTCCCAGGAGGTAAAAATGAATAGAAAAGAGATTAGAAAAGAGACCAGTATCAGGTTCAAGAAAATGCGTGAAGCGTTAAAGTCTTCCCAGGGGGAGTTATCCGCTCACCTGGGAGTGGGCCGGGCCGGTTATGCCAAATACGAACGGGGCGATACGTTTCCGCCCCTGGAGTCCTTGATGGTACTGACAAAAACCTTCGATGTATCGTTGGATTGGTTGATTGCCGGGAAAGGGCCGATGCTTTATAAAGAGAAAATGAAGCCGGAAAAAATAACGGAACTGGAAGACGTGATGAAAGATGTCAAAGACCTATTGGTCCATATGGAGCGTATCCCGCTGCTGCGTTATAAAGTATTGAGTTTTTTCCAGGAATTCAAGCTGGAGTATAAAGAACTGGTGGAGTCTGCCATGACAACAGTTTAGCTGCCTCCGTTAACAATTGATCATTAAAAATTGACAATTGACAATTCTAAACTTTCTGCCTGTCCCCTTTTCTATTTTATTTTCTTTCCCCATTTGATGAACATTACCGGGAGCACGATCATGTTCAAAAAGGTAGCCGTTAGCAGTCCACCCAGGATGACGATGGACATGGGTGCCTGGATCTCGCTGCCCGGTTTATCCACTGCTAGAGCTAAAGGAACTAAAGCAAGGCCAGTTGTTAATGCGGTCATGATAATGGGACTGAGCCGTTCCATAGAACCCTGGATCACCGCTTCCAAAAGAGTCTTCCCCTCTTCCTGTATTAAGTGATTGTAATGGGAGATCATCATAATACCGTTCCTGACTGCGATACCGAAAAGTGTGATAAATCCTACCAAGGAGGCAATACTGATCACTTTACCGGTAAAATAGATCATAAACACGCCGCCGATCAGGGCTAATGGTAAATTAACCATTACTAATAACGATTGACGTAAGCTGCCAAATTCCATATAAAGGGCGATCAAGATAGCAAATATAGCAACAAGACTGAGCAATATGATGGTTTTAGAGGCATTGGCTTCACTCTCGAATTGGCCGCCGTACTCGATGAAATATCCATCTGGCAGGGTGACATTGCTGCCCAACTGCTCTTTTATCTCTTCCACTACACTCCGTACATCACGGTCCGATACATTGGCCTGTACCACTAATTTCCGCTGCACATTCTCCCGGCTGATATAATTGGGGCCCCGCTCTTCCCGGATGTCTGCGATCATTTCCAAGGGAATCCCGGTTCCTGCGCCACCGTTGATTCCGGTATCGATCAAACTGCTGCGAATGGCATCGATATCTTTGCGAGAGGATTCAGGGTAACGGATAACCAATGGAAACTGGTTCCCCTCTTCATAGATCTGGGAGGTCTTGATACCCAGGAAAGCAATATCGATGAACAGGTCCAGGTCATGAGCGGTTAACCCGTAAAGTGCCATCTTGCCGCGGTTAGCCCGGATACGAACCTGGGGGATATCTGCTTGCTGCTCCACTGAGAGGTCCACGATGCCTTGTACTGTCTGCATCTGCTCTTCAACCTGTTTGGCCACTTTACGTAAGGTATAGAGGTCGCTGCCAAAGATCTTCACTGCAATGGTGGCACGGGTGCCGGATAACATGTGATCGATACGGTGACTGATGGGCTGACCAATGGTAATATTAGTACCCGGTACAAGGGCCAACTTCTGCCGCAGCCGATCCAGTAACTCGCTCTTTTCCACCCCGGACAGGTCGATCCGAACCTCCATCTCATGGGCATGTGAGCCCATCGAGTGCTCATCCAACTCGGTTCGCCCGGTGCGCCGCGCTGTTGTCAGTACTGCCGGGTCTTCCAGTAAGATATCTTCCACCATCTTACCGATCTTATCTGACTCTTCCAGCGATGTGCCCGGAACTGTTGCCATACTGATGTTAAAGGTGCCTTCATTAAATTCAGGTAAAAATTCACGGCCTAAATACGGAATGCTTATCAAGGCGGCGATTACCAGTGAACCGGCAAAGATCATGATGGCTGCTTTATGCTTAATACTCCACATTAATGTGGGTTTATACAGCACTTTTAACTTTTGCAAGAGCCAACTGTCTTTGTTCTCTTTCTCTTTTATATTCTTGAAAAGGTAAGCACTTAACGCCGGTGTAATGGTAACCGCCACCAAAAGTGAGGCAATGATAGAAGCGGTGTATGCCAATCCTAAGGGCTTGAGCATCCGGCCTTCGACTCCGCTTAAGAAAAAGAGCGGTAAAAACACGACGATCACGATAAAAGTAGCCATGGCAATAGGGGTTCGAATTTCCGAAGAGGCATCGGATACGACATTAAGAAAAGGCCGCTGTTCCGACGCCGGTCTGGCAATGTTCTGCCGCAGCCTGCGATAGACATTTTCGACGTAGATAATGGCATCATCCACTAATACGCCAATGGCGATTGCCATACCTCCCAGGGTCATGGTGTTGATGGAAAGATTAAAGAGCTTTAATATTAATACTGCCATGATCAAAGAGAGCGGTATAGCTATGGCAGAGATAAAGGTGGTACGAAAGTTGCCCAGGAAGAGCACCAATACCAGGATTACCAGCAGGGAACCTTCCAATAAAGCGGACATTAAATTGTCTACTGCAACATCGATGAAATCCGCTTGCCTGAATATTTTCGTGTGAAGTATAACATCTCTGGGAAGCGTTTTTCCAATAGCTGCCAATACTCCGTCCAGCTCCCCTGTTAATTCCAACGTATTGGTGTCCGGCTGTTTACTGATGATCAACAGCACCCCTTTATGAGAATTGATAGAGGCTTCCCCTATCTTTACAGCCGGTCCGATCTGTACTTCAGCGAGATCTTTTAACAATACCGGGATCCTATCTTTTATTGTAACCACTGCGTTTTCCAGTTCTTTAATGTTGTGGACCCTGCCAATACCGCGTATCAGGTACTCCTGCCCGGATTTGACAAAAAAACCGCCCGCGGCATTGATGTTGGATTGGGATACCGCATCAAATACCTGGGTTAATGCAATGTTGTATTTGCGCAGTAAGAAGGGGTCTACCAATACTTGATATTGTTTGGCTTCTCCGCCGTAAACCAGTATCTGCGCCACTCCCGACACTGCCAGCAAGCGGCGGCGGATTTTAAAGTCCGCTATAGTTCGCAATTCCATTGGCGTGGTCTTTTCACTGGTGAGACCCACCAGCATGACTTCTCCCATAATTGAGGTTATCGGGGCCAAGATGGGTTTGTCTACCCCGGTGGGTAAGGCGGCACCTATCGCTTGAAGCTTTTCATTGACGATTTGTCGCGCTTTAAAGATGTCGGTCCCCCAATCAAATTCTACCCATACGGTAGAAAGCCCTTGTACGGAATTGGATCGCACCCTGCGTACACCGGATGCACCGTTGACTGAGGTCTCTATAGGGAAAGTAACCAGCATTTCCACCTCTTCCGGTGCCATACCGTGCGCTTCAGTCATGATGGTTACGGTAGGCGATGTCAGATCCGGGAACACATCCACCGGCAGCTTTCCCACTACAAATATCCCGGCTGCTATCAAGACCACAGCACCGATTATAATGACCAACTTCTTTTCTAAACTTTTCTGCATCAATTTGTCTAACATTTTATTATTACCTCTGCCGGGGCCTAATGGGTATGTCCGTGTCCGATAGGTGCACTGGTGCTTGCCAGTTTCACCAGGTAAGCGCCGCGCGTGACGACTCGCTCGCCCTCTTTTATACCGCTGATTATTTCTGTCCAACCGGAGTAGCTGGTACCGGTTTCGATATACCGTTTTTCAAAAGTTTCTCCTCCCCGCTGCACAAAGACCACCTGACGTCCGTCATCGTCATAAATTGCTTTTTCCGGTACACATACCGCCTGTTTCTCTTTTTGTATGTAGAGATCCACCTGTAACACCTGCCCAACTTTAAACCGTTTCCCTGAATTGTCTATGTTGAATAACAGGGGAACCGTATGGGTCCGGGGATCCAGGACTTCCCCTTTCCCGGTCAGTGGCATTTGATCGGCAGTGAGAAAAAATGGTGCATCGGAACCGGGAAGGTAAAGGGCTGCACCGGAAGGTTTGGAAACCCGGTAAGAATCTTTTTCAAACAGGTTGATTTTTAAACGTATATCATTGGAATTCACAACAGTCATTAAAGCGCGGCCCCTCGAGACTTCCTGCCCCAGTAGAACAGAGACTGATGTTACCACTCCTTCGATGGGTGAGACGATGGAGAAATAGGAAGCGGAAGCGCCGCCCTGTTTAGGGTACCCGGCTTTCAGTATTAGGTAGCGGCGTTCAATCGTCTCGTATTCACGCACTGAAATGGCGTCCTTTTTTAAGAGCCTTTTAGCCCGTTCATGCTCTTTTTTTGCCTGGGAAAACGCTAATCGCGCTTCCGCCCAACTGTTACCTGCTCCCGTAGGGGGCGCAAGAACGGCAACCACCTGCCCCCGTTTCACATAGGTACCGGTAGAAGGGAATGACCGGTTTCGGTCCACTGCCAACACCCCGGCTACAGGTGCACTGATCTCTACCTGGCCCTTCGGTCCGGGTAACACTTCTGCCGTTGCCCTTACCGACGGTCTGACAGCCATTGTTTTTGTCTCTGTAGTGGCAAAATCGATTTTCCACTGCTGCTCTTTTAAAAATGAAATTTCCTCCGCCGCACCCGCCTCGTCTGTCCGAACGACGTCATGGGGGTCTTCAACTACCGTGATGGTACCGATGTCGATAACATCGCTAATACTTTCGCCTTGATAACGAATAACAAAGCGGTAAGTACCGGTTTGGGAGAAAAAAACCGTGGGCTTAAATATCCCTTCCCGAAGCAGTTCATCCGTTGTTACCGTCAAACCCTTTCCTTTCCCCGGTGTAAATTCCAGGGTTAAATTACCCTTTGTCACCGCTTTGAAATCGGTTAACCGGGTCAAATGAATAATAAAGTCAAGGTTTTCACCCCTCACCGGGGGCGGATACTCCATAAAGAGTTCCATCTTCGGGGTCCACTTTGTAACGGCGATGTTTTCGTGTTCATGGTCCCTGGCGCCATCTCGACTGTGACCGTCTGAGGATTTGCAGCCGCCGCTAAATAGTATAAAAAACAGACATAGTATAGTGATCGATAATCGTTTTATGGTTTTCATCCGGATTCTCCTTTTAAAAAGTAATCAGGCGTGTGCCTGTCATAGCTTCTACGTGATCGATAGTACTGAAATAGGTGAGCAAGTGGTCATGATATTGCTCCACTGCGCCGATATAGGTTTGCAAGATATTGACAAAATCGTTAGTGGAAAGTAAGCCTTCCCCATAGGCGGAAACAACAGGTTCCAATTGGTTCTGCAATGAATTAAAATGCGTGCTCATGGGAGCCAGGAACGCGCTGTACTCTTTAAGTGCAATCACTTTCTCCTTGAGCCGCAGCCGGTTCTCCTTTTTAAACAGGGAAAAACGGTTCTTGTGAATCGCCAGGTCCAGCCTTCGTTTCTTGATTACGTTCCGGTTACGGTTCAATATAGGCAGGTCAAAAGAGAGTCCCACAGCGTACCCTTTTAGATCCGGGTTAACCTTTTTGTACCCGGCAAAGAGTGTGATTTCAGAAATAAGACTCATCTTCTCCATCTTTAGCCGAAGAGACAGGACCCGTGCCTCATGTTCCCGTCGACCAAAGCCAGGCATCTGCTTAAGAATCCTGTCGGTCTCTATGTTTTTTATTTTTAACGGTTTAAAAGTCAACCGATCGGTCAAATAAAGTGAGGTCTCCGGTTCTAAACCCATTTCCATTTTCCAGCGGTTCTCCAGTTCTCGCCGCTGCCGGGTGAGGGTGAGGATTTTACCCTCCAGGTTCAGTAAAGCAATGTCCATTAATTTCTTTTCATACCCCGTTAAAAATCCGTTCTTCCTGCGGCTCTCAGCGGTTGAAGCCATCTTCCCGAGATGGGTCTTTACCTGCCCCAGCAGGTTCATCTGCTCTTTCATCAGGCTCAGTGCCGCATAACCGGATTTCATACGTGCCATAAATTGACGGATTTGAGACTCTTTGTCAAATTTCAGTGCGTTTTCCATATACCGGTGACCTTGACGCCTCTTAATATAGAGCCAGGGCATTTCAAAGCTTTTGGAAATAGTCAATATCTGCTCCCGTTCCGAAAAAGAGTCGTTTTTCACATATTCATGGGAATAACTGAACTTGGGGTTTGATGCCTCGAGGCCAAACTCTATCCGGGCATCTGCTGATCTTAGCCTGTTTCGCTCCTCGATTAACCGGTATACCGGGCTGTTGGTTTCTGCCCAGGTGCGGAGACCGGAAAATTTCAAGGCGACTTTATGCTCCATCGGGTAAAGGAAACCCGGGGAACTGCCAAAGAGTAAGACACAGGCGTATAATGGTAAAAGTAAAGAAGCTTTATTCATTTTTTACTCCTAAACTGAATTAATCTCTAATCGTTAATTCTTGGGTGTTCTTCTTTAATGAGTCATTATATCAAATGAACATTAAATTAAGATTAACCGAAGATTAAAATTTATTAATGTTCAGGATTTTGGGGTGGAGGGTGCAGCGGAAAGGTAACGGTAAAAAGAGAACCTTCATCGATACGGCTCCGGACATCAACAGAGGCTCCATGAATCTCCGCAACATGTTTTACGATAGCCAGTCCCAGGCCGGAACCACCGCCCTGGCGGGAGCGGGCCGTATCGACCCGGTAAAATCGCTCGAATATATGGGGCAGCGATTCATCGGGGATACCGAAACCGGTATCTTTTACGGTTAAGACGCAGGTATCTTCCCTTTTTTCGAGGGCAATCTCTACCTTTCCCGATTCCGGCGTAAATTTCACGACATTTTCCAGCAGGTTGAGAATCAAACGGTTCAGGAGGGTTTCGTTTCCCGGTATGGTAAGAGTATCCAGCTTTTTCAGTGTCACTTGCAGCCCATTCTTTTTTGCTGTCGGCTCCCAGCGTTCAAAGGCATGGAGCAACAGTTTGTCCATTGAAATTTCCTGCATAGGAATGGTTTTACTCTGGGCCTCCATCCTGGAAATAAACAATAAACTGTCGATGATCTGTTCCAGCCGTATTGCTTCTTCTAGGACACTCCATATCACTTTTTCATATTCAGCCTTATTCCGAGCTTTCCTGAGGGTGACTTCAATCTCACCGCGAATGACGGTCAGGGGGGTGCGTAGTTCGTGAGACACATTGCTGGTAAATCGTTTGATATGGTTAACATACCCTTCCAGGCGGGCAATCATCCGATTAAATGTTTCGATCAGTTCCCCGATCTCGCCGCTGCTGTCTTTTACCCGGATGCGATGGGAGAGATCTTCCGCTGAAATCTTACGAGCGGTGTGTACTGCTGCTTTTACCGGCCGCATGGCCCTCTTGATCATAAAATAACCGCCAATGGAGATTAAAAACAAAATCAAGGGACCCGATACAAGCAACGTAATGATCAGCCGCTGCAGGGTATTAAACGTCCCGCGCATCGATGTAGCGGAGAGGATGATATAGACGGGGGCACTGTCACGGAACACGGGATAATATAATATCCGCAAAGGGTATTTCGACAGTTCCGCTGACTCCAGGATCAAATAAGTCATTTTTGTCTTGGAGATGGATTGCATCTCCGAAACTTTAACCGGCAAATTAATACCACTCTCGATAAGTGTCTTTGATCTTGCCGCCAACCGGCAATTAAAAGGGATTAAGGAGGTTACCGTCATTACCTGGACAAAGGGAGGGCTCAATTGAAATTTTTCTCCTGCTTTTTGGGCAATTTGAGGCCAATCGGTTTCCGGGCTATCGGTGATGGAGTGTTCTACTTCATGAACAGTATCAAATAACGAGGTATCCACATCATTCAAAAGACTCTTCTTCATACTGCCGTAAAGTAAAATCCCGGAAACCAGGAAAATAAAACCTACGACCAATCCATACCAGAGGGTTAACTTTAAACGGATAGAATTAATGGCCCTAAGTTTCATCGATCCGGTATCCCATCCCACGAACAGTATGGATCAACTTTATATCGAACTCTTTATCGATTTTTTCCCGCAAATGGTTGATAAAGACACTGACCACATTGCTGGCAGTTTCCTGGTTCATGTCCCAAACCTGGTCGATGATCATGGATTGGGTAATAATGCGTCCTTTATTTCTCATCAGGTATTCAAGCAATGCATACTCTTTACCTGTAAGGGTGATCCTTTTGCCGGCCCGAGTTACTTTATGGGAAACAGGGTCAAGCTCCAGATCCTTTACCTTCAGTGAGTTGGTCTTGGTGATATAGTCTTGGGAACGTCGCTGCAGCGATTGGATGCGAGCCAGCAGTTCCTGGAAAGAGAAGGGTTTAGTAATATAATCATCCGCTCCTTCCTGGAGTCCTATTACCTTATCTTCAACCGCATCCCTGGCGGTTAACATGATAATGGGAGTTAATACCGATTTTTGCCTTAGCTCTTTACATACTTGTAAACCGTCTTTTTTGGGAAGCATCACATCCAGGATGATCAGGTCATACTCTTCGATTTCAGCATATTCGCAGCCTTCTTCACCGTCAAAACAGACATCGACAGAGTGGCACTCTTCTTTCAGTCCCTTTTTTAAAAATCCTGCAACTTTTTTATCGTCTTCAATAACAAGTATTCTCATATTAACCCTCGAGAACATTTAAGTTCTCATTCATCCACTTACAGTGTTCTTTGCTATTCTTCAAAATTGACTCTACAATAATTTTGCAAAAAATATTGTATACGAAAAATATGGAAAAAGCAATATACGCTGTTCATCGAAGACGAGACATCAAATATTAAAACGTAAGCGGTTTGTTAGCTATCCCCTTCCCGGTGTCCCCGGCTATTATTATTTTTAAGGCTTCAAATCACAGGAGAAAAGGTGCCAGGCCAGAATGCTGCTAAGATAAGGCTGTATTTTTTCTTAATATCATTATCAGAATGGTTCTATAGCAATTACAGAAGCTATTTTAAATTCGAAGCACGAAATCGTGAAGAGTGAAATCCGAAACAAATCCAAAATTCAAATATCAAATGTTCAAAACAGTAAGCAGCACGCCACCATCATACCTTTAACCTTTACTATTTAACGCCAAAAGGCATTTATTAAAGGGGCCTCATGCCGGGTTCATTTGGAGTTCACCAGGTTCTTGTTTTGAATTTTGAATTTTTGTCATTTGAATTTGTTTCGAATTTCGATATTCGAATTTCGGATTTTAATCGCTGGAAAGCATTGAGATATTAATGTTTTAAAGAAATGTTTAGTCTTATCCTAGCCCGGGCGAGCCGGAACCAAAAAGGAGAAGTCCACAGATTCCACAGATTTTGCACCCAAAAAGTTCAGGTACTTCCCATATTGTGTGTTGATTACTAATTTAAAGCACTTTAGTAGACAGAAAAATATCATAATCTCTTGATATCTTGATAAAATGTTGAAAAAAATATCAGCAATGTGTGATAATTACATGTATGAAACTAGAGCTATTAACCGACAGGTACGAAAAGAAAATATCAGGTGTGCTGGGGTGTTTCGACAGACTAATCATCCAGGGAGATCTACCCCGGATAAATTATCCGAAAGGAATGGAATGGCATCTATATAAAAATGACATACTAATATTTGATTATCCCAAATATGCTCAATCCATTAGAGATGAACTGAAAGAGTATGTTGGAAACCTGGCAAAGTCTCATGGACTCAGGCCCATAGATGGAAATAGAAGAGGGGTAAACAAGGAAGATATCGCTGCTTCTGAATTGAAAAAAAAGAAAGAGAAAAATGGTGGTGAGGGTGAGGAAGTTAAAGGGTTATTCTGCATAATATGGGCCATGGAAAGTTGTCCAAGCTTCAAACCCATGTATGACAATAAGAACAAACGCGTCTATCTAAAATACCAGGAACGCCAATGCCTCCATTATTATTTCTATTTCATGGATGACTATCTTGGGTTATGCTTTGTCCGGGTTCCTACGTGGTTGCCTTTTCGTCTTAAGGTTTATTTTAACGGCCATAACTGGTTAGCCTCCCGACTTGAGGAGGAAGGCATAGGATACAAAATGCTTGATAATGCTTTTTTTTCTATAGAGGATTTTGAGCGAGCTCAGGAAATTTCAGATAGTTTCGATGTAAAAAAACTCCACAAATTTTTAGATCAATTCGCTCAAATCTATTGTCCTTTATACAAATATTTTTGCGATTCTTATCACTGGAGTATTTTGCAGGTGGAATATGCCACCGATATTGTTTTCCGAAGACAGAAAGATTTACAAGAGATCTACCAGAATTTGGTAGAGACAGCTATTCACACTGTCAAGCCAGAAAACATTGCCACTTTTTTAGGTCGTAAACTTGACGGTAGATATAAAGGGGAAATGGGTAACAACTATCAAATTCGCCTGGAGGGCAACCGTATCAAGCATATGATGGGACCAGTATCTATAAAAATGTACGATAAGTATCAGCAGATTCTGAGAATAGAAACTACGGCCAATGATATTAGATTTTTTAAACACTACCGTAAGGTAGATAAAAAGGATGGGACAACTCCTATAAAATTCACTTCTATGAAGAAGTACATCTACAGTATAGTGCCATTGATAGAGCTTATGAAGGCATCAAATCGAAGGTATCTTGAATTTATCTCAGTCATTGAAGACAAAAGACTTGGTTGCAAACGGTTGGTAAAAGTTACAAAGCGGGTTAAAAAGAATAGTAGAGGTTACAGAGGAATTAATTTTTTCGCGGAAGGAGATATCTCAATCCTCAAAATTGTAAGTAGAGCAGAATTTAATATTAGCGGATTCAGGAATAAAGACATCAGAAGACGTTTGCCCAGCAAGAATAACGGACAGATATCAAGACTACTGAAAAGACTAAGACTTCACGGCCTGATAAAAAAAGCAGGAAGGACTTATAAATACTATTTGACTAAGTTGGGCAAGTATGTCGCATTAACAGCAATGAAGATTAGAGAATTGGTTATTACTCCAGCCTTGAATTATTAAGTCACTAAAAAAACCAAATCTTGCCAGAAAATGGCAAGATTTGAAAGGTTAATAATTAGTGACATTCGGGACAGGCGAAATAAGACCTGGAAAAGTGGAATGTAGAGGAACGACTATGAAACGAATTACCCGTCTTCACGGACAGACTCCTTGTCAAGGATTTTTTTTAAGATTTTTTAACTGACAGGGTCTTTTTTTTTATTTGACAAGACTATTTTTTTGTGGTAATATATTTCGTTAGATCAAAAAAGGAGGTGTTGTTATGCATAAGCTAAAGAAATTGACCGGGAAAAAAAAAGAATTAGAGAAACAAGAGAGTCGAGAGATAAGAGGTGGTTTAGATACCTCATTCGCGGCTTTAAATTGTGTTCACGCATGTGATTCTAATTGTGGTACCAGAGCAGGCTCAAAAGGAGCACATTACGAAGCCCAAGATGAATTCTGGAATGATTAAAGACCTTTGGTGAAGTAAAGGGCCAAAATAAGTTTTTTTATAGATAAAAAAATGTAGAAGAAGTAGATGGAGTGCGTATTCTTAAATAAAAATAAGCACATATATTTTATCAATTCAAACCAGATTGTCAATGCGGGAATTAAAGATTTATTTCTAAAGTATTCCCTCAATAAAGAAATTAAATATGAAGAAGTTAATATCAACAAAGATATAATAAAATCCAAAATAAAAAATTTGAATCAAATTATCTTCGAAATCAGCCAAAATTGCCAGTTAAGATGCGCCTACTGTGTTTATAGTGATTCATATAAGTATAACCGGAACGTTTCCTCTAAATTAATGGCATTCGAAACTGCGAAAAAATCAATCGATTATATACTGGATTTTGTTAACAATAGATATAAAAAGACATTCTATATTGGATTTTATGGGGGAGAACCCATTTTAAATTTTGACACAATAAAAAAGATTGTTAATTACTCAAAAGAAAAATTTAAAAACTGGGATTTATATTTTACAATAACCACCAATGGAATTGGGTTGAATGAAGAGATAATTCATTTTTTTATCAAAAATAGTTTTAACATTATGGTAAGTCTTGATGGCCCTGAGGAGAATCATGATGCTAAGCGAATTTTTCCGGATGGAACAGGTAGTTTTAAAACAGTAGTAAAAAATCTAAGAAAGATAAAAAAAATAAATAAAGATTATTACCTTGAGAAAGTTATGTTTTCTATTGTATATTCAAAAGACCTATCTATAAAAAAAATGTATCACTTTTTCCAAAGCAATGATCTTGTAAACCAAAACACCATAAAATTCGGCTTTGTCAATGCTTTAGATACTGACTATTATAAAAAAAACCTTTATGATGAATCGACATTTAGCCACCAGCTCAATAAGATTATCAAAAAAATCACAGATAAAAGACAAAAAGGCCAAAATTTATCCCCCATTGAAAATCAATTTTTCAATGAGTTTAACACCTTAAATAAAAGATTAGAAAATAGAAATTTTTCGCTGCTGGTGGGAGCATGTTTTTTTGATAATCGATTATATATTGATGCGGATGGGGTATTTCTATAGCACTCAGATAAATTGTCCCGCTTTTGCTCACTTAAAATGAGCCATTGGTTCACTACGCAATGCAGTATTTCCCTTTCCTATTTCACTCATTTTGTATGTAATCCCTACTCGGGAGC
>Ga0114923_10001575_pt1 | contig 15791 bp, 15 predicted proteins | sample SumtaG_FD_89578 | JGI IMG/M metagenome (GOLD analysis project Ga0114923, IMG submission 89578) | Deep subsurface microbial communities from Indian Ocean to uncover new lineages of life (NeLLi) - Sumatra_00157 metaG | ecosystem: Environmental > Aquatic > Marine > Oceanic > Sediment | place: near...
ACCTCGTGGACCACAGTGCCGTTTGGGGTGAAGTACTCGCCGGCAGTGATTTTAAGCGCGGAGCCGTCCGGGAAGTCGATCAGCTGCTGGAATACGCCCTTGCCGAACGATTGCTCCCCGATCAGGATGCCCATGTTGTTGTCGCGAATTGCGCCGGCAGCGATTTCCGAAGCGCTGGCTGTGCCCCGGTTAATGAGGATGGCGATCGGGAAGTTCCGGATCTGATTGCCGCGGGCATAGTACTTCTTTTGCCCGCTGAGTCGATCTTCGGTGATCAGAACGACGCCGCTATCCACGAAACGATTGACCACCGAAATGGCTTCCGACATCAGCCCACCGGCGTTGTTGCGCAAATCAAGGATCAAGCCGGTGATGTTGGCCAGGTCGAACGTTCCCAGGGCAAGGTCGAGTTCTTTCGTCGTGTCAGGCTCGAATCGAAGTAACCGGATGTAGGCGATGGCGCCGTCTTCCTTTGGCTCATACTTCACGGCTTCGACGATGATCGTCTCTCGAACGATGGTGATCTCCTCGGTTGTTCCGTCCTCATGCAGCACGGTGAGTACGACCGCGCTGCCGATTTCTCCTCGGATCTTGAGAGCCGACTTGGTGAGCGTGTTCCCGTCTGTTGATTCGCCGTCGATGGCGATAATCTTGTCTCCGGCCAGCATGCCGGCGGTTTCCGCCGGGCTGCCAACAAGAGGTGTGATGACCGTGAGAATGCCATCTTTCAAGGTAATCTCGATACCGACGCCGCTGAATTCTCCGTTCAAGCTTTCTTCAAACGCCTGTTTGTCGTCCGGATCAAAGAATTCGCTGTAGGGGTCATCGAGTTGTTCGACGATGCCCTTCATGGCGCCGTACAGGGCCTGCTGATTGTCGATTCTCTCCGGTTGATAGAAGTAGCTTTTGATGTACTGATAGATCTGATAGACCGGCTCGAACAAATCCGAGGAGGAATCTTGAACTCCGGAGACCGCGAACGTGAGGACGATGATGCAGGTCGGTATCAGGACAGCGATAGTTCTTCGGAGAATTTGATGTCGTTTCACAGTCTCACCCCTACCGGACGATTGTACCACGCAAGCGAGTTCGATTCCCTGACCGGACTAGGACGACCCGTGCCCCAAATACGCCTTCTGCTCATCAGTCAATTCATCGATTTGAACGCCGAGGGTCTCCAATTTCATCCGTGCAATACGTTCGTCAATTTCCGGCGGAACAGAATAGAGATTGGGTGTCAACGGCAATGCGTGAAGAAGATGTTCGAGCGTGAGCGCCTGCACGGCAAACGACATGTCCATGATCTCTACGGGATGCCCGTCTCCGAGAACGAGATTGACCAAGCGACCCTCTCCCAGGAGATAGAGGCGGCGGCCGTCGGACATGGTGTACTCCTCCACGCCGTCGCGCACGGTCCGTTGGGAGGTGGCCATTTGAGACAGTGTGTCGGGGCGGACCTCGACGTTGAAGTGCCCAGCGTTGCACAGCACGATACCGTCCTTGGCGTTCTGTAGTGCTTCTTCCGGCACGACATCGGCGCATCCAGTGGCCGTGATAACGAGGTCGGCGTCACGCACTGCGTCAGCAACCGGAGCCACTTGGAATCCCTCCATCCAGGCCTCTAATGCGCAAACCGGATCCACGTCCGCGACGATGACTCGAGCGCCCAGACCGTTGGCGCGCAGAGCGATGCCTCGTCCGCACCATCCGTAGCCCACCACGAGCACGTTCTTGCCGGCAATTAGCAGATTGGTCGAGCGAAAGATGCCGTCCCAGACCGACTGTCCGGTTCCGTACCGGTTGTCGAACAAGGACTTCATGCGGGCATCGTTGACGGCGAACATCGGGAACAGCAACTTGCCTTCCTGAGCGAGAATCCGTAACCGCCCCACGCCGGTGGTGGTTTCTTCGCACCCACCGAGTATCTGCTCTTGAGGTGATTCGTGGAGCAACGACATCAAGTCGCCGCCGTCATCGAGAATCAGATGAGGCTGGTGGGCAAGTGTCTGCACGAGATGTTCCGCGTATTCGTCACTGGAGACGCCGTGACGGGCGAACACCTTGATGTTCGCCTCGTCGGCCAACGCCCCGGCAATATCGTCTTGGGTGGACAGCGGATTGCTACCGGTCACGTGAACCTGCGCACCGCCATCGCGCAGCAGGATGGCCAAACACGCCGTCTTGGCTTCGAGATGAATACTTATGGAAATGCGCTTCCCTGCGAACGGCACCTCCTGCAAGAAACACTTGCGAATGTTATTCAGCAGCGGCATGCGGGATTCCGCCCACTCGATCCTGTTGCGCCCTTTTTCAATGTTGATGGACATGAGATCGCTCCTTGTTGTGAAGACTCAGATAGATGCCGACAAGTATGATGGCCGCCCCGACCAGGTTCAACCCGGTTGGGAACTCGCGGAAGAACAGCAGAGCAAGAATTCCCGAGCCGATAGGCTCACCAAGGATCAGGACCGAGACGTTCGACGCCGGCAGATGCTTGAGCGCCCAGTTGAAGGTCGAATGACCCAGCAATTGCGGAATCAGCCCGAGTAGAACCAAGAACCCGACGGTCTCGCCGGAGAATCCGATCAAAGGCGTCCGAGTGATCCCGCAGATCGCCAACACGAGAACAGCGGCTGTCCCGTACGTCACCGCGACGTATTCAGTGGCCGAAACGCTTTGACGGACATGCCGGCCGATCATGAAATAGACGGCTGCCATTAAACCTCCGCCGACGGCAAGGAGGTCGCCCTTGACTGCCACACCGGCTATCCGGAGATCGCCGAATCCGATCAGTGCGCCACCAAGCAATGCGAGCGAGACGCCAATCACCAGCGAACGAGTGGGACGCTCCTTCAAGAAGATATACGAGCCCAGCCCAACGAAGAGAGGATGCGTGGTTACGAACAGAACCGAACTGGCAACCGAGGTGTAGGACAGCGAGGAGATCCAAAGGATGAAATGCAGGGCCAGGGCGGCACCCGACGCCAAGCACCACACTGTCATCTGCGGAGTGAGCGAACGTTGTTTGCCCATCCAGGCGATAGGGATGAGAACAAGCGCGGCAATCGACAGTCGCCATGCCGAGATGGCGAGTGGGCCGGCTTCGGAAGCGAAGCGAACGAGGATGGCTCCAAACGACACCGCGACGATGCCCAGCACTATTCGCGGGTAAAACAACTTGCCACCCTCCATGTAATCTCCCGCTCGGACGTCATGCGCTACGTATGCGTAGTCATACGCTGTATACGTAGCTATTCGCTACGAACGCACTAGCGTTCGCAAAGCATAATACGAAGAATCTCCGGCAGCGCACGCCGAGCAGCCCGTTCCCCGGCCTCAATGCCGCATCCGACGCGGCTGTAGCAAGGCGGATCGTCCGAGAAATCGGGACGAATCAGTACATCGGGAGGGTGTTGCGCCAGCCGCGCGTCACTCAGCCGCTTTTGGAACACGGTCGACATTTGGAATAACACGCTGAACACACTGGGAGCATAGCGCCGCGGGTCAACCAAGGGAGGCTCAATCCCCTTGGCAATTCCCACCATCCGTTCGCGGAAATCGATGGCGGGAATCCCTGAAAGCTTGACCTCGGAAGGTTCGACCAGGACATCCACGGCAATGACCGCGTCTGCACCAAGTGCGCGCGCGGTATCGACGGGAAGCGGATTGGAAACGCCGCCGTCAATGCACAGATGACCGTCGATCCATACCGGCGTGAACAAGCCGGGAACTGACAAGCTGGCGCGAATGGCTTCCACCAACGATCCCTCGGTGAGGGTGATCGGGAGTCCCGATTCCAGGTCCGTCACAACGGCGCCGAATTGTATAGGCAGACCCTCGATCGTGCGATCGCCGAGTAAGTCCCTTAGGAAGCGGCGAATGGCGTTACCCGAACTCCATCCCGACCAGGGAATGGTCGGCAACAAGGACTTGAACACACGGCCGAACGAAGTTGATTGCAGCAATCCCTCAAGTTCGGAGACGGGGATTCCGGCGGCATAGGCCCCGCCGAATTCGGCTCCCATGGATGTACCGACAATAACGTCCGGCACGATGCCCGCCTCTTCGAGAACCTTGAGAACACCGACATGAGCCGCTCCGCGAGCTCCCCCGCTGGAAAGCGCCAGCCCGATCTTCGTTCTGCTCACATCCACTCACCGCGCCATCCTAGCGTGCTTGCGACATCCGGGCAATTTAGGGAAGAAGAGGGGATGGGGTATTAAAGGAGCAAGAAAAGAATGCGGGGAACGTGGGTACGAGTTCCCCGCGAAGAAATCACGCAACGATGGCCCCAACGGGGCACTGATCAACGGCCTCCTGAACACATGCCGCACTCTGGTCGGAGCCGGCGATGATTCCAGCCTTGCCATCGTCAGTCATTTCGAAGACGTCGGCGCATACTTGCGGGCAGAGCTCGCAGCCGATGCAAAGGTCTTTATCTATGTTTGCCACAGTCAATTCCCTCCTTCCATGCCATCGGGATTCGAAGGAAGGATATCAAATCACGGAACGACACACCACCTTGTCACACCTGTCTTGTAGTCGCCTTCGGACTTGATCCCGTGCAGGGATTCTCTGACGCTGGACATCACTTGAATGCGTAGGCGGATGCCATCATAGTGGGGTTCAACGAAAGGGGGGTTCGCGAATGACGAAACGGGTGTTCACATTCTTTGTGTTTCTTCTTCCGTTCTCTACGCTGGCATCGGGGGTCACGGACGAAGAGATCTCCGCAGCTCTTGCCTTGTTCCCGGAGGGCCAGGATGTCGCAGTGACGTTGTCCGAACAGGGTAAGGCTGCGCTTGAGTTAGCTATCGAGGTCCTGGAAGCTGCGCTTGGGATCACGGTGTTGTTTGACCATGCCGATGAGACGGCCTACATGACTCTCGACCTCGATCTCGACAAGAAGTCCTTGGTCAACGCACTTTCGCAGGGTTACTACACTTGGGGAGACGTGTTTCTGATAGACGACGATGCCAAGAAGACGGCCTTCATCCGCGGCCAATACTGGGGCTTGAAGAGCCTGCGGATGTCGTCGACGTTTGCCGCCGAGGAACTGCGCTATGGCTTCATCGAGGCCGTCAACGAGGAGACAGACGTTTCTGCCTTGTTGTGGACCTATGGCAATTGGTCGCGTAAGGACGAATACGATGTGCTTGGTGCCGTCTTCAGGAACGACCCCCCGAAGCTGGCTGCCCTGATCGAACGATGTCTCGAAGTTAACGAGTCGTTCATGGACCACGCCGCTTACCGCGCCCTTGCCGCATTTTGGGGCGGGTTGCCTCCGCTACCGCTGATGACGTTCGGACAGAACCTGCCGCGCGCCTTGTCCTATATCTGTCCGGTGATCATAGAGCCTGAGTATTGTGAGGCTTGCGCCGATTGTCCCGTGTCCGAGGACGTGGATGACTACTTCGAGAATCGACTCATCTTTGCTCAGTACTACCTGATGGAGAAGGAACTGTGGGAAGACGCGGCGTACGTGCTGCAGAGCATTCTTGATGACGAGATCGGCGAACGGTTTATGCTGTACAACGCCTATTGCTCCGAACGTGCGCAGGTTCTGCTGGAAGAGGTGGCCGAGCATCTCTAAGCCGCAACGGGATTGGGGTTGAATCGCCTCATGCTGGGGGTTTGTTGAAGTCCTTGGGTTCAGGTATAGTGATCCGATTGCCCTAACAGGAGGTCGAAGAAGATGAGGAAGCTGTTGACATTTACTGCTGTACTGATGGTGGCGGTCGGTGTGTCCGCTTTGGCCATGACCCTCGATGAAGCAATCGGAATGTTCTCGGATAGCGACATGATGATCCCCTATTCCGACGAGGGACGAGCGCAGCTCGAAGAAGCGATTGCCGCGTTCCGCGAAGCGCTTGGGGTCACTGACGCCCTCGACGAGACCAACGAGGATGACGTGATGGCATTCGCAGTGGATGACGGATTGATCGACGTCATCAACAAGCTGGCGCAGAGCTATTACACGCTGGCTGACGCGTTCCTCGGCGAAGTCGAATCCGAAGTTCTCCCGACGTATCTGAAGGGCAAACACTGGGGCTTAAAGACGATGCGCATGGATCCCGAATTCGCTGCTCTCGAACAGTCGGATGGATTCGTGGCGGCCGTCCAAGTGGCAGACAACCTGGAGGGCATGTATTGGGCGTCGTCCAGCTGGCTGCGTGCGGCCCAGTTCAACGTGTTAGCGGCTGTGTTTGCCAATGTCCCTGAGAAGACCGAAGCCATCACCCTACGTTGCATGGAACTCGACGAAACGTATATGCACTATGGCGGTTATCGAGCCTTTGGGGCATTCTGGACCGGGCTTCCCAAGCTTCCCGCCGGAACGTACCGAAAAAACTGGAACAAATCCCTCGCTTTCTTCTGCAAGATCGTGGACGAACCCGCGCTCTGCGGAGCGTGCGAAGACTGTACCGACTACGGTGAGATCGCTCCTTTGGCGAACGAATACCTCGAGAACCGCATGTTCTTCGTGGAGTTCTATCTGATGGAACGAGGCTCGTGGGAAGACGCGAAGCGCGTGGTCGATTCGGTGGTTGCCGACGGGCTTGGCGACAAGTACCCACTCTACAACGCTATTTCACTCGAAAAGGCCGCCATCTTCCTCGAGGAGATTGAATCGAACCTATAGTCGAAGGGTAGCCTGGGTAACGTTTGACCTTTGAGAGGTTTAGATAGTAGGAAGCGGCGACCCGATGCGGTTGCCGCTTCTCTTTGCGCAGGGAATGTGAAGAAGGGGATCGGGAATCTGACGAACAAACGGAGGGATGCCATGGAAGGGAATATAGATTCCGTATTGAAACAAGTAGCCGATCAGGAGATCCATTTCGTTCAATTGTGGTTCACGGACTTGCTGGGAAACCTAAAGAGCATAGAGATTCCGTCCTCGGGTCTACCCAATGCTCTGGAGGAGGGCATTGGTTTCGATGGCTCGTCGATTCATGGATTCGCCAGGATCGATGAATCTGATATGCTTGCGGTTCCCGATCTCTCAACATTCGTTGTTCTGCCATGGCACAATGTCGGACGCCTCATTTGCGATATTCGACTTCCAGGAGGCGAGCCCTACGAAGGCGATCCTCGTTACGTTCTCAGACGAGCGCTTGACCGCGCCTCGGGCGACGATCTTTCCATGATGGTGGGAACTGAACTCGAATACTTCTACTTCGCGTCAAGTCAGAAGCCGACGGGGGTAGACGTTGCCGGCTATTTCGATCTGTCGCCACCGGATTCGGCCTCCGAGATCCGGCGAGAAACAGTCATGGCCATCGAAGAGATGGGCATCGCAGTGGAGGCGGCGCATCATGAGGCCGCACCAAGTCAGCAAGAAATCGATCTGCGTCACGATACCGCACTAAGAACGGCCGATAACTTGATGACCTGTCGTTATGCGATCAAGGAGATTGCGCGTAGAAACGGCGTTCATGCTTCCTTCATGCCCAAACCGCTTTCGGAAGAGAACGGCTCAGGCATGCATGCACATCAATCATTGGTTATCGAAGGCGGGCGCAACGCGTTTTTCGATCCGAACGACTCCCTTCACCTTTCGGCACTCGCCCGCCGGTACCTGGCGGGGTTGTTGCACTACGCTCCTGAAATCATTGGCGTTTGTGCTCAATGGGTGAACTCGTTCAAACGATTGGTCCCGGGATACGAAGCCCCCGTCTACGTTACGTGGGCGTCTCGTAATCGGAGCAGCATGATTCGGATCCCGATGTATCAAGCCGGCAAAGAAGGTGCGACGAGAATCGAGTTTCGAGCGCCGGATTCTGCCTGTAATCCCTATCTGGCCTTCGCCGTGATGCTACATGCTGGACTCAAGGGCATTGAAAACGAGATCCCGCTCCCCGACCCCACCGAACGCGATGTCTATGGGATGTCGCCCGATGAGCGCGCGCGTGCCGGGATTGAGATGCTGCCTGGAAGTCTTAGCGAAGCCATTGTCGCAATGGAGAGAAGCGAGCTCGTCCGCCATGCATTAGGGGATCACATCTTCGAGAAGTTTATCGAGAACAAGAGAATCGAGTGGGACAGCTACCGTTCGCATGTGCACGAATACGAATTGAAACGCTATCTCCCCGTGCTCTGATTTATTGAAGGGCAACTGGGAGCTTGCAGTCCAGTTGCCTTTCCCGATCTCGATCACGAGGACCCAGATAGTCCTCTTGAGCCAGAGAAAGGCGTTTTTCGCCTTTCTCTCGAGCAACCGGAGCTTGTCTCCGGTTGCCATCCACTCCGCGTTCGTGCCAGAAGAACCAAGAGATTGTTCTTGGTTCTTCCAAGCAACCGGCAACCGGAGTAAGCCTCCGGTTGGTTGCCGTTGCCATCCGCAAGGCCAATCCGACCCAGAGAATGGCAGTGACTCATACGAGGCATTCTCTCAAGGAAGTCTTAAGAGGAATATTATCCACTCCTCTTCGAGAGAATCGGGCATTCCCAATTCTCCAAGCAACTGGAAGCTATGCTTCCAGTTGCCAGACGTAAGGCTCAAGCGACGTGGTTCTATCCACTTCGCTTGAGCCGCCCGGCGCGTTTCGCATAGGTCTCGACATAGCGGAAGACGACCAGACCGATGGCGATCACCACCAACCCGGTGGCGATCAGAAGACCGACAGTCGGCAACAGCGTTCGCGTTCCTTGGCCGTCGATCAAACAAGATCGCATGCCCTGAATGACGTAAGTGGCCGGTGACAACTTGGCAATCGGATGCAGCCAATTAGGCAACGTCTCGATCGGATAGTAGACGCCCGAGATCAACAACAAGATTGCGGCCACCGCGTTTGTCATTTGAGCGCCGCGCTCGGGATACAGCAGCGGCAATACGGCCGCACAGATTCCCAGCCCTACGAACGACACGCTGCCCGCCAGCAGCATAAGCACTGCGCCGAGGATGTTGGCGCCGGACAGATCGAGCCGGAAGAAGGCCGTCACGATGGCCAGAATGGCCAGCGTACGTACGACCCCGTATCCGATGGCGAACAGCGTCGTCCCAACCAAGTGGGTGGGGCGAGACACCGGCGCCATGAATGTGTATTCGATGGTGCCTTCCCAGCGCTCCCAGGCAATCATCTCGGAGATGGCGTAGAAGATGACGGACAGATACTGCCAAATCAGGGCGCCCACGAGCAGGTACTTGACCACGGCTTGCGTGTCGATTACCTGTCCTGTGATTGCGCTCATGCCGTTTCCGATATAGGTGATAGCCAGAGCGTTGGTGAGCGAGTAGACGAGCCACACCAACTCCCATCCCCAGTAGCGCTTGATCAGGTTGATGTTGCGCTCGATAAATGCGTAGGCTCCGCGCATTTCACGAACCATGGCTCTCGATCTCATGCTCCCACCTCCTTTTCGGCTTCGGCGTCTTCGAACGTGTGTCCGGTGAGCGCGATGAACACGTCTTCCATGGTGGTGGTGTCGCCGTTCACCGCCGGAACCAGACTCTTCAGACCTTCGGGAGTGTTCAGGGCAACGATCTTTCCGTCATCGATGATGGCGATGCGGTCGCATAATCGATCGGCTTCCTCCATGTCGTGCGTGGTCAGCAGTACGGTGGTGTCGTGAGTTTCACGAATCTCGCGTACGAACGCCTGCACGTCGCGCTTGGAATGCGGATCGAGTCCAGTGGTAGGTTCGTCCAGCAACAACAGGATGGGCGAGGTTAGAAAGCCTCTAGCCACCGCCACCTTCTGCTGCATGCCCCGCGACATATGCTCCATCGGTTGCCTGAACGTCGATTCCTTCAACCCCAGGCGCTTCATGATCGCTCGCATCTTGGGGCGCGCCTCGGACGGTGGCATCCCGTACAGACGGGCCGCATACATCAAGTTCTCGATCGGTGAGAACTTCTTGAAGAAGGCGGCATCGACCGACACGCGATTAATCAGGCGCTTGACAGCGTAGGTATCGTGCTCTACATCGTGTCCGAAGATCCGCAACGTGCCGGAATCGGGCAGCAACAGCGTCGACGCAAGACGAATCAACGTGGACTTGCCCGATCCATTGGGTCCGAGTACACCGAACGCTTCGCCCTTGGGGATCTGGAGATCGATGTCCTTGAGGGCGACGACTTCTTCCTTCTTCGTGCGTATACGAATGCTGCGCTTACCCTCGGGGCGCGGCAGGCGCTCCTTGCGGGTGAACACTTTGCGCACGCGCTCGACTTCAAGTGCATACGTGCACATATGAGACTCCTTCGACTTTGGGAATCAGAAGATCTATCTAACCGGCATCTGTTGCGCTGAGCGCAGGGTGAGCGAAACCAACAGCTTCGCAGGGATGAAGTGCCGGCTATGCTGCCGACAAATCAGGGGTGGCCCGCGAGGGGCCTATGTGAGAAACATCCTAGTCATCATGTACAACCTCCCGAGAAGGCCCGGAAGGGCCGGTAGTAGATGGAACAGAGTACCGAAGAAACAATGGGAAAACAACATGAGATCGAGGTCAGCGGTCACTCACCATAGAAGAATGGGTATCACAGATCGACTACTAGAGCGAGTCTAGAGTTCCCAATCAAAGGGAGCGACCGCTGACTCTCGTTGTTTCGTCATGCGCATCACCCCCTTCCGTCCCGTCGGGACGAGTTAGATGAAGCCATCATACCGAGATGGCTTTGGAATGCAAAGGGCGAGAGTCAGGCGCTTGCCGCCGGCGCGAACAAGTAGATGAGCATCGACATCGTGAGGATGAGGTCTTGGACAAGTGTAATTAGGCTTTGTATCCGAACTTTCGCAGCAGGTCCTTGCGCCAGGCGATGCCGTTTTCGTCTTCGACTCCCGAAGGCGATGCACCGTCGATGACGCCGAGGATACCGCGGCCTTGTTCGGATTCGGCCACGATGACTTGGAGCGGATTGGCGGTGGCGCAGAAGATGCCGCACACCTCGGGCGCGCGCTTAATGGCATGGAGCACGTTGATGGGAAAGGCTTCTTTGAGAAACACAATGAACGAATGCCCGGCGCCGATGGCACGAGCGTTTCGAATGGCCAGTTGCTCGAGTTCTTCGTTGGTCCCCGAATGCCGGACCAGCGTGTGGCCGGAGGCTTCGCAAAACGCGACGCCGAACTGAATGCCGGGGACCGTGTTGATCAGGGCTTCGTGGATGTCCTCGATCGTTTTGATGAAATGCGATTGCCCGAGGATCAGGTTCAATGCGTCGGGATTCTCGATTTGAACAAGCTTCAGTTCCATTCAGGCTCCTTTCCGCAAGAAGTTGACGACGGCATCTATCTCGAGAGAGATTTCGACTTCTTCACCGGAATCCATCTGTTTGATCTTGCCGGTCCTCGATGCTGCCTCGTCTTCACCGATCACCAGCAAATGTCCTGCGTGCAGTTGATTGGCGAGCGTCAGCTGTTTGCGGAGGCCGCGGTTGCGGTGGTCGATGTCCACAGAAACGCCGACTCTGCGCAGCTTCTCGGTCAACTCAAACGCGTAGCGTCGGCCTTCGACACCCAGTGTGGCCAGGAACAGGTCGAGGCCCTCTTCCACCAGCTTCACGTCCGCGCGTTCTTGAAGGATGATGACCAATCGCTCGAACCCGCCGGCGAATCCCAGCCCGGGCGTGGGAGGTCCCCCGAACGTTTCCACCAGGCCGTCGTAGCGGCCGCCTCCGAGCAGGGTGTCTTGGGATCCCAGATCCACCGACATCAACTCGAACACGGTGCGGGTGTAGTAGTCGATGCCACGTACCAAGCGGGGCTCGATTTCGTAGTCCAAGCCCAGCAGATCGAGCAACCCGCGTACCTCGGAGAAGTGATCAGCGCAGTCTTCGCAAAGGTGGTCGGCGCTTCCAGGCGCTGCCTCGATTGTGGCTTGACATCGTCTTTCTTTGCAGTCGAGGATACGTAGCGGGTTTTCGTCGATGCGCCGGTTGCAGTCAGCGCACATGCGATCGAGCAAGGGCGAGAAGTGTTGCCGCAGCAGGTCGCGGAACTTCTCGCGGTCCGCTGAGCAGCCGATTGAATTCAAACGTAGCCGCAATCCACCGATTCCCAGTCGATTCATCATCGACCAGGCAAAGCTGATGACCTCGGCGTCGAGACCGGGATCGAGCGACCCCAAGGCTTCGATCCCAAATTGATGGAACTGTCGGCAGCGACCTCTTTGCGGCTTCTCGTACCGAAACATAGGACCGATGTAGAACAGTTTTTGAAACGGCGCCTGCGTTTGCCATCCTTGGTTGAGGTAGGCGCGAACCACCGAGGCGGTGCCCTCGGGACGAAGAGTGAGGCTTCGACCTTTCCGATCCGGGAACGTGTACATCTCTTTGCCCACTATGTCGGTGGCTTCGCCCATGCCACGGGCGAACAGCTCCGTGTATTCCACAATCGGGAAGCGGATCTCGCGGTAGTTGTAGCAGCGGGCGGTTTCGATCATGGCCCTTTCGGCCATTCTCCACCACCCGATCTCGTCGGGAAGGACGTCGTACATCCCGCGAATGCGCTCGTAGCTCATTGAATTTCGCGCAGGACGTTGACCATTTCGATCAGGCTCTCGGCTGCCTGAGAGCCCTTGTTGCCGGCCTTGGTGCCCGCACGTTCGATGGCTTGTTCGACGGTATCGGCGGTGATGACGCCGAACGCCACCGGAACCGGCAAATGAAGGCTGAGCATGGCCAGCCCTTTGCTGACCTCGGCGGCGACGTACTCGAAATGCGGCGTCGCACCCCGGATAACGGCAGACAACGCGATGATACCGTCGTAGCGCTCGGTTTCCGCCATTGCCTTGGCTGCCTTCGGGACTTCGAAGGCACCGGGAACACGGCAGATGTCGATGGCACCGTCTGCGACATTGGAGCGCGTCAGGCGATCCATCGCTCCCTCAAGCAGGCGTTCGGTGATCAGGTTGTTGAATCGGCTGACGACGATGCCGACACGTAGGTCTTTTCCGTCAAGTTTTCCCTCAAACACCTTTCCCATGATTTGAACCTCCTCTGCCCTACAGCCCACAAAACTTCTGTGGCACGATTCGTTCTGGTTCACTTCCGCAAATTCCTTCGTGCCTGGAGAGTGCGAAGCACTCCCTTAGGCGTCTCCGACAACTTGCCCGTGAATCTCTTCACGCAAGGGAATGGGAAGCATTCCCTCAAGCAATCCGCAGGATTGCCATTCTCCAGAGAACAGCGTTCAACCTGTGAAGGTTGGATGCTGTTCTAGACTTCCTTCAGCTGATGTCCCAGTTTCTCTTTCTTGGTCTTCAAGTATTGACGATTGTACTCATTGGGCTGAATCTCAATCGGGATTTGCTCGGTGATGATGAGGCCGTACCCGGAGATTCCGACGACTTTCTTGGGGTTGTTCGTCATCAATCGGATCGATGTCAGCCCGAGGTCGCACAGGATTTGCGCGCCGGTACCGTAATCGCGCAGGTCGGCGTCGAATCCCAGATGCTCGTTGGCTTCCACCGTGTCCATACCCTGATCCTGAAGCTGATAGGCGCAAACCTTGTTCATGAGGCCGATGCCGCGGCCTTCCTGCCGCATGTAGACGAGAACGCCCTGTCCTTCCTCTCCGATCATCTCCAACGCGTGTTGCAGTTGCCCGCCGCAATCACAACGGAACGACCCGAATACATCACCGGTCAGACATTCCGAATGAACACGCACCAGTACGTTCTCTTTTCCCGCCACGTCCCCCTTGACCAAGGCGACATGCTCGGCGTCATCAATCAGATCGATGTAGCTGACGATTCTGAAGGATCCGAACTTGGTCGGCAATTCCGCTTCAGCCACCCTTTCAATTAGACGTTCCGATCGTTTTCGATACTCGATCAAATCGGCGATGCTGGCGATGGGCATGTTGTGTTGCTTGGAGAATTTCTCCAGTTGGGGTACGCGCGCCATCGTTCCGTCTTCATTGAGGATCTCGCACAGAATCGCGGCCGGTTCGAGTCCGGCCAAGCGTGCCATGTCAACGGTGGCTTCGGTGTGGCCGGCCCGGCGCAATACACCGCCGTTGCGAGCGACCAGCGGGAAGATATGGCCCGGGCGAGCAAGATCGCCTGGCTTGGTGTTCTTGTCTATCAGCAGGTGGATCGTGTGAGCGCGATCGTACGCGGAAATCCCCGTACTGATGCCTTCCTTTGCATCAACCGTAACGGTGAAGCCCGTGCCGTGCACGGCAGTGTTGTCCGAACACATGGGTGATAATCCTAGTTCGCGGGCACGGTCTTCAGTGATGGGCATGCAAACCATACCCCGGCCGTAGGTCACCATGAAATTGATGGCTTCAGCTGTCGTGTGCTCGGCAGCGATGACGAGATCGCCCTCGTTCTCACGATTCTCGTCGTCCACGAGAATTAGCATCTTGCCGTCACGATATCGGCGCAAGGCTTCTTCAATCGGAATGAACAAATCGCATCATCCTCTCGACGTACTTCGCTAAGATGTCGAATTCAAGATTAACGGGGTCACCGCGCCGCCGCTCCTTCAGGACCGTGCTCTCATAGGTCTCGGGAATGATGGCACAACGAAAACTCCCGCCGTCCAAATCATACGGTGTAAGGCTAATGCCTTCGACCCCGATCGATCCCTTCTCTGCGATGAATCGCCGGTACTGCGTCGGGAACTCGATGATCAATGTCCAACCGGGGCCTTCTCGATATAGTGCTTGTACACGGCCCATGGCGTCGACGTGGCCCAACACCCAGTGGCCATCCAGTCCGCTGTTGGGGGAGATCGGGAGTTCGAGATTCACGTGCCGTCCGGGACGCAGGTTCCCAAGCGTGGTTCGCGAGACCGTTTCTTTGGACAGATCGGCCACGAATGTAGCCGTTTGCAGTACCCGCACAGATAGACAAACGCCGTTGATCGCGACGCTGCCTCCGATTTCGATCCTTTCACGAAACGAGACGGGGAGCTCGATCGTCAACGCGCTCGGCCGCACCGAACGCACGAGCCCGAGTTCTTGCACGATTCCCGTGAACATTACGGGAACGAGTGTACAGTAGCCGAATTCCCTGTTCAACGAAGTTGCATGGACTTTTCACACACGATACCCTTTCGCCAGGAGGTCATTGTGGGTAAACGCTACGCTTGGATTGGAATCATCTTGCTCTTTCTTTTTTCGTTGTGTGCTGGTGCAACGAAACCGGTTATTATGCATGTCTCAGCCGAACGCGACGGATTCGACGAACTGCTGGTAACGACGCCGTTGGGGAACTACGTCTTTTCCGAGGACGGCGGAACGCTGAGGAGCGTTCTGTTGACGTTTGCGCCCTATGGATCGAAGGTGGCTGAATTGGTCGCCGGCACAACGACGAACGCGGAAACCTTGGCCCGCGCCTATCTCGCCAACGCCGAATTCCCATTTGACCTCCGTCATGAAGATGTCACATTCGAATACACGCTGGCCGAGCCGGTCTATACCGATACCGGCGCCATCGTCATCGAATTCCGCGGTGAAGGTGCAGGGATCACCGTTGTCAAGCGATTCGAGATAGAGCCGGACGCACTGTATACGCTGTCAGCCGAGGTGGAGATTAGGGCTGGCGAGATGTTGGCCGATCCACTCCATCTGGTTCTTTCCAATTACACGCCGACGGAGAAGGGACGACAGCTCGCGTATCTGTTCGACGATGAGCCAGGCACTGCTCAGCTTGCGCCAGGCTCGTATTTTTCATTCCAGGGTCTGGGCTTGATGGACGATGAGATTGTCTTTTTCCTTAACCCGGATGAGGCCACGACGGTGTTGCCGTTCGCTGAGCTGACCGATGCAGGAACACGGAGAATCGGAGTTCTGCTTCCGGTTTCGACCGGATCGTCCACCTATCGCTTCACGCTG
>Ga0114923_10001576_pt1 | contig 15786 bp, 18 predicted proteins | sample SumtaG_FD_89578 | JGI IMG/M metagenome (GOLD analysis project Ga0114923, IMG submission 89578) | Deep subsurface microbial communities from Indian Ocean to uncover new lineages of life (NeLLi) - Sumatra_00157 metaG | ecosystem: Environmental > Aquatic > Marine > Oceanic > Sediment | place: near...
CATCGCCTGACTCACGCCCAGAGAATGCAGCGATATTAGAGCATTCTCAAACCAACTCATCGTCTAACGATGAGTTGGCCGGACATAGAGGCCTATCCTACAAGCACTCGGACCATCGATCCACCTAGATCAACCCCCACCTAACCATGAAGGACATGAAGGCGCGAGCTATGCCATGAGCTAGCTCGTAGAAGAAGAGCGACGCATCGGTTGTGTTCAAAACAGTGGCAGAGTTTCCTTCAAGAGCTTCATGCTCTTCATGGTGAGAAGCTGTTGCATCTCTCCAGGGTTCTCCAATCCCGAAATGATGTTGATACGACGCTGTGGCTCTGCGCGAGAAAGAATTTCGGTGTTTGTTCTTCACGCTCAGATGTCTCTCTTGGCAGAGCTAAGGTAGGACTAGATCCATTCTTGGTCTTCGAAGCTGACGGTTTGAGCTGAATCGATGTCTCCGGTATGTGCAGTAGAGCGAGGTTCGATCAGCAGGATGTGCGTCTCTTCCTCTGCATAGGGGGCGTGCTCAACGCCTTTCGGCACGACCAACATCTCACCTGGGCGAAGCGCCACCTCCCGATCTCGGAAGCGAATGTTCAACACACCCTTGAACACAAGGAACAACTCGTCTTCATCCTCATGAGAGTGCCAGACGATCTCGCCCTGCCCTTTTGCAATCTTGACCAATTGCCCATTGGCCTCGGCCAAGATCTTCGGCGTCCACTGTTCGAACAACGCAAACTTCTCAGTCAGGTTGATACGTTCCATGCTAACTCCCTCGCCGATGGATGCACTCGGCAACTCACAGGTCTTCGTACATAGAGAAACGAGTCCTTCTTGTTTTTCTGACAGCAATTCGCATGCCAATCCTTCGAGAGAATCGGGGTTCATCCCGATTCTCAAAGGAACTCACGGGTTCCTCCGCGAGTTCCCATTCTCCACAAGCAACTGGCAACGGCACTCAGGTACCGTTGCTTGGCAGTTCGCGCTCTGCTTGAACTGCTCTTCAGCTGATGGGTTGCCCGACTCTGCGGGAGAACGGGCTCAAGTTGAACAGTCTGAGATTGCATCTCTCTGTGTCTTTGCGCCTTGGCGAGAGAAAGGGTTGTTGCTCGAACACAGCAACCTATCGGTCAAGCACCCGATTGATGTCCTGCGCTTCTAGCTTGAAGCACTGCCTACCGGTTCCATGGAACCAGAAGTTCATGTACGGCGAATCGCGCTCGTCGGTGTCTGTGTCGCGCGCAAAGACGGCACAGAGTTCGTAGGCCTTGTCATTAAGCACACGATACTCGTAGGGATCCCCGGTCTCGGGGTCGGCCAGCTCTCGCACAACCCGTTCTTCGCTTGACAAATCTGCCAATGAAGATGGCAGGTTGCCTTTTCGCGTCCAATAGACATCCACCGCATAGGACAGCTCTCGCAAATCGGACACGCGCCGTTCGTCCAACCGTCGCAAGCGCTCTTGAGCCGGAGAGTCAAGCAGGATGACCCCAGCAATCACTGCAGCCACAACAACGACGATAACGACTGACGCGACAATGATCTTCTTACCAGACTTTCTCACGCTTTGGTCTCCCGCTCTTCTTGACGCAGATCCCAGAGGTAGTACCCGAAGATTCCGCCTGCAATGACGCCGACGGTCAGTGCTTTCAGCGCGAACCTCAAGCTGAGTTCCCCGCCCAAGAAGCCGTACACAAGTGCAGTCAGGTCACCGATGATCACACCGGCGGCGACAAACAGGGTCATATACGTCAGCCACTTACGAACTTTCGATGCACGCTTGCTGGGGTCGCGCTTGATGGCACGACCGATCAATAGGGACAGGTACATGAAGATCGGGAAAGCGATGATTAGGGATGCAACTGAAAAGCGAATCGCCTGCCGTGCCGAGTCAACAAAGTCGTAGTAGGCGGCGGGGTCTGGAAAACCGAGGTTGATGAATTGAAAGATGAGACGTCCCAGATTGAATGTACTGAGATACAATGTCGTGAACAGCACGAGGTACATGAACGCTTCACGCGCAGACAGGTATGGCTTGGGCCTAGGCACCGGAATGGGGAATTGATCGACCTGGGCGAAGGCGCCCAGCGCGTGCTCCACCTGATCTGCTTTCCAGCCCGCTTGCAGCAGGGCGTCCTCAATGCTCGCACGCGACTGACCGCGTGCCAAAGCATCCTTGACGAAGCCTAGCAATTCCTCATTGATGGCCATGTTCGCCCTTCCTCTTGTTCGTTCCTTTGGTCACAAAAGCTTTCGCACGCCAGCCTACAGACTTGACGCTTGTGCAGCAACCACAGATAGCCGCCCACAGTCTAGTTCGTGACTCGCCCTCGGCATCTCCTGGACTCCCTTCAGCCGCCTCGCTTCACCTGGTGTCGGGGCCTACTTGCGAGCCTTCATCTCAATAGATGAATGGGATCAGTTTCTTCGTAGCCTTCATGTACTCTCGGTAGGCATCCCCGAACTCACTTGTCAGCATTCTCTCTTCCATCCTGATTCTATTGAGGAACAGTGGGATCAGGATGAGCATAATCAGGAAGCCAGCCAGACTAGAAAGACCGATTGGCATGCCAACGCTGCTCAAGATTACTCCCAGATAGACCGGATGTCGCACGAACCGATAGACGCCATGCGAAATGAGTCGATGATTGTCTCGTATGACAAGGGTCGAGGAATAGAATCGCCGAAGTGTACTTACGGCGACGACGTTGATGGTCATTCCAATGACAAAGAGAGCCAACCCGACAATGACCTGGACTGAGAGGAGATCTAGGCTCTGCAGATCTAAGATGTGCCGCTTGACGAGGTCCCATACGCTGACTGACAGCCCTGCGGAATAGACGATCAGCGCTGGGAGCGCAAAGACGATCAGATCTTCCTTTACAGTCTTTCGCACAATCGCTCCTTCTCCTTGTTGTCTGAGAGTGTTTGCAGGTACACGTTGGCTTGAGGGTACTTCATCAGGCCTCCTGGGGATCAATCTCCTACCCGACACCCTTGAGCATTGCCAACCCCATCGAACCCAGAAGCAGTACCGTTGTCGCCACGGTGACGAGCCACAGCGGCCGGTTCATATGGAACATCGGTAGTCCCATCAGGAGGATGGCACCAAAGAAGAGCACGAGATAGGGTACGAGGATGCTGTAGAGCCTGGGCGAGCGAAACTCGACCTGCCAGACGTGCTCCACTGCAAGCATCATTCCCACAAACGCCAAGAAGACGGCAGGGCCGATCCAGTGCCGCCAGCCAGCGCTAGCGCGAACGAACGCGATCATTGCCGCAATGGCTGGAATCGCAAGCATCATGATGAGGCGACCAAGAACGTGATTGATCGTCATGGCTCCTGTCACCACGCGAGAAAGAAAGCCTGCTGCCTGCAGGATGTTGACGGCGTTCACCACACCCCACACAGCAAGTGCCGCCCACCAAGGATTGACATCAATCTGAGCCTGCATGGTCTGCCTCCTTCAATCCACGAACGGAACCCCCGCTAGTCTCTAGCGCGGCCACACGCCAGGCAGTCCCCTTTGTGCACACAGATGAGGTTTCCGCATTCCGGGCACGTCCATCGTTTCTTCTCTCTTGTGACGAATTTGCCAACCCCAATCTCACAGATAGTCTCAAGGTTTTCGATCATACTCATGCCGTACTTCGTGCGATAGCGCTTGTCCAATTGCCGAAGCCGAGCGCAGGGGAACTTGGTACAGGCATGGCAGAATTCCTCTTCGCTCGCTGCCAACTCTTCACAGGTTTTGATCCGGCACACAATGCAATACTTGGGCTTCTTCTCGTCCTCTCCACGACAACCTGGGCATTGCTTCTTGCCACGGAGATAGCCGCTACATAAACCGCAGTTCATCCCGCAGGGCGCAATCAACTTTGCAGTGATCGATTTCGGAGATCGTTCCTCACTGTTCGTCATATTCGCTCAGTCTCCTTCAGAACTGCTTCCCCCAGCAATTGCTGTCGAATCTTCTTGTGAGGCCCATCGCCTCGCGGAACTCCTCTTGCTCTGAAGGGAGTCGTTCGCTCGCCTGCAAGTGACACGACACGCCGCAGATGAGTCCCCTCACGTTTACCCTGAACGATACGCTTCTACCAGATCACACTTGTCAGAGCAAGCAAGCCAAATCCCGTGATGACTGCCCCGGAGATCCTGTTGATCCATCGCAATGCGGCCAGGTTGACCTTGTTCCGAAATAGGCCAAAACCGCCACTCAATATGAGCCACCATAGGGCAGAGCCAAGGAATACTCCCAATACTAGAAGACTCGCTGACACGTAACTACCACTGGCACCTGTCAAACCCAAACCAGCGAAGATCGCCGCGAAGGAGATGATTGTGATTGGATTTGTGAGCGTCAGGACGAACGTCGAAGCAAAGGCTCCAACAAGCCCGCTAGCTTTCCCCGCGACTGCTCGTTCCACGGGTTTCCTGAGCAAGGTCTTGAGGCCCAGGTAACAAAGGAACGCGCCACCGACCAAGCGTAGCCACGTTTGCTGACTGACCAAGAAGGTGGAGATGAACGTCAGGCCAAATCCGGCGATGCAACCATAGATGGCATCAGCGGTGGCCGCGCCCAGGCCGGAGGCGAGACCGTATGCGCGTCCGCCAGCCAGTGTGCGACGTATGCACAACACACCAATCGGACCGACGGGCGCAGCAATCGAGAAACCGATGGCAAGTCCTCTGAGCAGGAAAGCGATATTTATGGTGATTCCGCCTTGCTTTGCCGGCTCATGTTACGACAGCTGGACAGCCAAGTTCCTTTATGCCCTCAGGATCAGCCCGGCGACCATGGTCACAAGAGCCAGATTCATTGCAATGACATAGGAGGAAGACCACGGCCCTGCCCGTCCCGTCTCCTTGCGTGTGACGGTTCTGTACTGACCGATGTATTTGAGAATCATCATACGCAGAAAGATCCAGTTCACCTTGACTCCTCGCTTCTGCAAGGCATCCGCGATCACCATAGTTGATACAACTCCCCATAGTGCGCTGATCAGCGCAATCGCAATCAAGACGGTGCTCATAGACATACCTTACCCCCAGCAATCGTAAGATCCTAAGATTCTACCTAAGTACAGCAACCTTACAAGTCCATCCTTCTCAAGCTACTCATCGCCTGACGTACGCCCAGAGAATGCCCTCTCTTACCACAGAATACTCGCCCAAGGGAATACCGTCACTTGGCATTCCCCAAGCAACTCGCAGGTCTTCGTACATAGAGAAACGAGTCCTTCTTGTCTTTTTGACAGCAATTCGCATGCCAATCCTTCGAGAGAATCGGGGTTCATCCCGATTCTCAAAGGAACTCACGGGTTCCTCCGCGAGTTCCCATTCTCCACAAGCTACTCATCTGCGATGAGTAGCCGTTGCCATGCTCAGCAAGCTACTCGTATCATAGACATGACTAACCCGTCTCATTGCCGTCTCGATGCTGACAGTTCTGCGGCAAGCGGGAATCCAGCACCGATCAACGCCGAAGAGCGGTACACGCCAGCTCCTCTCTTCCATACGCTTGCAGGTGCTCGCACGGCGTTGCACCCCGGCCATTGCCACAATGCGAAGCAACGTGGAGCTTCTCTCTTCAGGAGCCGTAGACCGGTACTTGTGCTTCTCCTCTCGTACAATACGTGTAACCATTGTTCTATCAGGCGGGTATTGGCATGAGACTTCACATCAACCAGATCATCATGAAACTCGAGTACACGCCGGAGGACGTCTTGCATGCCATCGCGCGGCGGCTGGGAGGGCACGAGCAAGATCTCAGCGACGTTGAAGTCCTACGACGATCTATCGACGCGCGCAAGAAAGATAGCCCCCCACACTATGTTCTATCGGCAGAGGTGACCTACGAGGGTCAAACGCCCCCGCCGCTTACGCCCGGCCAAGTGGACGTGGTCCAAGAGCCGGAGTCGCGCCCAGTAGCAAGGTCCACGCGGCCCGGCGCTCATCGTCCAGTCGTGGTTGGTGCCGGCCCTGCGGGTCTGATGGCGGCGCTCATGCTGGCCGAAGCCGGTTGCCGCCCGCTTCTGGTTGAACGTGGGGAACAGACCGAAACACGCCAGCTTCAAGTGGCGACGTTCTGGCGGCAAGCACTCCTCAATCCGGAGAGCAACGTGCTTTACGGTGAAGGCGGAGCGGGGCTGTTTTCCGACGGAAAACTGACGGCGCGATCCAAGGATCGATTCGCTGTGCGGCACTTTTTCGAGACGCTCGTTGCCTGCGGAGCGTCGCCCGACATTCTCATTGACGCCGAACCACACATCGGAAGCGACGTACTCACGGAGATCATCCCTGTGCTTCGTCAGCGCATTGTGGAGTCAGGCGGCGAGGTTCAATTCAACGCCCGACTCGACGACATGGATACCGAGGACGGTGCGCTGCGCGGGGTTGTCGTCTCAGGAACGGAGCACAGAACGGATGCGTGTTTTCTCGCCACCGGACACAGCGCACGGGATGTTTATCGTCTGCTCGGCCGGAAGGCCGTGCCTCTCGAAGCGAAGCCGTTTGCGATTGGCGTACGCTTGGAACTCCCTCAGCGCCGGATCGACTGGGCCCAATACGGACGTTGGGCATTGCTGTCGTCACTCGGAAGCGCCAGTTTTCGCCTGACATGGAAGGGTGGACACGACACGCGCAGTTGTTACAGCTTCTGTATGTGCCCCGGCGGACTCGTGCTGGCCTGCGCCTCGTTGGAGGGTCTATTGACGACCAACGGGATGAGTTTCTCCGGCCGCGCCAAGCCGTTTGGCAACGCCGGATTCCTCGTACCCGTCGGGGCGAAAGACTACCCGCTGCAAGAAGGCGATCAACCGGCGCTTGGTGGTGTCGCGTTTCAGGAAGCGCTTGAGCGAGCGACTTTCGAGGCGGGTGGCTCAGACTACAGCCTGCCCGCGCAACCACTGGTTGAATTCCTCGCCGGGACGGACACGCGGGAGATTCCTGACGAGCGCTCGTGCGCACGAGCGGTCCCAGCCAATCTTGAGACGCTCCTGCCTCCCATGATCATCGATACCCTCCGCCGCGCCATTCCCCGCATGCTTCGCGAACTAAACGACGTGCGCCAGGAGGAAATCCTCGTCTATGCCACTGAGACCCGAAGTTCAAGCCCGGTTCGCATCGTCCGGGATCCCTCAACCGGTGAGTCGCTCGGGGTACGCGGCCTGTATCCAATTGGCGACGGGTCGGGATACGCCGGAGGGATCGTCAGCTCCGCCCTCGACGGCATGAATGCGGCAACGCGCTGGCTGCCGGGCAATGGGTAGGGGCAGCTCTCTACGACCCGGACGCGCATCCATCCGTGTTCACGGATTCAACCCACAAAGCGACTCTTTCGACGATCCCGAAGCAGATGTCCGATTCCTCAGAGAGCAGCTCCTGCAGCAGCTCGCGATACGACGAATAGACGGCATGACTCGTCTTGCGTAGCCGTTCTTCCGATTGATGTCCAAGCGTCACCAATGCAGCTGATAGATTGAGTTCTTCGGCAACTTCGGCATCGTGGTCTGTGTCGCCGATGAGAAGCGTAGTGCTGGGATCGATTTCGAAATCCCGGAGCAGATCGCGTCCCCGAGAGACCTTGGAATCTCCTTCTAGATGAGCAAGGCCGTAAATGCCCTCGAAGTAGCCGTCAATCCCCAGATGTTCGATCATTGATCGCAACATCTGCTCTTCCATCGCGGACAGAACGAATTGCCGTAACTTGATCGACTTGAATCGCTGCAGCGTCTCGATCACTCCGTTATGAAGAGGACAGTTCTTCAAGCCTGGGCCGTACGTGGCAAAGAATTCAGAGGACAAGTCGGCCATGGATTCGGTCTCAAGGTTGAATCCAACCCGGCGATAATAGTTTTCTACGGGGAAGCCGAAGATGGAGCGATAGGATTCCTTCGTGAGTTGCGGAAGTTCGCGTTTTGCCAACTGCACGTTTACCGAGTGAACGACGTGGTCGAGGTCATCAATCAAGGTACCGTTGAAATCCCAAATCACGGATTCGAGCTCTCGACGAATCGGCATGGCAATGATCTCCCTTCAGATGCCCAAATGGTCGCGTAAACGAGCGACCGACGCACACCGACGATGATCCCTTCTCAGAGTCTCCAGAGTTGCTTGAGGTCGCTTCCAAGAAGAGGAACAATCCTTTTACCATGGTCAAACTCGCATCCATTGACAAATCGCAGATCTATCGGTGTTTCATGGAAGCGTTCGCTGACTACGAGATGGACGCCAGCGGCACCAAAGAAGACACCATGCTGCTTCGCATGTCCAAGAACAGCGTCGATTTTGATGTTTCCCCGGGGGCCTACGATGGAGATTGTCTTGTCGGGTTCACAATGATTGGCATCGATAAGCTGGATGGCCCCCTGACAGCTTTTGACGCAGGCACGGGCGTCATCCCGGATTTCAGGGGACAAGGACTTGCCAAGCGCATGTTTGACCATGCGTTGCCCGAGCTTCAGGCACGCGGAGTCAAGCGTGTCCTTCTCGAAGTTCTTCAACGAAACGAGCCGGCGATCAAAGCCTATCAGAAGAGCGGATTCGGGATCACACGCGAGTTTCGCTGTTTCGTTGCGGAAACGGCGAGCCTGAGAAACCTTCCCAGCAGCGAGGAGCTTGACGTGCGACTCATCAACACGGCTACCTTCGAAGGCCTGATACCCGAAGCCGAATGGACACCGTCGTTCGAGAACCGCTTCACGGCCCACTTGGCCATCCCCGATCACGTCACGTTCTTCGGCGCGTACGACCGACACGAATGCGTCGGCGTGATAGCCTATTGCCAGGCATTGAATTGGCTGCTGTCCTTGCTGGTGCAGCGCTCTCATCGACGCCGTGGCGTGGGTCAATCGTTAATCAGGCATCTCGGCACCATGATGCCTGAGGCTACCACCAAGCTGGCCGCCCTAAACGTAGACGGGCAAGACACAGGAATGCAGGCGTTCCTTGAAGCAGTCGGTTTCAGCCACCTCATCGATCAATACGAGATGAGTCTAGCATTATAGATAGCCACAACTGGCCTTGTCTTTGGCCATCGTGGTTCGGGAATCCCTTGCGTCCACGCCCTTGGCCGGGCTCATCAAAGCCGAACGTGAAGGTTCAGTGTGCCGCACGATTGCATGTACACTAACGCAACATGCGCTATCAACGCTATGGTAAGATCTCATCAACCATCTACCGTTGGGGCATCGATCCACTGTTGCGACCCTTGCGACCCAGGATCGCGCACTTGTGCCTCAAGCATGGCATGCACATCGTGTTGGACATCGCCACAGCAACAGGCGCCCAATGTCGAGCACTCGAAGCCGCCGGGCTTCATGCCGTCGGTCTTGACCTGTCGGAGGCAATGATTGCAGCCGCCAGGAAGCGTCGAGCAAGGAACCTGGAGTACGTAGTGGGTTCGGCGTACGAGCTTCCCTTTGCGGAGGCAGCGTTCGATGCGGCGTTGCTGATCCTGGCACTGCATGAGCACTCCGAGAAAGAACGCACAAGGATGCTGATGGAGGCACTTCGCGTTATCAAGCACAACGGATATCTCGTGCTTGCCGAGTATTCGAGACCGGCCAAGGCGTGTATCCACATACCTTGGCGAATCATCCAGCTTATCGAGAACCTGGCTGGATCGGAGCATAGAGCCGGATTCCATCAGTTCATCGCAACTGATGGATTGCGTGGACTCCTCAGGCGGCATGGTCTCCAACCGATCGAGGTCGTGTATTCACACTTCAACACCCTAACGATTGCCGTCGTTCAATCGCACCACGACGTTGAATCTTCGACACAGGGTGCAGTAGCGTAGAGACAACCGCACGATGCGCCAATCGAGGTAATCCATGACGAAAACGACACAGGAGACCAAACAGTCCATCTGGAAGCGTCTGTTCGTCGAACGATCCGATTGGATTCATCGCCGATCCGCGTCCCGTATTCCTCGTATGCAGCGTGGTTGCTTTGATTGCAGGCATCGTTGGATGGGTAATGGCGTCTACTTATCCCGGATGGCTGGTTCCCACATGCTCACTTGTGGCCATCCTGAGCGGGCTACTTGGAGTGCGTTCGAGACTTCGCTCGCTCGGTTTGATCGGCTTCGTCATGGGCATGTTCTTGCTTTCCAGAGCCATTTCGACGCTTATTCGCATGTTTGGCTCCTAGGGCACAGCTTGACGCTCAAGCCGGCTTCTCACCAGGGACATCAGGTCCTTGAGTGACTTGCATGCGTTGATCTCTTCCGCACTGATCCACAAGCTGATCTCATCATCCATCGCGGCAAAGACTGCGGGAAGTGAGACATCATCGATTCCGTATTGCTCTGCTAATTCATCGCGATGAAGGAATTCAGCAGGATACTCAAGCGAATGGATGAAGTCCTTCCACTCCGTCTGTATACCGGTGAACGTATGGGTGACGGCACAGAGCCGACATGGATAGGTGCTCGGTCGCACCACACGATGCGCAGCATCCGCAACCAAGCTGAGCAGACCGCTGTCCGCGTTGTACACGAAGATCAGCTTCCGTAGGGTGTTGGCCTCGTTTCGTTTCACGTTCTGCTCCTTTCGCACAGGATTCTAAGATGCCAACATGAAGAAACCGTGGTCGAATTGAGAAGCTTCGTATATCAGCTTCACCAATCATCGCTGGAATTCGACCTCGCACCGCGAGATCTCCAAGGCAAAGTGTAACTCGCTGCTTTGTGGGTGAAATTGCACGACCAAACCAGAGAATCGCAAGGTTGCGATTCTCGACGAGACTCTCGGCCATCCTGCATAACATGTCTTCCACCCGGAGAATGCGAAGCATTGAGTTGCCGTTCTCCCCAGTAGCTTAACTCTCGGCCATCCTGCATGACACGTCTTCCACCCGGAGAATGCGAAGCATTCTCCCAAGCAACTCGCTGTCTTGTGCGAGTTGCCGTTCTCCCCAGTAGCTTAACTCTCGGCCATCCTGCATAACACGTCTTCCACCCGGAGAATGCGAAGCATTCTCCCAAGCAACTCAATGCGAAGCGTTGAGTTGCCGTTCTCCTGGTGGAGACGTATAGCTAGCCACCCTGCCCCAGAGAATGCGGAGCATTCTCAAAGGAACCCAATGCGTAGCATTGGGTTCCCATTGACAACAACACCGCAATCATGCTAGAAAGACATACCTGAATTGTATTTGAGCGAATCATCAAAGGAGGGTATCGGGATGGAAGGTTTTCTACGCATAGATATGACCAACCGCACGGCCACATTTGAGCCGGTGCCTGACAAGTACAAGGGCAGGGCGGGTCGGTGGCTGACGTCATCGATCGTACATGACGAAGTGCCCGCCACTTGCCACCCGCTGGGACCGAACAACAAGTTGGTGTTCTCTCCGGGTATCTTGACGGGAACGGCGTCTCCGACGTCCTCGCGTCTCTCGGTCGGTGGGAAGTCACCGCTTACCGGCGGCATCAAGGAAGCCAACGCAGGCACGGGATGGGGGCGGCGATTGGCGCGTTTGGGAATTCGCGCCGTCATCGTCGAAGGACAAGCTGACGGCTTCTGGCTGCTCAAGATCGACAAGGACGGAGCCACCTTCGAAGCAGCCGATTCTTGGATCGGTGAGAAGCTTTCAGAAATCTATCCTTCCTTGTTCGATCGGTTCGATGGTAGTGAAGCCGTCGACATCTGCTCGATCGGCATTGCTGGGGAACATCGCATGCCGTCAGCCGGCATCTGCTTCAACGATCAGAAGGGTCGCCCCAGCCGCTATGCAGGTCGTGGGGGACTCGGCGCGGTGATGGGGAGCAAGGGATTGAAATTCATCGTCGTCGACGATACCGGTGCCGAAGATGTCCCCATGGCGAACAAGGAAGTCTTTGACGGCGGGCGGAAGAAGATGGCGGCCGCGTTGACTGAACATGCCATCACCAAACCTCAAGGCGCACTCAACAGCTACGGAACCGCCGTGTTGGTCAACATCATCAACGAAGCCGGCGCTTTGCCGACCAACAACTTCCGATCCGGACGATTCGACGGCGCCGCCAAGATTGCCGGTGAAGCAATCTTCGAAGGCAACAAAGAACGCACGGGCTCCGAGTTGTATAACCACGCTTGCTCTCCCGGCTGCATCATTCGCTGCTCCAACACATGGCATCGACCCGACGGTTCGGAGCACACCTCGTGTCTTGAGTACGAATCTCTGTGGGCGTTCGGGGCCAACTGCGGTATCGACGATCTCGATCAAGTGGCCGAACTCATCCAGCTGTGTAACGACTACGGTCTTGATACGATCGAGATCGGCGGAACCCTCGCTATTGCCATGGAGGGCGGGCTCGCAGAATTTGGTGACAGTGCAAAAGCCATCGAACTGTTGAATGAAATCGGTAAGGCGACGCCGTTGGGCAAGATTCTGGGAGCCGGTGCCGTGGTCACGGGTAAGACGTTCGGTGTGGTTCGAGTGCCGCAGGTTAAGGGCCAGAACATGCCTGCGTACGAACCTCGCGCCATCAAGGGCATTGGTATGACTTATGCGATATCGACGATGGGAGCCGACCATACCTCGGGCTACACGATCGCTCCGGAGATTCTTGGGGTATCCGGAAAGCTCGATCCGCTCAATCAGGACAAGGCTGAATTGGCCAAGAACTTCCAGTATGTAACCGCGTTCATCGATACTGCCGGCCATTGCCTGTTCATTGCATTTGCCATTCTTGACATCGCTTCGGGATTCGAGGGGATGGTCGAAGAGTGCAACGGCGTACTGGGCACAAGCTGGACAACGGATGACGTCAGCCGGATCGGCAAAGAAGTCCTCGATCTCGAACTCGACTTCAATCGCAAGGCCGGATTTACGAAGGCCGACGACCGGCTGCCCGAGTTCATGACCTACGAGCCGCTGCCACCGCACGACGTGGTATGGGACATCTCCGATTCCGAGATCGACAAGGTCTTTGGCTAGAAGACTAAGGACACGTCGAAGGGTCGCCAGCCGCGACCCTTCTTCTTTACCATGAATGACGTCCGTTTGTATGGCCAGTTGGCGAACGCGAACTCCGACCCAATCGGAGTTCGTCAGGAGTTCGTCAGGAGTTCGTTGTGCGTACCAGATGGGGCCAAGGGTCAGATTGGGGGCGGTCAAGATGATTGAGGTGCATCTGTATGTGGAAATGCGAACTCCGACCCAGTAGGAGTTCGTCAGGAGTTCGTGGCGCGCTCCTAGGCCACAGTGTCGATGGGATGGTTTTAAATGATTGATGTCCACTTGTACGGTAAATTGCGGCGATTCGCTGACAACTCCGATGCAACATCGCAATCGGTGGCACCCGTGCAATGTCGACCGGGAGATACGGTCGCGCAGATCGTCGAGCGATTGTGCATCCCCATGGCAGAACTTGGCAGCAACATCTTTGTTAACGGACGATATGCCGATCTCGAATCTCCCGTTCAAGACGGCGATCGTTTGGGGCTTTTCCCTGACGACATGCAGCTTCTGTACAAGTGGTATTTCGATCCCGCGCGCAGCAAGGAGCCCGAAAAGTGAGGATTGACGTACGACTCTACGCGACCTTTGTCAAGTACGCACCGACACAGCATGCTGGTGATCCATTCGATGTGGAGGTCGATGATTTCGCTTCGTTGACAGAGCTCATTCGTAAACTGGGAATTCCAGAAGACGAAGTACACCTAGCCATCGTGAACGGCCTCATTGCTCATGACCGATCTCAATTCCTTCATCAGGGCGACCGCGTCGCCCTGTTCCCGCCTGTGGGTGGAGGGTAGCAGGCAACGTGTAGCTGAAGGTTGCCCCATCTACGAGAAACGGAGCCGATAACGTCTTCCGTTTCTCGCAGCAACTCAACCTTAGGTTGAGTTGCCCTAGTACGGATACACCAAGTACGGCACGAACAATACATCGGCGGTCGGCGTCCGAACCCAGATGTAGAGCGTTGTGTTGAGCGGTAGCCGGTTCGTCCGGATTATCACTGCAATCGAGCCGTCCTCTTGCTTGATCACATCCCATTCAACGGGGAGCACGTCGTCATTGATTCCTTGGGTCACAACCACGTGCCATAGCTGCGAGTCATCCGACCACAGTGGCCGATCCTCGAACAAGATCACGATCGGGTCTCCCACAGGATGCGATGTCGGACCGTACTCAAGACCCCGAACAGCCTGAGCCATGATCGGTGAATTGGCAACCCCGGGGGTCGCATGAAGCAGATTGCCGAATGCATCGAATCCGGCGCGTACCAATCCAAGGTTTGAATGCCAATTCTCCAACCCATCCTCGGCAAAGAGATTCGTGCGTTCCATGCTGGCAGGCGGATCGGCCGAACCGGCCTGCCATCCGATAGTGTGCGGCCAATCGATGTTGGCTGTATCCACGAGGCATCCCGACGGTCCAATGAGCTCGACCACGGCGACTTCATCCGGAAGCTGTGTTGAGAGTCCTAAGCTATCCATCCTTGGATAGACCAGATTCGCAACCTTTGGCAGGATCGTCTCGTCGTCCCCGCGCTCGGCAATGAAGTGGTCAGGACTCGGAGCTGTCGACCACTGAACCCACCACGAGTTGGGAATGGATGGGTTTGACTCGAAGGCCGCAGACGCATCCTCTTGATAAGCTTCCAGCGTGCCCGTCAGCGGAAGCACTCGCCATGCACGATCTTCGGCCTCTGTCGCGAAGATGTCGCGCCAGCGGAGGAACCATCCTTCAAGTTCGACAACCACGGACTCCAGATTACGCAGTTCGATCCATTCGTCATCCGTTCCGGCAGCAGTGCCCGCCCAGGCAATTTCGGAGATCACGACGTTCGGGCAAGCCTCGGCCGCACCTCCGCCGCCTGCGGGTACTACGTTCAGCTGGATTACGCCGATGTCACAAGCCCCTGAGACATCACATACCTCGAATCGAATGAGATCGGGGCCGACGTAATCGTCATCCGAAACGTATACGAAGCTGCCCGTGTCAGGGTAGAACAAGATTACGCTCCCATGCACGGGCTGCGATACGAGGGAATACGTTAGAGGTTCGCCATCAGGATCGGTGGCTCGTGCGACAAGCAGTGTGGGCTCCCCTTGATTCACCGTGGTCTGGAGATAAGCTCCTCTCGGTGGATCATTCACGTCGATGACATCGATGCTTACGCGTGCTGTATCACAGGCCCCATCGGGATCGCAGACACGGAACAAGAACGAGTCACTTCCCACATATCCTGGTTCGGGTTGATAGCGTACCTCCCCGGTCGTCTCATCCCAGTTCAGAAGCGTACCGTGGTTCGGCGACAGCGCGAGGGTGAAAACGAGATCCGGCGTCTCCGGATCCGTTGCCGCCAACTGGATATCAATTGGCGTGTCCTGGAACGTGTTCCTGTTTGCAGACTGCGCTACGGGTGCGTCGTTCACCGGGGCCACATCGATGTGGACAAAACCTTGATCGCACGCCCCGGAAGGATCGCAGATTTCATAGATCAATTCGTCGATGCCGTTGAAGTCGGCACTCGGGACATACGCATAGGTCCCCGCGAACGGGTCAAAGCTTTTGACTGATCCGTTGACGGGGCCGCCAAGGATCGAGAACACAAGGTCATCCTCGTCTATATCCCTTCCCGGGAGACTTGTCTGAAGCGCGGTGTCCTCAAAGGTAATCTCCGAAGTATCCGTAGCAACAGGTGGATCATTGACCGAGGTGATGGTGATGGTCACCGTCGCCTGCGGACAGCCATGCTCGCCATCCGGATCGCAGGCTTCGAACACAAAGCTGTCCGTGCCCACGTAGTTCTCGTCAGGAATGTAAATCAACTCGCCGGTATCCTCATCGAA